>OBJA01001189.1_pt1 | contig 18835 bp, 12 predicted proteins | sample 1519751 | NCBI WGS metagenome assembly OBJA01 (sample SAMEA3881238, study PRJEB22517) | soil metagenome | biome: lake sediment; feature: soda lake sediment; material: sediment, water from around vicinity | place: India | collected 2013-12-23 | depth 3 m
ATTTTCGTTTTCTCCTACTACCACATCCATTTCCTTAACTTTTTCTCCATCCTGATGGTATTCGAAAGCGAAATCGGGAATATTGATTATAATGTGATTGTCGCCGAAATCATCCGGAAGCCAGCGAATGCGGTCAATATTCAGCCTTATTTGATCCAGCCGGTAATCGAGCGGTACATTCATATGCTGAAGGGTAGCATTCCCTACGATTCCATCCTGTTTGAGGCCGTGTCGGTACTGAAACTTTTTCACTGCCTGGGTAAGGCGGTTATCAAAAATGGGAGCGTTTACCCAGGAGGAATCATTCTCCTGCAGATCACCGGTTGCAAGTAAAAATTCTTTAAGCCTGATAACATTGGCATCCGAGTCGTTTTCTTTTATCAAAGGAAAAAATCCGGGCAAAGGCCAGCCACCGGAGGATCTTATTTCAAGTAAATCTTTAAAGGCCTGCAAAAGAAGCTCATATTGCTCATGCTCAGGTCTGAGGTGGTCAAACGACTGCCCAAATCCTCCATTGCGGAGATCGTCTTCCAGAATTTTAACGTAATCAGGGTTTTCGGGCAATACCTCCCAGATAACATTCAAATCAGCCGGATTAAGAATGCCGGAAGATAATTTTGCTGCATAGTCGAACCAGGCCAGGGTTAAATTAACATCGGCATCTGATATTATTTCAGCCGTTGATATTTTGCCTGCTGACCGTTTATGCATACGAATCATAGCATCTTCAACCTTTGCCAGGTATATTGCGGGTTCAGGCAATGCATCTTCCCACGCAGATTTCATTTTCTCAATGAGTTTTTCTCCCTGTCTGTTTAATGAGCCGTTCTCAAACCAGGCTGGTTTGAAATCCCTGTTGCGATAGAATTCTTCGCTTTCTTCTGACCATTCCGAAAGATTATGAAACTGAAAATGATGATTAATATTCACCTCTTCGGTTTGGGGAGTAATGCCAAACAATCTTTTTAAAGAAAAACCCCTTTCCTTTTGTTGAGCAATGGCAGGTTTAAGTGAAGAAAAAAAGACTATTATGCACAATATAACGGGAATAAATGGTTTGAAATTCATATATAAAAGAGTTATGTTTGGGGGCACCCCTTAACGGAGTTAAATTTAACTTGTAAACATTTTTAATATCTGCCGGGTTCAACAGGCACGGTTAAAAGGCAGTTCATTTCTTCAATTTAAGCCGAAGGCTGTTCGTTACAACACTCACGCTGCTCATTGCCATTGCAGCACCGGCCAGCATTGGATTCAGCATGAACCCGTTTATCGGGTACAAAATTCCTGCCGCAATCGGAATACCGATCAGGTTGTAAATAAATGCCCAAAATAAATTTTGCCTGATGGTTCTGACAGTTTGCTTTGAGAGTTTTACGGCCATTGGTATTTTTTTCAGGTCAGATGAAATGATTGTCATTTTAGCCACATCCATGGCAATGTCACTGCCTTTTCCCATGGCAATGCTTACATCGGCCTGAGCCAGTGCCGTACTGTCGTTTATGCCGTCACCAACCATTGCTACCTTCCTGCCTTTTGCCTGCAGCTGTTTAATAAAATTAGCTTTTTGGGCAGGCAGTACTTCTGCCTTGTAGTTTCTGATCCCCGCACTGGCAGCTATTGCCCTGGCAGTGGTTTCATTATCGCCGGTGAGCATATAGACTTCAATGCCGGCTTTCTGCAACTGTTGTACGGCTTCGGCAGAAGTATCTTTTATCTTATCGGCAATGGCAATGACGGCCAGCGCCTGCTGCATTTCAGAAAACCAGATTACGGTTTTGGATTCAAGGCTCCAGGCAGCAGCTTTTTGGGCAAGCTCAACGGGAATGTCCACATTGTGCTCGTCAAGAAGTTTTTTGTTGCCTACAAGGTATGATTTTCCATCGTGCTTGGCTGAGGCACCTTTGCCTGTTAGGCTCAAAAACCCATCGAGTGCAGTACCTTTTAAATGAGAAAAATGGCTTGTTACGGCTTCAGCAAGTGGATGTTCCGATTTTTTTTCGATGCTGAACAGTACGTTTTTTTTTGAGTCATCACTTTTCATCCAAAAGATATCTGTCACCACTGGTTTGCCTTCTGTGATTGTTCCTGTTTTATCCAATACTACCGTATTTACATTTTTTGCCAGTTCAAGGCTTTCAGCATCCTTGATCAGGATCCCGTTTTCAGCGCCTTTGCCTACTCCTACCATTATGGCTGTAGGAGTAGCCAGTCCTAAAGCGCAAGGACAGGCAATTACCAATACCGTGATAAGTGCCAGCAAGCCCTGGGTAAATCCGCTTTCCCCTCCAAGGGTTAGCCACATAATAAAGGCAATAACGGCAATTGCCATTACAACAGGTACAAAAATCCCTGCAATCTTGTCAACCAATTTTTGTACAGGCGCCTTACTTCCCTGGGCATCCTGCACCATTTTAATGATCTGTGCCAGCATTGTTTCTGCACCCACCTTTTGGGCACGGAACTGAAAGCTTCCTTTCTGGTTGATAGTGCCCGCATATACTTTTTCATCTGCAGCTTTTAAAACAGGAATTGGCTCTCCGGTCAACATGCTTTCGTCGACATAAGAGCCTCCTTCCGTAACAATTCCGTCAACAGCGATTTTTTCTCCGGGTTTTACAACAACCACATCCCCTTTCTGTATCTGTTCAATCGGTATTAACTTTTGCTGCCCGCCGGTGGTCAGAACGGTTACTTTTTTTGGCTGAAGCCCCATTAGTTTTTTAATGGCCTCGGATGTATTGCCTTTCGCTTTTTCTTCGAGCAACTTCCCAAGCAGTATAAAGGCGATAATCACTGCTGCGGCTTCAAAATAGACATGAGCATGTAATCCTCTGCTGTGCCAGAATTGGGGGTAAAGGGTATTGAATGCGCTAAAAACATATGCCACTCCGGTACTAAGAGCCACCAATGTATCCATATTTGCAGTACGGTGCTTGGCCTGCTTCCAGGCATTAATGTAAAAGTCCTTACCGAAAAGGAGGATTACAGGTGTGGTGAAAATCCACATGATTTCATTGGCATACGGCATATTCATAAAAAACATGCCAATTATAAATACAGGCAGCGAAAACAGTATTGCTCCAATAGTATGCCGTTTAAGTTTAATGTATTTTTTGATCCTGATTTCTTCAAGGGTATCGGGTGTACCCGAATCGGTTTCCACTATCAGATCGTACCCTACCGATTGAAGCGCTTCCTGCATATCTTCCGGCCCAACAATGTTGGGAAGGTATTCCACTGTGAGTGATGCTGTGCCATAGTTGACTGTTGCATCTATTACTCCTTCCTTTGCCTGAACCATACTCTGAGCACTGACAGCACAGGAGGCACAGCTGAGATGGAGCACCGGGAAGGTCCGTTTTACTGCCGGAACTTCATATCCCAGGCTGCGGATTGTTTCTACGGCCTCAGGAAGAACAGTCAATCCGTTGAGCGGTTCAATAACTGCCCTGCGGTTGTTGATTTCCAGCCGCTGAGAAGCTACCCCCTTAACCTTTTTTAACTTATCTTCAAGAATTCGGGCATTATATTCATTATCGACTCCTTCAACAGGAATGTAAACCGGATGTGTTATCTTTTTTTCCATGACTTACTGTTGCCTTATATTTGATAATGCAAATATCAAAACAATAGCCGGGAAGATTATTATACGATTTTTGAAAAGAGTTGTATAATTTACACCTGGTCGAGTGGCTTGCGTTTTTCCAACCGGATATTTTTAAAATGACTGGGAGTAAGTCCGGTAACCTTTTTAAACTGGTTGCTCAGGTGTGAAACACTGGAATAGTTCATTAGGTAGGCAATTTCACTTAATGTAAGTTCGTCGTACACCAAAAGTTCTTTTACCTTCTCAATCCTTTGTGCAATAAAAAACTTTTCGATTGTAGTGCCTTCAACCTCTGAAAAAAGGTTCGTCATATGAGTATAATCATGATTCAACCTGTTGCTTAGGTAATCAGATAAATTGCTCTTTAACTGGTTGTTTTGTTGGTGTACCAGTTCGATTATAAGGGTTTTTATTCTTTCGATAAGCCGGCTTTTTTTGTCGTCAATTATCGAAAAACCCAGGCCTTGTAACATAGAGGCTATTTTTAATTTTTCTTCATCAGAAATTTCCTTTGAAAGGGTAGCTTCACCCAATTCTACCTGGAGAGGAGTATAGCCCATTTTTTCCAATTCTGATTTTACAACCATTATGCAGCGGTTGCAAACCATGTTTTTTATATAGAGCTTTTTCATACTATTTATATCCTGATTTATCCCATTTTATTTATTCCCTAATTTACTTTTTTTCTTTAGGTAATTCGAAATAGAAGGTTGATCCTTTTTCCGGTTCACTTTCCACACCAATAATTCCTTTATGTTCCTTAACAATTTTCTTTGCAATGGCCAGGCCCAGTCCTGTACTTTTTTCACCTCCCGTAGGTTTAACACTCGTTTTTTGAAAATACTGAAATAATTTTTTCTGCTCTTCTGCAGGGATTCCCCTTCCTTTATCGGTAACTTCTGTTCTTACAATTTTTTTATTCTCTGTAATTCGAACAATTATTTCACTGTCAGGGTCTGAAAATTTAATTGCATTGGTAAGCAGGTTATTTATAACTTCGCTTAAATAATGCTCATCGAACGAAAAGTAAATTTCTTTTTTTTGCGGCTTAAAAATAATCTTTAAATTCTTTTTAGTGGCAAGCATCTGATTTAAAGAAACATATTTTTTAATAAAATCTACATAATCTTGCTGTTTCAGATTAAGTAAAACAGTTCCTGATTCAATTTTTGATATATCAAGAAGCTTCTCAAGCATTTCGAGTGTATTGCTGCTTATTGATCGGATATAACTGATAATTTCCAAAGCATTGGGATCAGCTTTATCAGAATAGCCTGTTAGAAGCAACTCTGAAAAACCAAAGATATTTCCAATCGGGTTTCGTAGATCATGGGCTGCCATTCCAATTAGTCTGTTCTTTTCAATGTTCAGTTTCTCCAGTTTCTTGTTGGTATCGACCAATTTCTGATGTTTTTGGTTCAGGTTGAATGCCAAAAGACCCACAAGACCAAAAATTACTAACCTTACAAAAGAATTCCATACCGGTATTAAAGTATGTGAAAAATCACTGGCAATGTATTCTGGCAGAAACCAAACTACCGACGCTACAAAAGAAGTTAATAGGATTTGATGGTGTTTGATATGCTTCTGGAGGGAAATAATCAATACAGGAATCAGGTAAAAAATGGAAAAAGCAATTTCTGAACCAGTATAATAATCGGTAACTCCAATTCCCAGGATTAACAGAAATGAAATTATTAGGGAGTGATGATTATTCTTGAATTGAATGTTCGAAATCATGTTGATGAACTTTCTGTAATCAATTAATTTGGTGTTTTAAACGATTTTTAATGTATGCATATCGTTTATCTGTAAAACGGATTTATACTCGCTTTGTTTTTGAAGAAACAAAAATCCTGGTCTATTATCATACCTCTGGTTCAAACGTAAAGAAGTATTTTCACCAAAATTGCAAGGGGCTAAATTTGTAAATTATGTATATTGAAATACCTGCTTTAATGCCATGTCAATGGTTTCGTATTTGAATTGGAAACCTTCGCTAAGCAATTTTTCAGGATAAACAGCCGGGCTGCGGGTAAGCATTTCAGCAGCTTGTCCATAAACTATTTTTAGGGCAAATTCAGGTACTTTCGTAACTGCAGGACGATTCAATGTGATTGCCATTGCTTTGGTGAATTCAGTATTGCTTATATTATGAGGTGCCGCAAGGATGTATATGCCAGATTTGTGGGGGTTTTCGATTGCCCAAACATAAGCTCTGGCTACATCGGTTTCATGAACAAATGGAAAAGGCTGCCTGCCATTACCTATTTTGCCTCCGAACCCCATTTGGAAGGGGAATTTCATTTTTTTTATTGTAGGAGATGCTTCTCCCAAAACCACGCCCATTCTGAAGATTGTAAGTCCAACATCAGCTGGTAGAAGTTCCCAGGCTTCTTCCCAATGTTTTACAACCTCACCTAAAAAACCTTTATCAAAATCCCTGCTTTTTTCGGTATGTGTTTTCCCTGTAGCATAAATGCTTATTCCAGATGCGGAAACTACTTGTTGGGGACGGTTTTTTGCTTCCAGAAAATTTATTGCCCTGGCCAGGTTCTTACCCGTAACAACACGGCTGTCTAATATCTCTTTTTTGTTTTTCTCAGTCCATCTTTGTAAAATTGGTGCTCCGGCCAAATGTATTACAACATCTGCACCTTTCAGCTCATCGGCCAACTCCTCTTCAGGACCGTACAGTAAATTTCGGCTGATGCCCTGGGCATGATGACCTTTTTTAATCAGTTCATTCGAGATAAGAGTGCCCAGGTATCCCGATGATCCTGAAATTTTGATAATCATTGTTTTGCGTTTTAATATTATATAAACTTAAGCAATTTCGTTCAATGTCCCTAATGAATTGAAGCATTTGCAGTTTATGAATATTTATCTTCAAACAAGGAAATAATAAATAGAAGGTTTTTATTTACTTATATACCTTTACGAATGCTGAAGTTTTTTGCAAAAGCAGGAAATTCATCATACAGTCTGAAAAGTTGCATGATTAAAACCTGGCTGGTGAAATATTGAATTTAAATAGCGTGCAGAGTTCAAACTTACGATAATGCATCAATATATTTTCTGTTCGGAATAGCATCAGCTTTAAGCAGAAAGGGAAAATATTGGCAAAAGCTTATCGTGGAAATGTATCTTTTGAAACTTCCAGGCCCAGAAGCATTTTTTCTAATCCTAAGGCAAATTGCTGAAATGAATGATTTCTTTTGCTGTTAACATACCATGTCAAGTGAAATTTTTATTGTTTCCCTTAATTCCAGGCTTCAGTGCTGCCATATTATTAATATTGGGATTATAACTAAAACTTGATATGTAATCTTGACATAGCAACGGGGGGTTTTTGTACTTTTACATCCGAAACCGGAAATGAAATGATACGAAGATTTTATATATTGTGGCAAAGGTATTCCAGGTTATGGCTTCATAAACTAATTTTGTGGCGTGTTGAAAGGATTCCTGAACGTCATTTTCTCTATCTTTTAAGCTTTGTTGTTGGTATTTTCAGTGGATTGGCTGCGCTTATTCTTAAAAACCTGATTCATTTTGTTGCAATTAAATTAACCGCATGGATTGAGGTTGATTCTATAAGCTACCTGTTTTTGATATATCCGGTTATAGGAATTTTTCTGACTGTCCTATTCGTTAAATTTGTCATTAAAGATGATATAGGGCATGGGGTATCAAAAATCCTTTATGCCATTTCCAGGCAAAGCAGCCGGATTAAAAGCCACAATACCTGGTCATCGATGGTTGCCAGTTCGCTCACGATCGGTTTTGGAGGGTCGGTGGGTGCTGAAGCACCCATTGTATATACAGGGGCTTCCATTGGTTCTAACCTTGCCCGGTTTTTCAGGTTGAAATACAAGTACGTCACTCTGATGATAGGTTGTGGTGCCGCCGGGGCTATTGCTGGTATTTTTAATGCCCCTGTAGCCGGCATTATTTTTACATTGGAAGTACTGATGCTTGACCTTACTATGGTATATCTAATCCCATTGCTGATTTCGGCTGTAACAGCAACTACCCTTACCTATTTCTTTATGGGAGAAGATGTGTTGCTCCGGTTTGCCCAAATTCATCCCTTTTCAGTAAATACAATCTGGTTTTATATCATTCTGGGCATTTTTACAGGCGTGGTCGCTATATATTTTACCCGGATGACAATGTTTCTGGAGGCAAAGTTTAAAATGATTCATTCGTGGGGTCTGCGTCTGCTTGTCGGAGGAGTATTGATAGGTTTACTGGTTTTTATCTTTCCTCCGCTCTGGGGCGAAGGATACCGGGAAATTTCATTGATATTTAACAACAGGGGCACCGAATTGCTTAACAATTCTTTGTTTTTTGACCTGAAGAATTTAAGCTATATGTTCCCGGTTTTTTTATTTGGTATATTGATCTTTAAGGTAATCGCCATGGTAGCTACAACCGGCTCAGGCGGGGTTGGGGGAATATTTGCCCCTACTTTATTCATGGGGGCAATCGGCGGTTACTTCTTTGCCCTGGTGATAAATTTGTTTGGCCAATGGGAATTGCCTGTTGATAATTTTGCCCTCGCAGGCATGGCTGGAATGATGGCTGCCGTTATGCATGCGCCATTGACGGCAATATTTTTAACTGCTGAAATGACAAGAGGATACGATTTATTTATACCCCTTATAATTACCTCTACAATTGCCTATGTTACAATAATGGGGTTTGAACCCCATTCGGTTTACACTAAAAGACTAGCCCTTGCCGGAGATTTGCTTACCCATCATAAGGATAAATCAGTTCTTCGGATGATGAATGTCCGGAATCTTATTGAAACCGATTTCGAAGTACTTTCCCCTGATGCAACACTCCGCGACCTTGTTAAGGCAATATCCATTTCCCATCGTAACCTATATCCTGTTGTTGATGAGGATGGATTCCTGAAGGGAATGGTTAAACTTTCGGACGTGCGGACGTTAATTTTTGAACACGACATGTACGACAAGATAATGGTGAAGGATCTGATGTACATGCCCGAATCGTTTATTTCGCCGGATGATACAATGGAAAAGGTCGCCAAAAAATTTGAATCTTCAGGCCGGTATAACCTTGCCGTCATTGATGGCGGTAAATATCTTGGTTTTATATCACGGGCAGTTGCTTTTTCCAAGTACCGTAAAACGGTGGAAGATTTTTCGCATGACTAATCGGGCACTCTTTTTGAAAGGCTATTCTGAATATAGTTCTAACCATTATTGGTGTTGAACCTTAACTTAAAAATTTCGTATTTTAGAAATTTGGCAATAAATAATATATTTCAGATGGCACCAACTACACGTCGATTGTTTATTACAAAAACCGCCCTGGGAATAGCCGGAGTAGGTTTGTCGTTTCGCGCAGGAGCAAATTCACCTACTGATGAAACAATTTCGCCGGTAGTAATATCTACATGGAATACCGGGATGCAAACAAACGATGCAGCATGGGATATTTTATCTGCCGGAGGCTATTCGCTGGATGCTGTTGAAACAGGGATACGTGTTGCTGAAGCTGATCCGGAATTTCTGTCAAACGGCTTTGGGAGAGTTCCCGATTCCCGGGGAATAGTTACTTATGATGCAAGCATCATGAACGAAAAAGGCGATGCAGGAAGCGTAGCTTTTCTTCAGTGCATCAGGCATCCTGTTTCTGTTGCAAGGCAGGTAATGGAAAAAACGCCGCATGTTATGCTTGCAGGAAAAGGAGCTCAAAGGTTTGCACTTGCCAACGGTTTTAAAAAAGAAAAACTGTTGACAAAAGAAATGCGCAAACAATGGAAGAAGCAGAAATTTGATCTCAACGAAAAAAATAATACCGACGTCCGTTTACAAGGAAGCAATTATGCAATCAGTATGCTGGCTATTGATGTCAGGGGACGTATATGTGGAGCAAGTACAGCCAGTGGAATGCCTTATAAGTTGCACGGCAGAGTGGGGGATTCTTCCATCCCCGGTGCCGGTTTATATGTTGATGGCGAAACAGGAGGGGCTGCAGCAACCGGGTCAGGTGAGTTGGTTATAAAAACACTGGGATCTTTTTTAGTTGTCGAATTTATGCGCAATGGTATGTCTCCTTCAGAAGCATGCAATGCTGCTATTGCCCGAATCGTTAAGAAGATCCCCGATTATGAACAACACCAAATTGGCTATATTGCCATTAATAAATCGGGAGAAACCGGAGCTGCAAGCCTGCATCGGGGTTTCAATTACGCTGTGAAATCAAATTCATCGTCCCAATTGCGGGAAGCTGGTTCATGGTTTAAAAAGCTATAACCCATGTCATTTGGTTGTGGTTTATGAATATTAAAAAAGCTGCTCCTTGGCAGGAACAGCTTTACGTAAAGTGAGAGACAAATTAAATTAAACTAAAATTACCTTTCTGATCAATAATCTTCGTAGTGAGCAATTATCTTTTTATTTTTTAGAATATTTACTATAGCATCAATTATTTCATCATCCTGCAGCGATGCATAATTAAATATCACATCAAAATCGTCGTTGTTCGCTTTGCGGCCAATAATTTTTTCAATAAAGGCATCCCGCTTTATATCCATTTCCTGTACATAGCGAACTGCTTCGGCCTGACTAAAATCCCTGAGCTGCATGATCCGGTTTATTCTCCAGTCCATGGGAGCCTCCAGCCGGATGTTCAGCTTATTGGGGATCTCTCCAAGGATCACACCTGCCGAACGTCCCACAATGATGGCCCTGCCCTGGCAAGCCAAACGGCAGATTACCCCTTTGAATGTGTCGATAACTTGAAAATCTGATATATCGTATATTGTTTCATTTGAAAAGGCATGCGCTACCTGATCAAGCATCTTAATGGCTATCTCGGTGTCATCGTAGCCGCCTGCCTTAACCTCATTTATCATACCGGAAACTACCTGATCCATAACATTTTTATCTACCCATCTCCATTCAGCCTCTGTCTTTGTATCCGACATGTAACTGTATCCGGTAAGAATTTTCGATAGCTTAATTGCAATTCTTTGAGCTGAACATCCTGCCTGCCTGGAAATAGTTACAACCGGTCCCGGAAAATCCCCTGTTTCAAGATTGCAACAGGTAATTGTTTTCATGAAACTATTAAAAAATTTTTCCATATCCAGTTATTTATGAGTTGAAGTATCTATTTTTATGAATCGAAGTTACAATCAAATCTTAAAGATCAAACATTTTATGTTGTAGAATAGGAAAACAATCCCTATTTTTTAATAAAATTAATGAATATGCAGTAAATAATCGCATATGAAGGATAATATTAGAACAGCTTTAACGTCGTATGGTATGTCAGGTCAGGTTTTCCATGGCCCCTTACTGAAAGTAAATCCGCAGTTTGAAGTTGTAACTATTCTGGAACGTTCAAAATTAAATTCACGCAAGTTGTTTCCCGAAGCTGCCGTTGTAAAAAACTACGCAGAGATACTAAATAACAACGATATCGAACTTATTGTAGTAAATACCCCCGATGCGTTTCATTTTGAAATGATAAGCCAGGCATTGAAGGCGGGAAAGCATGTAGTTGCTGAAAAGCCGGTAACCCAAAAGCGCAGCCAGGCTGAAGAACTTTTCAGTCTGGCAGAAAAAAATGGACTGCTTTTAACGGTGTTTCAGAACCGCCGGCTGGATGGTGATTTCTTAACTGTTAAGAAATTGCTGGAACAAGAGGTATTGGGGAAACTGGTTGAGTTTGAGTCTCATTACGACAGGTATCGGAACTTCATTGATACTGATTCATGGAAAGAATTTGGCGATGAATATGCAGGGGTTTTGTATAACCTTGGTTCTCATATGGTCGACCAGGCTTATGTTCTTTTTGGCAAGCCGCAGGCGGTTACTGCTCATTTGAAGGTTGTACGCCCAGGAGGAAAGGTTTATGATTATTATGATATCAGACTGGATTACGGAAGCTTCACAGCCATTCTGAAATGTTCGTATCTGGTAAAGGACCCGGGGCCACGTTACAGCTTACATGGCTATTCGGGGTCATTTCATAAATGGGGGATCGATCCCCAGGAAGAGACGATGAAAAGCGGTCGGCTGCCTGCAGGGGGGGCCTGGGGATTTGAAACCCCTGACAACTGGGGACACCTTACCTTTTTAAAAGAAGATTTAACCTATAGCAGCAGGGTAGAGACCTTGCCTGGAAATTACAACCTGTTTTATTCCAATATTTACGATGTCCTCCGTAAAGGAAAAGAACCCTTTGTGAAAATGGATGAAGCAATTGCTGTTCTTGAAATCCTGGAAGCCTGCATCGAAAGCAACAAATACAAAAAAACGATCTTTATCGATTAAAACGCTATCATTCATTGCTGAACAAATCATGCATTTTTGCCCTGTAAATTATTGTTGTGTAAGGTGGTACCGTTGAATTGCCTTTCGATCCAAAAGCATTATCGGAAGTAATATACATCTCAATTTCCGCACCTTTATTCATGTAACCGATTCCATTTATAAACCCGGCAACTTTATGGGGAGGTTTATATTTGAACCGCCATTTTCCATCGGGAGGATGAATGTCCTGGCTTCGTTCAAAAGTTTCAAATGTGGGTTCTTTCAGCAGGAAACTAACATAGGATACTAAACAGGAGTCGCCAACTTTTACCCTGGGCCCTTGGCCTGAATCGATTATAAAATAATATACCGACAAATTCGTGGTGTCGATGTCAATTCCTCTTGCTTCAAGCTCCTTCAGTTTTTTATCAAGTACAGCCATTTCCATTTCCCGGGTTCGTGGTTCGGTTTCTTCCTTATCACACGAGGTACTTATTAACAATATGGATAGACCACTCAGGAAAAGCAGGTATTTGGTCACTTTTAGCATGGTTTGTATTTTAAAATTCGGCATGAAAGTTACAATTTTCAATTGAAAAATCAGCTGTTATACTACAGAATCCCTCTAAAACGAAACACTTAATTAAACCAGGAAGAACTATAACGTCGTGACTGTTGTTTGAAAAGGCATACTTATAACGTTAATGTTAAAAATGATGGATTACAAATATACAAATGCCTTGATTCATTCCGCATCGCCTTATCTGTTGCAGCATGCTCATAACCCGGTTAACTGGCAGCCCTGGGACGATAAGCTGCTGACAGAAAATGATGAATCCGATAAACTTCTTTTAATAAGCATCGGTTATGCTGCCTGCCATTGGTGCCATGTGATGGAGCATGAAAGCTTCGAAGATGAAGAAGTGGCTAAGGTGATGAATGATAGCTTTGTGTGCATAAAAGTAGACAGGGAAGAGCGTCCGGATGTGGACCAATATTACATGACTGCCGTTCACCTGATGGGCCTTCAGGGAGGATGGCCGTTGAATGTTATTGCTTTGCCCGATGGCCGTCCTGTATGGGGCGGGACCTATTTCCCAAAAAAGACCTGGGTTAATAACATTACAGCAGTTGCCCGGTTCGGCAAAGAGAATAAGGAAACGATGTTGGAATACGCTCAGAACCTGCAGTCGGGAATTGAACAAACAATGCTTCCGGTAGCTACCATGGACGGACCTCCTGTTAACAGACAATACATTGACAGAAGTGTATTGGATTGGAAAAAAAGATTTGACTTTGAAAACGGAGGAAGAGTCGGTTACCCGAAGTTTCCAATGCCCGTGAATCTCGATTTTCTTTTATATTATGGGGCTGTGAGAAATGACAGCCAGGTGCTTGATTTTGTGAAGCTCTCACTTCAGAAAATGGCTTTAGGAGGTATTTATGATCAGATAGGTGGAGGATTTGCCCGATATTCTACCGATGAACACTGGAAGGTTCCCCATTTCGAAAAAATGCTTTACGACAATGGCCAGCTTTTAAGTTCTTATTCAAAGGGATATCAACAATATAAAGAGAATGAATTCCGAAAGATTGTCTATGAAACTACCCGCTTCATTGAGCGTGAACTGATGAGTGACGAAGGTGCCTTTTATTCTTCACTCGATGCCGATAGTGAGGGAGAGGAAGGGAAGTATTATGTCTGGAAAGCTGATGAATTAAAAACGGCTGTTAAAGAGGATTGGGAATTATTCTCCAGGTATTTCAATGTAAACCAAAAAGGATTATGGGAGCATGGAAACTATATTTTGCTCAGGGAATTGCCGGATGAAGAATTTGCTGCAAATAATAACCTGACTCCAGGGCTGTTAACCGATAAAATAATAAATTGGAAATCACTTCTTTTAAAAATTCGTAATAAACGAATTCGACCCACTCTCGACGATAAAACCCTTGCCTCGTGGAATGCCCTTGTTATACAGGGTTTGACTGACGCCTTTAAAGCTTTTGGAGACGAATATTTCAAAAATCTTGCACTGAAAAACGCGAATTTTATTAAAAAAAACATGATAACTTCCACTGGAAAACTCTTTCACGTGTGGAAGATGGGAAACAATTCAGTTAATGGTTTTCTCGATGATTATGCTCTTTTAATACAGGCATATATTTCGCTGTTTGAAATCACAGGAGAAGAATTATGGTTACAGTCGGCCCGGCAGTTGCTTGAATATGCTTTTGATCATTTTTATGATGAAACATCCGGCTTGTTCTTTTATTCCGCTAAAGATCCCACGCCATCGGTTTCGAACCATTTTCAAAACGAAGACAATGTTATCCCTTCCGCCAATTCGGTTATGGCCAATAACCTTCACAAAATGCATCTTTTATATGGTAATCCCGGTTATCTTGAAAAGTCAAAAGAAATGTTGCACCATGTAATGGCCCATTTCCCAAAGTATCCCTATGCTTTTGCCAATTGGGGAAATCTTATGATGAAAATTACTGAAAGGTATTTTGAAGTTGCCATTACAGGCCAAAGAGCTGAACAAATGTTTCTGGAGATGCAATCGGATTTTATGCCAAATGTATTATGGGCAACAGCAAAAAGCGAAAGTTCGGTTCCTTTATTAAAAGGCAGGTACGTCCAGGGAGAAACTTTGATTTATGTTTGCAGGAATAATTCATGTCGGATGCCGGTAAAGGATACCCATGAAGCTTTAAAGCAAATGGTATAGGATCAAAAAGAAATAATCCCGGCGCGTCGTACCGGGATTACTCAATAACCTTCAAAAAGTTGCGTCTTATTTGGTTTCATCTCCTGGGTTTGTTATACAGCAAACATAATATAAAGGTCGATATTGTCATATAGTAAGATTGCTGATTCCCCAGGTTAAAAAAACTGATATTTCTTATTCAGAAAGCCTGACTGGTATCATTGCCCATTAATTTCATATGAAGGTAAGTATAAATCATGGCGTTTATCTGTGCCCGCTGCTCATTTGTGGATGCCCCGGCATGGCCTCCTTCGGTATTTTCAAAATAATACACATGATATCCCATATCATTCATTTTAGCAACCATCTTACGTGCATGCCCGGGATGCACCCGGTCGTCGCGGGTAGAGGTAGTGAAAAACACTTCGGGATAATTCATCCCCTGTTTCACATTGTGATAGGGTGAATATTTCTGTATATATGCCCATTCTTCTTCAATATCGGGGTTTCCGTATTCAGCCATCCAGCTTGCCCCGGCCAGCAGTTTGTTGTACCGCTGCATGTCAAGCAAGGGAACGGCACAAACAGCAGCTCCATAAAGTTCGGGGCGTTGGGTGATGGCTACTCCGACCAATAGTCCGCCGTTGCTGCCCCCATATATTCCCAGCCTCTGGGGAGATGTAATTTTATTTGCAATCAAACTCTCTGCAACCGCATGAAAATCATCGAAAACGCGCTGACGGTTTTCTTTCAGTCCAGCCTGGTGCCATTCGGGGCCAAATTCTCCACCTCCGCGGATGTTGGCCAACACATAAACTCCCCCTTTTTCGAGCCATGCAGTTCCCGTCAGTGCCGAAAACCGCGGTAACTGAGGGACTTCAAAACCTCCATAGGCATACAAAAGCACAGGGTTTGTTCCATCATATTTCATTGATCTGGAATGCACAACAAAATAAGGAATCACGGTTCCGTCTGTTGATTCCGTTTCCATCTGTCTTACAAGGTATTCATCGGTATTAAACCATGAGGGGAGCGACTTTAGTGCTTCAATGCTTCCCTTGGCAGCATCTCCCAGGTAAAGGGTAGATGGTTCAAGGAAGTTCTGAAAATAAAAGAAAAAACGGTTACTGAATCTGTCGGATGAAGCCAACGTGATGTTGCCCAGATCAGGGGCGTTCAATTTTTCTTTTTTCCAGGTTTTATCTTTCTGAAATGAATACAATTCGCTCTTTACATTAACAAGCATATTAATAAGCAAGCGGTCTTCGGTACTTAAAATTTCGGTTATACTTGAACGTTCATCCGGTGTAACAACGGGCTCAAATTTCATTTTCCCTTTAATTAAATCGTTGTAGGGAATACTGACAACGGCCCCTTTGGCGAATTTCTGGTTGTTTACCTTCCATTCCGATTTAAGCTGAAAAATCACCTGGTCTTTAAAAATTGTATTGAGTTCAATGTCTGCGGGGAGTTTAAGTTTAATTGATTTACCTTTTTCAATAAAATAATATTCTCCCTCATAAAATGAGGTGCGGCGGGAAATGAGCTGGTACACCTTATTGGGAGTGTGATAGGCTGAACCCCATATACCCATATCATTTTCTTTTCCCCTGAAGATTTCACGTGCATCATCCATCCCTTCACCTCGTGCCAGAATTTTGACCTGCATGGGATAACCCGAAGTTGTAAGCCCTTCGCCAAAGTCGGTTGAAACCATGAGCGTGCTTTCATCAATCCAGCTTGCACTTCCTTTGGCTTCAGGAATATAAAAACCGCCTTCGACAAACGATTTTTTTTCGGCATCAAATTCCCTTATCACAACCGCATCGCCACCACCTTTCGACAGGCTCACAAGAAATTTTTTATAATCGGGGTATAGCCCTGAGGCACCCTTGAAAACCCATTTAATATTGTCAGCTTCTGAGAGATTATCGATGTCGAGTAAAACCTCCCATTCGGGGGCATCCTTCAAATAACTTTCCATTGTGGTTCTGCGCCAGATACCTCGCTGATGCTTTTCGTCCTGCCAGAAATTATAAACATATTTGTCATATATTAAAGGTTCGGCAATCCTGTCGGTCGAATTCATGATCTCAAGGTTTTTATCGTAAATTTCCTTGTATTCAGGATGAGCTGAAAAGGCTTCCTGCGATTTCTTATTCCAGTTGTTCACCCAGTCAAGGGCTTTTTTGTCTTCAACAGCCTCCAGCCATTGATAAGGATCGTTCGTGTTTTGCGCATTCAAAAGATGAGTTGTCATTGCAAAAAATATCAATAGATAATAGCTTTTCATATACTAATTTTTTTTTGGTATTTTTAACGAATGTAATTATTTAAGTACTGAGGGAATAAATAAAAACAAAAATAATGTTTCATTTGTAAAAAATTTATGACTTTCTTATAATTTGGAACGAATTCGTTAATTTAGGTATTGTTAAAATGACCGAAAAACAAGTAACCGGTCTGGAATGTTTCAGATGATTATAATATACTTAGGGAAAAATAGATAAACTAGATGACAGCATTATTACTGTATTTCGCCTTATCGATTATTGTATCTTTTTTTTGTTCTATGTGGGAAGCCGTTCTTTTAAGCAACACACCATCATATGTTGGCCGGATGCAATCTGAAAAACCAGGTATCGGGCATTTTCTTACCAAAATGAAGGAAGATATTGACAAACCGCTATCAGCCATTTTAACCCTGAACACATTTGCCCACACTGTAGGAGCCTTGGGAGTGGGTGTTCAGGCAGGAAAAATATTCGGAACCACGCAAATAAGTTTTCTGGGCATCAATATGACATATGAATCAATTATCGCCGGAACCATGACTCTAGCCATACTGATTGTTTCAGAAATCATACCCAAAACCCTGGGGGCAGTATGGTGGCAGCAATTGACTCCTTTTACTGTAAACTCGCTTCGGATACTGGTCGTTGTGCTTGCTCCCTTTGTATGGATGAGCAAGGGAATTACCCGGATGGTTAAAACCGAAAGAGGACGCAGTGTATTTAGCCGGGCCGACTTCGCTGCCATGGCTGATGTGGGCTTGCAAAGCGGCGCTCTTGACAGGGAAGAAAAATCAATAATTCAAAACCTCCTGCGGCTTGAAAACCTTAAAGTAAGGGATATTATGACCCCCCGGTCAGTTATTGTTACAGTTGATGAAACCCTGAGAATGGATGAAATCTATAAGGAAGTAAGGCCAATGGTCTTCTCCCGGATTCCTGTCTATAACGAAAACCCGGATAATATAACAGGAGTTATTTTAAAGGATAATTTACTTGAAAACCTTGCACAGGATAAGCATTCAGTGAAAGCATCGGAGATAAAACGAAACATTCTTTTTGTAAACGATAATTATACAGTGGCAAAACTGATGGATACCCTTATTCTGAACCGTGAACACCTGGCAATGGTGGAGGATGATTTCGGCAGCGTTGTAGGGCTGGTAACTATGGAGGATTTATTTGAAACACTGCTTGGGCTTGAAATTGTTGATGAATCGGATAAAGTGGAAGATTTGCAAAAGCTGGCGCTCGAAAAATGGAAAAAACGAATGGATCAACAGCGCCGAAATTCCCAATAGCTAAATCCTTGCTTTTTATAATCTTTTTAATTTAAGTTTAAATCGGGCATTGATTACTTCCTTAAAAAATCTCCGGCCAAAATTTAAACTATTTTTGAATGAACTATATAGGAACCGAATTATCGTGTTTCGGGCTGTTAATCAAATGGAACAGGGGATTAAAACAAGAAGTACTACTAAAAAATATATTAAGATGGACATCAGTGTTTTACAAAAGGAAAGGGCAAAATATCAGCCCCAGTTACCCAAATCATTAAGGGGAGGAATTCCCACATTAACAGAAGGCAAAAAAACCCAGTCAATAGCCGATCAGCATGACATCGAGCGTTTGTTTCCCGGCACTTGCAACATGCCTTTAATTACATTCGAAAAATCGGAAATCGCAGAATCGGGAAAACCTGTAAATGTTGGAGTAATTTTGTCAGGTGGCCAGGCTCCCGGAGGCCATAATGTTATTTCGGGAATTTTTGATGGAATCAAGAAAATAAATCCTGAAAGCCGGTTATTTGGCTTCCTTGGTGGACCCGGCGGGCTGGTCGATCACCGGTACGTGGAACTGACTGCCGAAAAAATTGATATTTACCGAAATACCGGAGGTTTCGATATAATCGGATCAGGC
>OBJA01001190.1_pt1 | contig 18832 bp, 14 predicted proteins | sample 1519751 | NCBI WGS metagenome assembly OBJA01 (sample SAMEA3881238, study PRJEB22517) | soil metagenome | biome: lake sediment; feature: soda lake sediment; material: sediment, water from around vicinity | place: India | collected 2013-12-23 | depth 3 m
TTGATACTGTATCACAAGGATTAAGAAGTAAGCATAAGGGATTTGGCAGGACATAGCAGTAAAAGCACCCTAACCTGTTCCTCGCATATGGCCTTACCCATCAGAAAAGGGGACATTACAATACATTCAGGCAAAACACACAGTCACCATTAGTAATCATCTATAATTTGCAAGCAGAAATGTTATTTGACATATCGAGCCACAGGGTTGGAGTTTACATTGTAAAAGTAAATGAGACAACTTGGAAAATTGATTGTCAGATAGTGACAATTTGATGATTTCTAGTTGTCTATTCCTTTCAATTCAAAGGCACCAGTCAATATTAAATTGCATTATAAAAAGTTATATTCCAGCTTTTTCAAAATGCAATCTCGGGTTTTTGTAAAATCGTCTAATGACAATTGTTAGGGATATAAAGCTATGCCCAAACTTCAACAACAGGCGGTAAAACATTTATTACAGAAAAATATTCAAAGTTTAAGCATGTTTTAAATTTACAGACACTTAAACATTAACCTGATTGTAATGAAAAAAACATTACTCTCCAATGTATTTATTTTCTGCATTCTAATATCATTTGGACAGGCTACATTTGAGAAACCTTTAATTACTGGGACAAAGGTGAATGTAATCTGGCTTAAACATGTTGATGGATTCCATTCGTGGGCGGAGCCAGAAGCGGAAATAGTAATTATTTATTGGTTATTAGAAATAATTTATATGGCGATACTTTATGGGTTAAAAAGTATGATTTCGGTACAGTTAAAGTAGTTCTTTGTGGATTAGAGATGCCGTTACTGATTCGCAGGGTAATAAATATTTTGCACTAAGTTATGTAAATGACACAGTTAATTTTGTTAAATTTGATAATCAATGGAATCTCGTGTGGAAAAAGAGTCTTGATAATAGGTTTTTTATCCAGAAAATGATCTTTGCATCTGATGGAAATATTTTGGCTGTTGGAATAGATAAGAACTATAAAACTTACCTTTGCAGTTTGAACACTGATGCAGTAATGCTATGGAAGTCAGAAAATTCTGAATATAGTCCATTTGGGAGTCTATCATTTTCATCGATTCTCGAAATGCCTGATAATAAAATTGTAGTAACTTACAGATGGCTTAATAAAATAGATCAACCACCACATTTAATGTTCTTTGTGGGAAGAACAAAAACCTTTTCAGGACGATGGCCATTATCCTCAATTATTAGCTCATCATACCGATCAGTTTGGTACCAGACGTCTAAACACCTCTCTCCAACCTGATGGGCCCGGAAGATTAATTGAAAAATACCATTCAAAAATGAAAGCCTGTGTTGAAAAGGATAATTTGAAAGCCAAAGGATCATTCAGGCTTTCAATGTTGGAACTTAAAAAATTGGATATCCGGGATAAAGTGTTTCCGTAAGGTAAACTATTCTACATTCTAAAGCTGAATTTTACCTTAACTTCAATGTCAATAGGTTTTGTAGATGTAGATTCAATTGAATGCTGATGAAATTTCATATTTTTACCTCATACTTTTTATAATAGGATTTAGATCCTTATCATCAAATTTTTTACTAACATGTGGGATGTATACATAAAACTGCGACAAAATGACTTTCAGTTTGTCAAAAGAAATGAGGATAATTCATATAAAGTTGTTCATACAACTGATGAGTTTCCAATTATTGAGAATGTAGTTCGCTGGTTTAACAATGGTTCTTTTTTAACTAAGAAAGAAGAATTTATAGAATTAGAATCAAGAGATGGAGTTGATTTATCTTACACTAAATATCACTATAAAATATATAACAGTAGTCTTAAAGAAATCTTTTCAAAAACATCAAGAAATGCTAACCAGTTTGATAATTTGAAAGACTATAATGAATATTTGGTCATAAATGGTGGAGTTATAGATAACGCTGGTAATGTAATTATTCCCTTAAAGTATTCTCAAGAAGAGGCAGAAGTAAGACTCTTTTCCAAAATTTCTTTGGAAAATTTTAGATGGGAAACAAACCGAGCAAAAGCATTATTAATCAATACAAAAGCTGGGCTAGCAAATTTACATTACATAAATAAATTCATGGCCTTTCTTAAAAATCATTTCAGAGAAACAAGCGAAATCGTTTATCATTTACTCCTTCGACGCTATGCTTATAGAGACGTAACAACTAGTAATTTATTTAATGTCTCAGATTCTGAATTTATGTTAACAAATTATGATATAACATACCTTGTCGATAAAATAACAAATATTTTAGCACTGAATGAAGCGCTGACAATAAATTATTGGGATCGATACAATAGTTTCTATTCTTATAAAAAAATCGAACTTGACTTACAAGATTATTTACATCCTTCCGACCTGCAATTATTGACTCAACGAAAATCCGATTTAGACAAAATTTTTTCATCAATTAATCTAATGAGTTTTTCTACAGAAAGATTTAATAAAATATGTATTGAAAAAGAGGATTTACTAAAAAAAGAAACAGCTTTAATACCTGGCAGAAAAGTCTTAATTCAAGAATATCAAACTATTCAAAGCAATTATAAAAATAAGAAATCCAATCTTTCCAGGACGCCATGCATCTATATTGGAAAACCACAATTTCTAGACGAAAACGTTTTCCCTAATTTTCATTTGGTTCAAGATGCAGGAAATACAAGTAATTATTATGTTGTTGATGGGAATGCCATTAAAAATGACTATATCAGATACACATACAATGACTATCTAGAGGTATTCAAAGTTAAGACTGTTGATTTAAATTGATATTATTATATCACTTAAAGGATCTGAGCTCTAAAGACAACTTGTCCTTTCTGTAGTTATTGTATCAGCTGAGTTTTGTCTAAAAACAAAACTCATGCTCTCAGATCTTCTTTTAATTATTGTACCCTCACTTATTACAGCCCTCACCACTTGGTTCCTGAGCCGAAGAAAATATCAGGCAAAAGCTAAATCCAATGAACTTGATAATCTTGAAAAGGCATTTAAGCTCTGGCGTGAACTCAGTGAAGATCTTGAGAAGCGTTTAAAAACGGATATTTCATCAGCTTCGGGATGAGAACATTAGAACATCAACATTCATGAACGCTTCACACCCGTTCTGGCCGAAAAATGAAGCCTTGAAGGAGCAAATGTCCACTCTTGAAATTCAACTAAAAGAGGCAAGGCAAGAAAACCAAAAATTACTGGAGGAACTACAGAAATTCAATAACAACTACAATCCACAAGCATGAGGCAGATAACTCACATTGTGGTTCATTGTAGTGCAACACCTCAGACCACAACCGTTGAAAGTATACAGAATTACTGGAAGACAAAGCTGAAATGGGGATATCCGGGATACCATTACATCATTCAGACTTATGGAAATATCGTTCACCTATTGGATATCTCACAGAAAAGTAATGGAGTAGCAGGTTGGAACCACACTATTATTTATGTCTGCAACATTGGCGGAATAACATCTGATAGAAAGCCGACAGACAACCGCACACAGCAGCAGAAAAAAATCTCTGACAGTTCTTCTACGATCTCTGAAAAAGAACTTTCCACACGCCATTATTAAAGGTAATCGTGATTTTCCCGGTGTAAAAAAAGATTGCCCATGTTTTAACGCCAAAGTTTAACATTCCAAATTATGAGATACCTGTTATTGCAGCAACACCGAGTTCTCTCTCAATTTCAGCTACGATACTATCATTCTTTAGACTTTGATTCATTAGGAAGTATTTCTTTGTTACATTTGTGGTATTATACTTCTAATAATATGAACAAGAACATTGATTTACTGAGATTGGCCTGCCTAATTCAAGACAGAAATAATCAAGACTTCAAGAGAGTAGTGCTTTCTCTAATTTTCGAAATCCTTTATGAAAATAACAATTCTGCTTTAAATGCAGGTGAAATCTATAATACTTTAGTCACAAAGAGTAAAGAGCCAATTGATAGAGATTTCTTTGATAATTTGATTCTTAACTCAAACTCATTCGAAGTAATAAATACAAATGATGAGCCACTTATAAAGCTTACTCATAAGAAAATGGCTGAAGTTGAAGGAAGTATATCTGAATTTTCAATTGAACCATCTATTATTAAATTTTTACAATCAAAGAATTATAACGTCAATCTTAAAAGCATACTTTTAAAGATTCTCTACCAATCGATTTATGAGAATGTATACACCTTTAACCCTTCAGACATATCATCTTTAGTACCTGATATAATTAAAGAAAAATTCACACAGTTCCAGTTAGATATTTTTAATGAGTTTCTAGAATATGATGACCCTGAAAAGAATCGCAGATTGTACAATCAATTTGTAAAAGCAATTGAGTTTGCAATTTTAACTTCAGGTAAAGGCGTAAAGCATTTTTCAGAAAATATTTATGCTGGTAAAGCCTACATTTTAGACACAAACATAATTTTTAGAATGCTAGGCATTGGTGGTCTTGAAAGAAAAGGAACAATCATAAAATTATTAAAATCATGCATAAAGCAAGGTGTTAAATTTGAATATACATCTCGAACTTATCAAGAGCTGCAAAATACATTAGAAGCTAGCATTAATAAAATATCAAAAGGAGAATTATCTCATAAGATTGAGATCATTCAAGAGATGGTAGCGCAATCGCCTCATTTCTTTGTTGATGACTTTATTGTACATTACAGTAAATTAAAGAACAATCGAGAAGTTAATAATCCTGAGCATTTTGGACTTAAACTCCAATCCGAATTTAGACAATTATGTATTGAGTTGAATATAACTCAAGCAAATCATGATGTCAAGATTGAAAATTATGAAATTGAAATTTTAGCGAAGCGTTTAATTTCTGAAAGAAAAAAAATAACATCCTATCGGTATTCCTCTAATCAAGCAAGAGTTGATGCCTACAATGTTCTTTATGTAGAGAAAAGAAGAGGTACAAATAATTTTAACTATTCAGATGTTAAATCGTTTTATCTTACAACTGATAGAGGTTTAAATAAAATTTTATCAGAAGGCGTAAGCCTAATTCCAGCAACTATATTACCATCTCAATTATTTGCAATTCACAACCCTTTATTCGTTGAATCAGATGAAGTGGATTATGAAAACTTTTTTAGCTTCATTAAAAGAAGAACCTCTGAATTCAAACATAGAGGAAGAGACATATTTAGTTTTATTAATCAAGCTAGACTCTATACTACCAATAAAGATGAGATTAAGGGTCTAATTTTAACATTTTCAGATGGACGGTACAAATCTAGCAAGGATGATGCAGTTGATGAGAACATAATTATTAGGTTTAAAGATTTTGCTAAAACATATTTTGACAATCGACTTCAAGATATTGAAGATATTGAGCAAAAATGGGAGATTGTTGAGTCGAAAGGTGAAAGTAATTTAAAGTTTTACTTCCAGAAAAGTAAACGACTCGTTACAATATACAATATTTTAATAACAGTTATAGTCATACCAGTAATTTCCGCCTTAGCTGGTTTTATTTCAAATGTTCAAATCTTTTTTACAGTTTTAGTTATTTTAGAAGGAGTGAAATTTTGGATAAATAGCAGAGGAAATTATAGTCAAGAAATATGGAAAAGAATTTTCATCTCAAAAATGAAACACACACCCTATTATGAATTAACAGGGAACAATAAATATATAGATCAAGGTCTTGAAAATATTAAATCAACCAAAGATATCCTTTTAAAATAAAAGGCTGGGAATACCAGCCTTTATTATCACATACTAGGATAATGAACCAAGCCTGGACCAGGCAATTTCCTAAATCTATCTAAGTACTTTTCAGTTATTCCTATTGCCGAATGTCTAAAATGTAACTGAAGATCTCACATCGGTACTCCATTATCTGCTGCCATCCCGGCTGCAGTATGTTTCAAATCATAAATGTTTCTTGTAATGCCGTTTTTATTGGCCCATGTGCGCCAATATCCGGCAATTCTAGTAGGAGCAGCTTCTTTGGGCCCAGGCTTTAAGTGCCTTGCGAAAATGAAGAAATCCTTCGGATAAGCCTCCCAGCTCATGGTCTTTAGAACAGCTAAAAATTCTTTATTCGCTATGTTTACCCAGCCTGCTTTCTTATTTTTGGACTGACCACCGGAAATGTGAATTAATCCTTCATCAAGAAACAAATCTCCAATCTTAAGCCTCATTATTTCTGCAGGTCGAAGTGCACAATAAAATATAAGACCGGCACAGCAATACAAATGAACATCATCAGCTCTTAACTTCTCTCTAACTTTTGAAAGTTCATCCTGTTTGAAGGCCATAATACTGGTCTCTTCAACTTGAAGTTTTTTAATGATCGAGAAGGGATTCATGTCAACCTGTGCACGACGAACCATTTCATTAAAGAAACCGCCCATGTGCATTCTGTAGTAATTGTATGTCCTATTCTGAATGCCTAATGTGGTTTTTGTCCAGTCCATGAATTCCTGGGCAATTGCAGTATTCATATCATCCAGTCGAAGGTTTTCCATTCCACTCTCTGCCATGAACTGCAAGAATATTTTAATCACGTGCTTGTATGTATGGTAACTACGAGGCCTACAGTTAGTCTTTTTAATAGCTAAAATATTCTCTAATGCAGCTTTAACGGTCTTCTCTTTTGCAGTTTCAGCATCATAAGGAGTGCCACCGGATTTCAACCAAAGGTTTATAGAACGACAAAGCTTAACAGCTTTTTCTCGTCTAGCGCTTGCAGTGAGAAGCTTATTAGAAATATACTTTCTAAATCTTACCCACTCTTTTGTTTCCGGATGTTGGAAATGGTATTCAATATACCATTGCTTTGTGAGATCGTTTGAACGATCATTTAGTTGAGCTAATTTGTACTTTACCATTTGATGGTTTGACCTCCCCAGGTTAACCAGTCAATTAGGGTATTTCACAAAACTTACTCGATAAGCTATTGAAGAAGGAAAGCTTTAAAGCCTCAATTGAGAGTCTCTAAAGCTTTCCATTTATGTGTCGAAAATTGCTTCTGTATTAATTGTATTAAAAGCACTCGACTCAATTTCGCTAAAGAACTGATAATCTAATTCTTACAGCGTTTTACGTAGCGAGGACGAGAATTGAACTCGTGACCTCCGGGTTATGAATCCGACGCTCTAACCAACTGAGCTACCTCGCCATATCCTTATTGCGGTTTCCCGCTTTGGGATTGCAAAATTATAAAATTATTTTGATTGTCATATAGGATAAGCAACTTTTTTCTGCCAATTTTACTGCAATTGCTCTACTGCATTCTGTTTCTGTAATATAGAACTTTCATTGCCGGTAATTGTGAAATGAATATACCTGTTATGACTAGGATTATGCCTATTACCTTTTGAAATGTAATAACCTCTCCTATAATGTAGTATGCAAAAACTGCAGTAAATACAGGTATCAGGTTGGTAAAAATATTGGCTTTTACCATTCCAAGCTTCGCAACAACAATTATAAAAAGTAGAAAGGCTAGGCTACTTGCAAATATTGCAAGCTGTATTATTGCAAGAACTGCTTCGGTTGATGGGTTTATTTTGAAGACACTACCGGCATCCATCACAAGAAAAACAGGTAGAAAGTAACCTGCACCTATTATGTTTTGCCATGTTAGTATAGTTATAGCTTTATACTTATTAGCGAGCTTTCTTATGAAGAATGTATATGCAACTGCCGAAAAAACAGCAAGAAAAATGAGCATCACTCCTGCAGGGCTGGCATTAAGACTAAGATCCTTGTTTAATAGTATATATATGATGCCAAAAAAAGAAATAAAAATCCCCATTGATGTATACCTGTCAATCTTATCCTTAAGGAACATATAAGCTACAATAGGTGTTACCAGCGGAATGGTTGCTATTATAGCTGATGTAACTGCAGGTGATACAAGTTGGAGACCGAAATTTTCACCGATAAAATAGAAGAAAGGTTCGGCTAATGCTAGTAATAAAAACCACTTACGGTCGCCCTTATCAATTTTCTCTGCTGTTCTTGATAACTTAAGATATATGAATAAGATTAGGGAAGATATAACCAGTCGGAAGAAGATTACCGATATCGGATCAAATTCAGCTAAAGCAATTCTAGTCCAGATGAACGACATGCTCCAAAAGAGCATGGCCAGAACAATAAAAACATAATATTTAGTTGGTGCAGAGTTGTTTGTAGTCATTTGCTTAAATTAAAATGCAAAGCTACTAACAATTTCACAGGTAATAAGTATCAGCTTTATTTTAGGAGTGCTAATCAGTTATCTTTTGCAGGAATTCATCCTCAGTGATCATTGGAATGCCAAGTTTTAAGGCTTTGTTCTTCTTCTCGGGACCCATATTGTCGCCTGCAATAATAAAAGTTGTTTTTGCTGAAACACTACCCGCTACTTTGCCGCCATGCTTTTCAACTAATTGTTTGAGCTCATCGCGCTTAGGGAATTTAATAAAAGATCCGCTTACAACAATGGTTTGTCCGGCAAGTTTATCGCTTAATGGTTCATCGGCATCACCCATGGTAAACTGAAGCCCGTGCTCACGGAGTCTTCTCACTATATCACGATTCCTTTCATCACTAAAGTACTCTCTTACACTAGTAGCAATGCGAGTACCTATCTCTTCTACTTCTGTAAGCTGATCGTGTGATGCATTCATTAGGGCATCAATATTTTTGAAATATCGTGCCAGTCTGCGAGCTACTGTTTCGCCCACAAACTTAATACTCAGAGCAAAGAGTACTCGATCGAAAGGAACTATTTTGGAGTTTTCAATACCTTTAAGAACATTTGCAACCGATTTTTTTTGAAATAGCACACGCCTTTCACCTCCTGTATCTTTTAGTGCAAATATGGTTGCCAGGTTAAGTAGTTTTTCCGAATCAAGTTCGTACAAATCAGCTACATCGTGTATAAGCCCCGCATCATGTAACATTTCAACTCGTCCTTCACCCAAGCTTTCAATATTCATTGCTCTGCGGGAGATAAAATGTGCTAATCGACCAATTATCTGAGGCGGACATCCAGTAATATTCGGACACGTATATGAAGCTTCGCCTTCAATTCTTTGTAAAGGAGTATTACACTCAGGACAATTTGAAACAAAAACAGTTTGAGGAAGATCAGCTGTACGCTTCGACATGTCAATTCGTGTAATCTTTGGTATCACATCTCCACCCTTCTCAACAAAAACCGTGTCGCCAACTCTGATATCTAATGAATTAAGAATATCAGCATTATGTAAAGTTGCTCTTTTTACAGTTGAGCCGGCTAATAAAACGGGTTTTAAATTAGCAACCGGAGTAACCACACCAGTACGGCCTACCGAAAAATCTATTGACAATAGTTGAGTTGATGCCTCCTGAGGTTTATACTTAAATGCAATAGCCCAACGAGGTGACTTAGCTGTATATCCGAGCATCTCCTGCTGAGTAAGATCATTTACTTTTATAACAACTCCATCAATTTCAAAAGGTAAGTCGGCACGAGAAGTTTCAACTTCATTGATAAAATCAAGCACCTGGTCAATATTTATGCACCGGGCTCTGATATCACAAACATTAAAACCCCATTTCTGCAGTAGCATCATCCGATCATAATGTTTGAGAACATCCAAAGTATTGTCTATGAGATTATAGGTAAAAGCATCGAGAGGACGTTTGGCAACAAGCTTAGAGTCCTGTGTTTTTAGTGTTCCGGCAGTTGCATTACGTGCATTTGCAAATAGCGGCTCGCCAGCTTCGCTACGCTGTGTATTTAATAGTTCAAAGCCGGCCTTTGGCATAAAAATCTCTCCGCGCACTTCGAAACTTTTTGGCACATTGCTTTCTAAAACCTTAAGAGGAATATTATGAATTGTTCTCACATTTTCTGTTACATCGTCGCCTTGAACACCATCACCACGGGTGACTGCTTGAACGAACAAACCGTTTTTGTAATGCAGACTTATCGAAACGCCATCAATCTTCAATTCGCACACATACTCATACGACTGGTTAAGGCTCTTCATCACACGTCTGTCGAAATCCCGCAATTCATTTTCGGAGTATGTATTATCAAGCGAAAGCATAGGCACACTGTGCTTTACAGAAGCGAATTCTTTAGTAATGCCCCCTCCTACTCTCAAAGTTGGACTATTGGGATCGAGTAAATGTGGAAATCTCTTCTCAAGATCAGTTAGCTCTTGTAGAAGGAGATCAAAATCATAATCGCTAATTTCAGGCTGCGCCTGATGGTAATAAAGGTAGTTATGCCTGTTTATTTCTGAAACGAGGAAATCGATTCTTTCCTTCACATTCTTTTCGTCCATAAAATTCAATTTAACGTGCTGAGCGGCTGCAATTAAAAAAGTGCTGGATTTCTGCCAGATTGGTATTTTTCCTCTCGTTTCGCAGCACCTGAGCTGATTTAGTAAAATAGTGATGTTTTTTAAGAAACTCCATCTGTAATCTGTACCAATCAAATAAGTGAATCTTATTTCCTATCAGCTCCCATTCAAGCCTTAGCTTCTGGCCAATTATAAAGAAGTCATTTCGACCCAAATAATCGAGATCTGCATCGCACAATATCTTTTCGCTCAAGGAATTAGCAACTTGTGGCAGTCGGGTAGCCAAAATCATTTTTTGAATTTTATCCACTTCATCGTGCGAGAAACCAAAGTCCGGAAGGTATCTTCCAGCCATTTCGGCCGATATATCCTCATGATCTTCGAATTTTACAATTATTCCTGAGTCGTGCATCCATGCAGCTGCCCTAACTAAACGGGTATTGTAATCATCAAGCTTTTCAAGTTGAGCAAGTCGAACTACTGAATTATGAACATCGTGCGTATGGTCAACACCATGATAGATAATGAAAGGCGGAAGTTCCTGTTCCATCTTTCTGCAGATAAAATCAGACAATGCAGCAATGTCCATACTCATGGTGTTACAATTAAACCTCTGAACTTATAAGTTGAAAAAAAAGCTCCGGTAAATAAGCCGGAGCCGTTATCAACTTTAACAATATTTACAAACCTAACACTTCGTAGTTGAAGCGACGAGGGTTAACACACATAACCGGTATTTGTGAAGAGTTAAAGATAATCTCTTCATCGTAACGACCTAGGAAGTAAGATGTAAAACTCTTATCCGGATCGGTCATGATCATAATCATATCGGCGTTATTAGTTGTAGCATAGTCAATTACCTGTTTTGCAAAATTGCTATTCCTCTCGGCCGAACGTTCAACAAAAGCTACTTCATTCTTCTTCAGATAATCAGCAAGGTGTTTTGATGCATTGTAAACTTCATCAGTAGCTTCGGCAGTGCGAAAAATATGGATGGTTGCATTGAACATCTTTGCAATGAAAACTGCCCACTTAGTTTTTTCATGGGGACCTGCTTCACTTGTAATTGGAAGAACAATCTTGCGATAGCCATTGTCCAGTGGACGCTTCTGCACAACAACTGTAGGTGCTTGCGATGAAGTAATAACTTTCAAAGCAAAACTACCTGTTAAATGCTGTAGTCCAACCTTGCCATGTGTACCAAGATATACCAAACCTACTTCCATTTCCTTTATAACATCAGCAATTTCAGTGAAAATACTGCCTTCGCGAGTTACTGTTGAAACCTCAATGCCGTATGTTGATCTCAATGAAGTTGCTATATCATTAAGCTTTTCATCAATAGCCGAAGGCTGAAGGTTTTCATTCTTAAGATAAGCTTTGGTTTCATTATTGATAACATGGAGCAAAACAACCTTTGAATTCAGCCACTTAGCTGCTTCGGCTGCCTGGTTTGCAGCATTTGCGCATACTTCTGAGAAATCAGTAGGCACCAAAATGATGTCAATCTTTGTTTTATCCATTGGTTGGAAATTTAAATTTTTTAATGGTTGATTAGTAATGTTCATACAAAATTATAACGATTTTCCTATAACACAAAAAATTAGTGCAAATAAATATATAAAGCCTAATAAACAAGCATGCACAGCTAAAGTTTATTAAGTTAATACCCTCGCGATTATCTTGTTTTACAACTGGCTTTAACCATTGTAACGGAAGAGTGACAAATTATAAATAAAGGTGTCGTTAATACAAGAGTATTACGTAATTTTGGCGTACTATTTCAGAAATGTATGGAACTGCATGTCAATCTTGTAACAGTAATTATATTTTTCGGTTTCCTCACTTCAGCTGGACTTGCTATCTATAGTCACCTTAAAGGTTACCTTAAAGGCCAAAAATATTTTACACTCATGATGCTCAGCGCTGCTGTTTACTCTTTTGGTGGAATGATTGAATCGGCAGTAACCACAATCGACGAAAAGGTGTTCTGGTCGCAGTTTGAATATATCGGAGTCTCTTTTTCAACTATTTTGCTCTTGCAATTCGTGTTGAGTTTAGTTGACTCGGAAAGCAGGTTTTTTAAGATTAGCTATTACCTCTATGTTATTCCTATTACAGTACTTGCATTAGTTTGGACATCAAATTACCACACGTTAATGTGGGAACGATTCTCATGGAATCCTGATGGTTTAAATGTTCTCGAATACCATCACGGACCGGCATTTTATGTCTTTGCAATTTACTCACTTATTTTAATCGTTATCTCCATAGCAGTTTTGATTCGTAAGATCAGCAAGTTTCCCAAAATAGTTAAGAAGCAGATTAGAATTCTCATTGCAGGGTGTATGATACCTCTGATGATGACGATACTATATTTATTAGATTTATCTGTTGCTGAAGGCCTCGATCTTACAATTTTGAGTTTACCTTTACTGGGAGTTACCTTTCTTATAGCAATATTCCGCTATGGCATGTTCAAAGTTTTACCCGCTGTAACAGGGCAATTAGCAAACCTGCTTAAAGACTCAATAATTATTCTTGATGAGAACGACGACATAGTTTTCTTTAATACATCGGCTGCCCGGTTACTCGGCATGAAAGAAACTCAGTTCTCATTTCAGAAAGTTAATGATATTGAATGGCTTAATGAAATTATCAGCAAAAAATGCAAAGAAGAAGTTGTCATACGTGTGAATGACGATCCTGAAAAGTGGATTGAAGTTACATGCAGCGATGTTAGAGATGATGGAGACAAGTTTAAAGGATACCTTATATACATGCACGATATAACTAAGCGCAAACATCTTGAAACCCAGTCGAGGAATCTTGTTGATGAGCTTTATATCTCCCATGAAAACCTTATAGAAACAAGTAGCCAGAAAGATAGGATTATGTCGATTATTGCACATGATCTTCGAACAACATTCCACCAGGTTAACGGCTTTGGTGCTATACTCAATGAAACATTAGATGATTTAAAAACTGATGAGATCAAAGAATATCTTGCATATCTCCTCAAGGCTTCAGAACATGGATATGGAATACTTGAAGAACTTCTTATTTGGGCAAAAACTCAAAAAGACAATCAGCTCTCATCTCAGCAAATTTCTGTAAAAGAGACACTAAATCAGATTATTGCAAGCATGGCAATTTCACTACAGAATAAAGATCTTGTAGTTACCCTTACCGGCAATGTTGATTTGCAGCTAAATACTGATGTGAATGTTCTTAATCATGTTTTACGTAATTTGCTCGCCAATGCAATTAAATTCTCAAACAAGAACAGTACTATTACTGTTAATGTGGAAGATTATAAGGATCATAGCATAATTCAAATAACCGATACCGGAATAGGAATACCTGAGTCAGATCTGCCTAAGCTATTTAATACAAAAATAAAATATACACGCGCCGGCACAAATGGAGAAAGTGGTTCAGGTATAGGCTTGATTCTTTGTAAAGAGATGATTGAGCGGAATAACGGTAAGCTGGAAGTTACAAGCCAAGAAGGAAGTGGTAGTACCTTTTCAGTTATTTTATATAAAAACAGAACCCTTCAGCACTAAGCACATGAAAATAAAAATATTTATACTGTTTATGATTATAGCTCATACAACAGTAGGTCAGATCATTTCAACATTGCCAGTTTTTCCGGCTGATAATCAACCGGTTCAAGTAACGTTTAATGCGCTTGAAGGCAATGCAGGACTAGCAAATTACACCGGCGATGTATACGCACATACTGGGGTTATCACTAACCTGAGTACTAGTCAATCAGACTGGAAATATGTTAAAACAAACTGGGGACAGAACACCCCTGCCACAAAACTTGAAAGGTTAGGACCTAATTTATACAGGTTTACAACCGGGACACAATCTATAAGAGAATTTTATGGAGTACCCGCAAATGAACAAATACTACAGCTGGCGTTTGTATTTAGAAGTTCAGCGCCGGTAGGTAATAGTTACCTCGAAGGTAAGACTGAATCAAATGGCGACATCTTTGCTCCTGTTTATTCATCCGGATTACATGTAAAAATCACCAAACCCATTAATTATGCCAATCTGGTTGATCCTTCAACGCAACTACCAATTGAAGCTGTAGCAAATAATGCCGACTCCATGGTATTGTTTATTAATAACTCAAGAGTGACATCAACCGGCAGTACTACAATTAACTACACACACACCACAGCACAATCAGGCAAGCATTTCATTAGAGTTATTAGTTATTTCAATAATCAAACAGCAACCGATTCAGCATATTACTTTGTAAAAACTGCGTTAACTATAGCCCCATTGCCTGCAAACATGCGGGATGGAATAAATTACACAAGCGATACTTCGGTTGTCTTAGTACTATTTGCTCCTTATAAGCAAAACGTTTTCGTTATCGGCGACTTCAATAATTGGGAATACTCAAATGAAGGTTTCATGAACCGCACACCTGATGGTAACCGATACTGGACAGAAATAGGTGGACTAACTCCCGGTCAGGAATATGTTTATCAGTATAAAGTGGATAATTCAATCATAATTGCTGATCCATATGCTGATAAATATCTCGATCCATGGAATGACAGATACATCCCGTCGACGGTTTATCCTAATTTAAAGCCGTACCCAAGCGATAAAACATCAGAAATTGCATCAGTGCTGCAGACTGCTCAAACACCATACAATTGGACAATTACCGACTTTAACCCTCCTGCAAAAACCGATCTGGTGATATACGAGTTACTAGTTAGAGATTTCGTAGCTACACACAGCTATCAAACACTCATTGATACACTTGCATATTTAAAAAGACTTGGAGTAAATGCAATTGAACTAATGCCTGTTTATGAGTTCGAGGGCAATTCAAGTTGGGGTTACAACACTGCATTTCATTTTGCACCCGACAAATACTATGGCACAAAGAACGATCTTAAAGAATTCATTGATATTTGCCATCAGAATGGAATAGCAGTTATATTCGATATAGTTTTGAACCATGTATTCGGCTCATCCCCTTTTGCAAGGTTGTACTGGGATGCTACCAACAACCGACCATCAACTAATAATCCATGGTTAAACCCTGTCGCTAAACATGACTACAATGTTGGATATGACTTCAATCATGAAAGTCAGGCAACTAAAGATCTGGTTAAAAGAGTTGTAGAGTATTGGATAACTGAATACAATGTTGATGGATATCGATTTGATTTATCGAAAGGATTTACACAAAAAAACACACTCGGGAACGTTGCAGCATGGGGTCAATATGATGCATCGAGAGTTGCAATCTGGAAAGACATTGCAAATACAATTTGGAACCTTGATGAAGATTTTTATGTAATTCTTGAGCACTTTGCCGACAATACCGAAGAAAAAGAACTTGCAAATTACGGAATGATGCTTTGGGGTAACATGAATCATGCATACAGACAGCTAGCAATGGGATATATCCAAAATAGTGACATTTCAGGTGTGTCATATAAGCAAAGGGGGTGGAATGATCCTCACCTTATAGGATATATGGAAAGTCATGATGAAGAACGAATGATGTACTCAATAAATCAGTGGGGTAATACAAGCAACCCCTCATACAACATCAAGGCGCTTGAAAACTCAGTTCAACGCTTAGCTGCAGCAGCCGCACTATTCTACACAGTACCCGGACCTAAAATGATATGGCAGTTTGGGGAAGTAGGCTACGACTACTCTATTGATTATAATGGACGAACAGGTGAAAAACCCATCAGATGGAACTATCAAACTGACTGGAGGAGGAAGACACTATATAATGTTACTGCTGAGTTAATTAAACTTAAACAACAAGAACCCGTATTCAAGACTACTGACTTTACTATAACTAACAATGGTTTGCTTAAATCTGTAAACTTGCGTAGCACCGACATGTCGGTAACCGTAATTGGAAATTTTGATGTAGTTACCAGAGACATTACACCTGGATTTAATGTTACCGGCAAGTGGTACAATTACTTCAGCGGCGATTCGATTACAGTTAGTGCAATAACAGATGTTATTTCATTGCTGCCAGGCGAATTTAGGCTCTATACAACAAAAAGACTAAACACTCCGCAAACAGGACTTTCAATTCCCGAAAGCAATCGTTATAATAATGAATTACTTGGAATGGTTTATCCAAACCCTGCAACAACTGAAATCGTGATACCAATAGAAATTAAGCAAAGCAGCGATATAACAATCGAATTATACACCCCGACAGGGAAATTAGTAGAAACCTTATATCACAACTATACTTCTGCCGGAAGCATAAAAATCAGGGCAACTTTACCTGATTTAACATCAGGAGTATATTATATCAGACTGATTTCACCTAAAAAAACAGAAACCACGAGGTTAATTATCGCGCGATAGTTTGCTTTTAAATGAATCATTGTAAATTTGCGGATCAAACAATCTGAAAAATAACACACGATGGGAAGAGCATTTGAATTTCGTAAAGCTCGCAAAATGAAGAGATGGGGAAACATGTCGAGAGTGTTCACCCGTATAGGAAAAGATATTGAAATAGCAGTAAAAGCAGGCGGACCTGATCCCACAATGAATCCTAAGCTTAGGCTTCTCATTCAGAATGCCAAGAGCGAAAACATGCCAAAAGAGAATGTTGAAAGAGCTATAAAAAGAGCTGTTTCGAAAGACTCAGCCGACTATAAAGAAGTAGTTTACGAAGGATACGGCCCTCATGGCATTGCTGTTTTAGTTGAAACTGCTACAGATAACCCAACTCGAACTGTTGCTAACGTGAGAAGTTACTTCAATCATAATGGAGGAAGCTTAGGCACAATGGGTATGCTTGATTTTCTCTTCGACCGAAAATGCACATTTAAAACAACGATGAAACCTGGTCTTGAAGTTGAAGAATTAGAGCTGGAACTCATTGATTATGGTGTTGAAGAAGTTTTTGTTGATGAAGGTGAACTTATCATATACGCGCACTTCACTGCATTTGGTCCAATTCAGAAATACCTTGAAGAGAATAATTTTGAAATAAAAAGCTTTGCTTTTGAACGCATACCCAATGATATAAAAACTCTCACTCCTGAACAAATGGCAGAAGTTGAGAAACTTATAGATAAAATAGAGAATGATGACGATGTTATAAACGTTTTCCACAACATGAAAATGGAATAACCGTCTATTGAGTTTATAGATGTAGACTCTTTAATTTTACGATAAAACAAAAATTCAGATTCCTTAGCATAAATAGATGCTAAGGAATTTTTCTTTTAGTAACCAGTCATTAAAGCTCAAGCCAACAATTTGTCTAACCCACTCACATAGGCTTTGAATGACAGCAGTTATCAGTGATAGCAAAACAAAGAATCAAAAGCATTTTAAAAATGACAAGTAGCTTTTCATTTAATGACCATACACTAAAGCTCGAAGCCGTTTAATTACTAAACCACTAATATAGTCTTAAGTAAGATCATTTAACAAGGGATTCATTTGTAATACATTTGTCTTTCCCTCGCTTTACCTTCTGTTTTCCTTCGTTTCAGCTACATTTCACCTTCTAACAATAATTGTAGCTAAACAGAGCCCATACAGATGTTAAACAGAAGGTAAAGCGACGAATTGTCAAATAAATCTCAAATGTATCACCTAAGAAAAAAGCTTAAAGCAAAACATAGAGAGCTTCAAAGTATCTTACTCACAGTTAAAACTGAACAAATATCAAAATCCAAAGACAATAAGCACTGAATATAAGCACTGAATAAAAGTTAATGCAATAAATTAAAGAATTTGGCACGTTATTTGGAAAGCTCAATAAGCTGATATTCAGTTATGTTCATTTTTTAAGATTTGAAGTAAACGGTTCAACAGAAAATACTTCAATGCTATTTATTAATTTATTAAGCTGATTTACTGTTTAAATACATTGATTAAAAATAGCCAGCCTCGCTGTAAAATTTGGCACGCTAATTGATAGTATTAACATGCTGACATTCAGCTTAGTTCATTAAATATTTTGAGTAAACAAAATCCGGTTGACAATGTTATACCACCTATAGCCGGAGAGTATATTCCCAACAGGAAATACACGAGATGTAATTCCTGGCTTGTGTACGAGTTACACCAACCATTTTAAATTTCAGGGATTGAGGTTAAAATTGAAGTTCATTTGTTAAGGAGCTTTCTCAAAGAAAAGGGTTTCCATTTCATGTTATTTAAAACGCCTCCCTCAGGCAGTTTTGGTGAACAATGAAAAAGGAAATAAAGTCTGAGATACTCATTATACGGATCTGTGCTAGCATCAAAAAGTACATAAGTATAATAATAGGACAACAATAAACAGACAAAACCTACACTAAATCTTTGATAATCAGCTTAACGATTGAGCGAGAATAAAAAAAAGTAAAAAAAAGTAGAAAAACATTTGGAGATAAGACAAAAGGTACTACTTTTGCAGTCCCAATTCACGCAGTAGAATGCAAAGAAGAAGGGAAGTTCATTGAGAAGTTTGGTTTGAAAAAAAGAATAAAATTTTTTTTCAA
>OBJA01001191.1_pt1 | contig 18826 bp, 18 predicted proteins | sample 1519751 | NCBI WGS metagenome assembly OBJA01 (sample SAMEA3881238, study PRJEB22517) | soil metagenome | biome: lake sediment; feature: soda lake sediment; material: sediment, water from around vicinity | place: India | collected 2013-12-23 | depth 3 m
TCCCTTAAGGGAGAGGGGATAAAACGGTGTCTACGGAAGATTGGTAATAATCAGTAAGTGTTTTGACGCTTTTCTTCTGTTGTCAGGGCATCGGTGCCTGGATAGCAGCGGGAAAGATATTCATTGTTTGTTGATAAGGAGTTTTCATGTCGGATTTACGTGTACGTTTTGCCCCCAGCCCAACAGGATATCTCCACATCGGCGGGGCGAGAACCGCATTGTTCAACTATCTGCTTGCCCGAAAAGAGGGCGGTACCTTCGTTTTAAGGATCGAAGACACTGATCTGGTCCGTTCAACACAGGAATCGGTTCAGGCAATTCTTGACGCGATGGAATGGCTTGGTCTGCGTTGTGATGAGGGTCCATACTATCAGACCGAACGATTTGGTCTTTATCAGCAGAAGGTTGTTCAGCTGTTGGCTGAAAACAAAGCCTACCGCTGTTATTGTACGCCTGAAGAGCTGGATGCCAAGCGTGAATTGGCCATGCAGGAAGGGCGCAAGCCTAAATACGACGGCACCTGTCGCGGGCGTAGTGATCATCCCGATATCCCCCATGTGATCCGTTTTAAATTGCCTCAACCAGAGGGCCAGACAGTTGTTGATGATCTTATCAAGGGGCAGGTGACCTTCCGGCATGAAGAGTTGGACGATCTGATTATTCAGCGCAGCGACGGCAGCCCCACATACAATTTCGTTGTTGTTGTTGATGACGCAGAGATGGGCATCACACTGGTTGTTCGTGGTGACGATCATCTCAATAATACCCCACGACAGATACTTCTGTATCAAGCTCTAGGCTACAAGGTGCCGCAATTTGCCCACGTACCGATGATTCTGGGTTCTGATAAGAAGCGATTGTCCAAGCGTCATGGCGCGACCTCGGTCATGGCCTATAAAGATCTGGGGTATCTGCCGGAAGCTCTGGTGAATTATCTGGTACGTCTGGGTTGGTCGCTGGGTGATGAAGAAATTTTCACTATGGCCGATCTGATCGAAAAATTCAGCCTTGAAGGGGTAGGGCGGTCTGCCGGGGTTTTCAACCCCGAAAAACTCCTATGGCTTAACAGTCACTACATTAAATCGGGAGATCCACAGCGTCTTGCCGACTTGCTGCTTCCTTTCCTGTCTGAGATTGGTGTTTCCATTGAGGGAGGACCCGATCTGGTCAAGGTTGTCAGGAGCCTGCAGGAGCGTTCGTCGACGCTGGTAGAAATGGCAGAAGGAGCCGCATTTTATTACCAGCAAGAGGTTGTTTTTGATGAAGCGGCGAAAACCAAGTTTATCAGTGCCGATCAGAAATCGATGCTCATGACTGTTGCGGACGTTCTGTCACAACAAACAACTTTTGATCACAGCAGCATAGAAACTGCTTTTGCAACGATCATGGAAAGAACCGGTTTGAAGTTCGGCAAGATTGGTCAACCCTTACGGGTAGTTCTGACCGGCGGCACCGCCAGTCCGGGGATCTACGATATTCTGGAAATCATTGGCAGGGAACGGGCATTGAAAAGAATTAATCGTGTGCTGACGATGATAGAGAATGGCTAAAGGTTCACGCCACAAATAATCCGGGTCCTGCGACTGAGCGCAGGATGACAGTCTTAGCAACAGTGCCCAGCTGTCATTCTGCGTGAAGTGAAACGTAATCGCAGAATCCATTTAATCAAGTTCAACTGTTCTGTCATTAAAAACCCCCACTGAACCGGTGTTCAGTGGGGGTTTTTGCAGGTGTTTGCTCAGGGGTTATCACGAACCCAGGCTTCGAGTTGGTCGGATATTTCTTCCGGCATATTGATGAATCTCATGCCCATGCCCGCTTCAAAGGGCAGGTGGCTGCCAAACGGGCGTTTCCAGACAACTTCACAAAGGCACCGTACCGAACCTTGCAGCGGTGCGGGAAGCTGAAATTCAAGTTCGATTCTCTGACCTGGTTCAATGGGATTTGTCGTAGCGATAAACATGCCGCTGCGGCTAATGTTTTTGCTGTAACCGAAGATCGTTGGACGATCACCGTGCAAGTGAACTTTTTGGATAATCAGGGGCGCGCGCAGACTTCTTCGCAGATCCCCGACCGGGCGCTGGGGTGACTGTGTCATAGCGAATCTCTTTCGTGGTGTTATTATTTTCTTTCCATTTCTTCGGGCGCACTATGCCATATTTTTTTTCTTATGTCTTGGCTCTTTTGTTGACCTGTAACCATATTAGTGTAAACTCGAACCGGTTCGACATTTTTGGAGTTCAATATGAGTGGCGTCAGAGAGAAAAAAAAGCAGCAAACCAGACGGGCGATAGAGGCAGCTGCCATCAAGTTGTTTAGCCGCAATGGCTTTGAATCTACCAGTATGGAAGAGATTGCCACCGCTGCTGGTATCGGCAAGTCTACCATTTATGGATATTTTACTGCCAAGGATGAAATTTTCCTGCATTACTGTGATGATCGTTTAATAGATGCATTTACACAATTTAAAGATCAACACTGCGATGATATTCCCTTTGTTGAATATCTGGTTGCGTTTTTTATGATCGACTTTGGTTTTGTAACGGAAAATCGCGAATTCGGTCGGTTGCTCCTCCGGGAAATTCTCTTTCCTAAAGAAGCCTCTGCCAGAGTTCGTGAACATAATCAACGCTATTTTGACTTGCTCGGAGGGGTTTTTTCCACAGCGGAGCAGCGCGGAGAGATTGCCTCCCGGCAAGATCATTTCATCCTATCGGGACACTTTTTTTCCCTCTATGTGGGGCTACTGGCCGGTTGGTACGGCGGTTATTTCAATTCACTGGAAGAGGTTGAACAAAGCATGAGAATTCTTTTTCATCAGGCCTGCCACGGGATAGTAACGTGAAATATCTGTCAGGTTCTCTAATGATACTTGTGGTCCTGTGTTGTCCTGTGTTGTCCTGGTCTACGTCCTTGTCCCTTAATGATGTAATTGCTCTTGGTTTACGCACCAACACCCGGTTGCAGATTGAACAATTGAACGTTGAGAAAGCCAGGCAAGCCATCATTATTGAAGAGGCGGCATTTGATCCGCGTGCATTCAGTATATTGAGCTTCGATCAGAACAAAAGCCCCTTTGTTAACGAAAGTTTCAGTGGTCGACTGTCAACACGTGAATACCAGGGCAGTGTCGGACTGCGTAAAGACTTCACCACGGGTTTGCGCGCGACGGCCACCCTTACCACTGAGCGCTTCAGTGGCTCTAGTGCAACCAGTAGCCTCGATCCGCGTTACCGTAGTGCCTTTGTCCTTGAACTGGTTCAACCCCTGTTGCGGGATTTTGGTAAAACAGTCAACAAGGCTGCCATCGATAGCGCCGGTTATCAACTCCAGCAAGCGGAGTTGGGCCATTTGCTGGCAGCTCAACATCTGGTTGTCCAGCTTGAATACGGTTTGCGGGAATTGGCTTTGTATCATTGGATTGTGCAATTGCGGCAAGATTCCCTTGATCTTGCCGACGACCTGCTTCGTTATAATCGCCTGCGCTTTGAACAGGGTATTGTGCCGATCACCGAAATTCAGGAGGCTGAATCAGCCCAGGCATCAAGGCGTCTGATGCTGGCCCAGGCACGACAGGCTCGAGATCGTTTATTCATTGAGATCAATCGCCAATTGAACAATCATCTGCCGGAAGACTTTAATCCTGTCAGTTTATTTTCACATGAGGTTATTGAACCGTCTTTCGCCGATCATTTTGACTCCTTATTGGCCATTGCACGATCAAAAAGGCTGGATCTGCAAATATCGCAGTTGTCGTTAGCACTGCAACAACGGCAACTGGATTTAATGCGTCAACAATTGAAGCCGCAACTTGACCTGCGCCTGCAAGCTGGTCTTAACGGATTGGCTGGACGTCAGGATGCAGAAACTTCATACAAAGGTACCTGGACTGATTCCTTCGGCAGCCTGAATAGTGCCGATGGTTATCAATGGGGCGTGGCCCTTGAATTTTCGCTGCCCCTTGGAAATCGTCAGGCACAGTCACGTTTTCGCCAGTCCCAGATCGCGACCCGGCAGCAACGCTATCATATCGTCGACCTTGACATGCAACTGCAGACAGAAATCAGGGAAGCCTTGATTCACTACAAACAGGCTTCAGAGCAATTGGATATTGCTGCTGATGTTGCCCGACTGGCCTTGATTGCCCTTGAGCAGGAACAACGACGACTTGATGAAGGGCTTTCCGACACTTTTCGCCTGCTGATTTTTCAGGACAATATGATCAGAGCAAGGATTGATCAGTTGCAGGCAGTTACCGCCTACCATTCAGCACAGGCGACCCTGGCCTTTGTCACGGGTGAAATTTTTGAGCGGTACAATATTCGTTTGACTGTTAATGAGGAGGGCTCCAGGCTTTGAAATCAAACAGCGCACGACTGAACATCCTGATGGCCACCTTATCCTTTCTTTTTTTGCTGTCGGGTTGTGATTCGTCACCCACAGTAGATACCTTCAACAGCAACGGTCAAAGAGTAAATGTTGTTACTGAAACCCTGGTTCCTGCCGATCTGACCGAAACCTTTACCTTGCCGGCACGTATTCAGGCACGTGACAGTATTGTCCTGTCTGCTGAGATCTCAGGCCCGATCATCAAGACACACGTCAGTGAGGGGATGAGTGTAAGCAAGGGGCAAAAGCTCCTTGAAATCGACTCGGCTCAGGCGCGGGCACAACTGGAACGGGAAAAGCAAAATGTTCTTGTGTTGACACGACGCTGGGAGCGTTTTCAGCGTCTGGCACAAGAAGGGTTGGTCAGTCGTCAGGAAATGGATGATGTTGATAACGCGCTGACAGCAGCCCGGACGTTGTTGCAACAAGCCGAAATCCTGTATGACAAAAGCTTGGTGAAATCGCCTATCAACGGAACTGTTGACAGGCGCTATGTGGATGCGGGCGAATATGTTGATCCCGGCAAGCCGCTGTTGCACCTTGTAACCATGGAGCAAATGGAGGTGGTTGCGGATGTCCCGGAAAAAGATGTGGTTTTTTTGCATCCGGGGCAAAAAGTGTCAATCGTTCCGGCTGTTGTTCAGGGTGATGACCCTGAGACAATGACAGCTATCATTAAACATATAGCTTTTGTCGCCGATGACGCATCGCGTACCTACCGTACCAGAATGGTGCTGGAGCATCCGACATCAACCCTGCGACCGGGAATGATTGTTCGAGCGACCTTTGTCAGACGCGAACATCAACAGGTATTGGTAGCACCATTGTTCTCTGTTCTTGATCGACGAGGCATTAAGGTCGCCTACATTGTTGAAGATGGTCACGCTCGTGAAGTGGAGGTGGTAACGGGGAGTTCCGTCGGTCTGCAACTGGTCGTTAACAGTGGCCTTGAAGCTGGACAACGTCTGGTCGTCAGAGGGCAGCAACTTCTGATTGACGGCGCAGCGGTGAATGAAGGGGATGTCCGCTAATGTTGATTACGGATGCCGCTGTTGATCGCCGCAGCACGATTTTTCTGCTGATGCTGATCATCATTATCGCCGGAACCTACAGTTATATTGTTCTGCCGCGCGAATCAACTCCTGATGTGACGGTTCCCTATGTCCTGGTGGTTACTCCCTATGAAGGCGTAGCGCCGGTAGACATCGAGAGCCTGATTACCCACCCGATTGAGCGTAAGCTCAAAGGATTAAAAGACGTCGAAAAAATTCGGTCGGTCAGTGCCGAAGGCTCGTCCATGATCATCATCGAATTTATTACCGATGTTGATATAGACCTGGCGCTGCAATGGGTGCGAGACAAGGTTGATCAGGCCAAAGGGGATCTGCCGAGAAACCTGGAAAACGATCCGATGATTCAGGAGATCAACCTGTCGGAGTTCCCCATTCTCATGGTCTCCGTTTCCGGAATCGCTGACGAAACAGTCCTGAAAAAAGTTGGCGAAGAACTGCAGGACTGGATTGAAACCATACCTGGCGTACTCGATGTTGTGCTTAGTGGCGGGCGTGAACGGCAGATTCGTGTTGAATTTGACCCTGATCGCATGTTTGCCTACCAAATCTCCCTGGCAGAAGTCATTCGTGCCGTTCAGCGTGAAAATGTCAATATTCCTGGGGGCAGTATCGATATCGGTGAATCAAAATATCTGCTGCGTATTCCCGGTGAATTCACCGACCCCCATGAAATTGACAATCTGGTTCTAACCCGCCGTGATGGACGTATCATCTATTTCAAGGATGTCGCTGATGTCGTTGATGCCTTTGAAGATCGTACCAGCTATTCACGGCTCAATGGTGATCAGAGCGTTACTTTGGCGATTAAAAAGCGTTCCGGTGCCAACATCATCGATGTTGCTGATCGGGTTTTTGCTCTGCTTGGAGAGGCTACCCCGATGCTTCCGCCGGGAGTTGAGTTGGCTGTAACATTTAATCAGTCAGACGATATTCGCGATATGGTGCGTGATCTTGAAAATAATATCATCACCGGATTAATTTTGGTTGTCAGTGTCCTTTTTCTGTTTTTGGGTCTGCGCAATTCCTTCTTTGTTGCCCTCGCCATCCCTTTTACCATGCTGATCGCTTTCTCTGCCCTCTACCTGCTTGATATTACTCTGAATATGGTTGTTCTGTTCAGCCTTATTCTGGCCCTGGGGATGCTGGTAGATAATGCCATTGTTATTGTTGAGAACGTCTATCGCCACATGCAGGGCGGTGCTGTTGGCGAGCACGCTGCAAAGATTGCCGTGACTGAGGTTGGATGGCCGGTAATAAGTTCTACCGCCACAACCTTATGCGCCTTTTTCCCGCTGATGTTCTGGCCCGGTATCATGGGCGAATTCATGGTGTTTTTGCCCACAACCCTGATCATTACCCTGCTGGCTTCGTTGTTTGTCGCCCTGGTCATCAATCCGACTGTCTGTGCTCACATGATGACGGTATCTACCGGGCGACGTATTGATGAAAAAAAAATACCATTCATTCTGCAAGCCTACGCATGGTCCCTTGAATACGCCCTGCGACATCGTCTGCTGGTAGCATTGTCTGCACTGGTGATGCTGGTTGGAATAACAGCTTTGTATGCTGTTTTTGGTCACGGGGTCGAATTGTTCCCGGAGACTGAACCGAACCGCGCCGTTATTGAAATTGAAGCACCCGTTGGCACCAGCCTTGATGCAACAGATATTCTGGCGCAGACGGTTGAGGCTATCTCCCTGGCTGAACCCGATATTCGCTTCGTGATTACTGATGTCGGAACCACGGAGAGCGCTGATGGCGGCGGAGGCAGTATTCTCTCCAACCTGAGCAAGGTTTCCCTGGAGTTTGTTGATCGTCACGACCGCCGAGAGCATGCTACCGATGTTCTGGATCGCATACGTCAAGCTGTGGTGCCGATTCCGGGAGCCCATTTTACTGTAGAACGGCAAAAGGAAGGGCCACCAACTGGTCCACCGGTCAATATTGAGGTCAGTGGTGACGATATTGATGTTATTGAACGACTGGTTGCCGAGATTAGCGACAGAATCAAGACTGTTCCCGGTCTGGTTGATCTGCAGGATGATCTGGCCCGGGCTCAGCCGGAAATCAGAATAGTTGTTGACCGTGAACGTGCCAGTCTGCTGCAACTGTCAACATCGGAAATATCGGAAATGGCCAAAGCGGCCATCAGTGGAACCAAGCTGGGGGTCTTTCGTGAGGGAGAGGATGAATATGATATTGTCGCCCGTTTTCCACCATCACGACGAAAAAATTTGACCGATATTGAAAATCTTCTGATCCCGGCTGAGAACGGTATACCGATTCCACTATCTTCAGTTGCGCACATTGAAACGGGTGTTGGCTTCGGATCAATTCGACATCTTGATTTAAAACGTGTCGCCACCCTCTCGGCAGATACCTACGGACGCAACAGCAACGAAGTGTTGATGGAGGTTCAGGAACGTCTTGCCGACATGAAGATTCCCAACGGGTATTTCATCACTTTTTCCGGCGAGCAGGAAGAACAAAACAAGGCGACGGCCTTTCTTACCAAAGCTTTCGTCGGGGCGATTCTTCTTATCATGCTGGTATTGGTCACCCAGTTCAATTCCGTTCTGCAGGCGCTGATCGTCATGACGACGGTTGTGTTATCGCTAACCGGTGTCTTCTTGAGCCTGCTGATCACTGTTAAACCCTTCGGCATTATCATGACCGGCATCGGAGCAATTTCCCTTGCTGGTGTTGTGGTGAATAATGCCATCGTACTTATAGATTACACCAATCAGCTTGTGCGCTCGGGTATGGACGTATTTTCTGCAATTATGCGTGCCGGCATGGTTCGTTTCAGGCCGGTGCTCCTGACTGCGGCAACAACAATTCTGGGGTTGTTGCCGATGGCATTGGGGGTCAGCTTCGACTTCCATACTTTTGGCTGGGAAATAGGTGGCGAATCTTCCGAGTGGTGGGGACCGATGGCCGTTGCCGTTATTTTCGGCCTGGCCTTCGCAACGTTGCTGACCCTGATCGTGGTACCGGTTCTGTATTCCCTGGCCGACTCCCTGCGCAATCGCTTCTGGTCGACGAAGAATGTATAAAGGATCTTTTTCCCTTGACGCTACAATTGATCTTTGCTAGAAAATCGTTCTTCCTGCGATGGGGCGTCGCCAAGCGGTAAGGCACCGGATTTTGATTCCGGCATCCCCAGGTTCGAATCCTGGCGCCCCAGCCATTTTTCCTTTGTATCTATTTCCTCGACAGAAAATCCATCCAGTTGATTAATCTTCAGTTTTGCAGTAAATTTCTACAGCTGACTTGAGAGGTATTTCTTTAATGACTGTTGAACCGATTCCCACATCAACCGGACCCTTCGTTTTTTGGAAACCTGTCGCCGGGATGGCTCTTTCCATCAATGAAGATGAGCAATATATCCTGCCGGATATACCCATGCCGCTTCGCCCGGCGGATCTGCCGCAATGCTCATCGGAAATGCCGTCGGAGAGAGTTTTAGGCGAGGGGATTTATGAGTATCTGCGCTCCCATCCGGACGCTGATCATGCCGGACAGTATGCTGACATCCTGCGTTGTGCTTATCCCTTTTTAATTTCCGACATGGCTTCACAACTATTACTCCTTGATCTGCGTCCCACTGATCCGGTGGCGTTGCGCGGCAAGATTGCATTGCTTAAAATTTTGCTGCACCTTGACAGCGACAATTTCGGTCTTCAGCACAAATTGGGAGTTGCCTATTTCCACCTGGCAGTTCATCCGCAATCTAAGGTTGATATCTCCGATGACTTACGATCAGCACGGCAGTGGCTGGAAAAAGCCCGCCGCTCTTGTCCGGGGGATCCCGGCAATCTGAGTTACATTGGTCAGGTTTGTTATATGACCGGTAATTATCATCAGGCCAGACTTTACTGGCAGAGTATTCTGGGCCAGGTGAATGTCCTGGAGGGCTATGAGCAATTGCAGCAGCGTTTTGAGCTACTTAACCAGGGTATCGTTCCGGTGGAACCGTTGCAGGAACAACTGAATCAAATGGCAAGGGCACGTGAGCTGTTTGGCTCTGGTGACGTTGAGCAGGCTCATTGTATTGTTGAAAATCTCGTGAGCCGGGGTGATCTGTTGCGAGAAATGCCCAGTGCCGAACTTTGCTATTTTATCGGTATTTGTCGCGAAAAGATGAATGACGATGCCGGTGCCTACGAGGCATTGACGATGGCGACAGGGCTGGATGACAGACATGAACAGGCATGTGCAGCGCTTCAGGGTATCGCAGCGCGCACGCAAAAGGGGGCATGATGGGATCATTTCGCTTCGCTGATATTCTGTTGACTTTGGTTGTTCTGCTGATAACATTCGCCATTCTTTACATGGTTGAACGGTCGCGGACCCGATCGAGAAGAAAAAAAGAACAAAAGGATATTTCCTCTTGATAATAAGCATGTTGATAATAAACAACGTGGCTTGATGCCACATGAATTCCTGACGGGAGGAACAATAATGAACCCACTTGCAGTGGAACTGAATGAACTGATTCAAAAGAACAACCCTTATACACTGGAGATGCTCTCGGATCTCGGGAAAAACATGTTCTTTCCTAAAGGTATTTTGAGCCAGTCAGCCGAGGCCAAGGAAAAAGCACACAAGTTCAATGCCACGATTGGTACCGCAACGGAAAAGGGCGGTCCCATGTTCCTTAAGTGTATTCAAGATAAGTTAAAGGACTTTGATCCCAAAGACATCTATCCTTACGCTCCGCCGGCAGGCAAACCGGAACTGAGAAAGCTCTGGCGTGAAAAAATGTTACGGGAAAACCCCAGTCAGCAGGATAAGGAATTCAGTCTGCCGATCGTCACCAACGCGCTGACACACGGTCTTTCCATTGTTGCTGATTTATTTATGGATGCCGGTGATCATGTAGTTCTTCCTGATATGATGTGGGGTAATTACAATCTGACTTTTGTAACGCGCCGTGGTGCCGTGGTTAAAAAATACAATACTTTCACTGACGCCGGAGGCTTTGATATTGCTGCGTTCAAGGCTTGCCTGCAACAATCGGCATCGGAGAAGGGAAAGGCTGTCGTCCTGCTGAATTTCCCCAATAATCCAAGCGGCTATACTCCGACTGTTGCTGAAGGCGATGCTCTGGTCGCGGCGATTAAAGATGTTGCTGCGTCTGGATGCAATCTGGTTGTGGTAACGGACGATGCCTATTTTGGTCTTTTTTATGAAGACTCTTTGAAGGAATCACTGTTCGGTAAATTAGCCAACCAGCATCCGCGTCTACTCAGTATCAAGCTTGACGGCGCTACCAAGGAAGAATTTGTCTGGGGTTTTCGTACCGGATTTATTACCTATGCCGACGGCAATGCCAAGGATACCGGTGATGTCTTGACAGCATTGGAGAAAAAAACCCTTGGAATAATCCGTGCGACCATCTCCAATTGTCCCCATCCGTCTCAGACATTTGTCATCGATGCCCTGCGCTCACCTGATTTTGATCAGCAGAAGCAGGAAAAATTCGAAATCATGCAGGGACGGGCCCTTAAGGTGAAAGAGGTTCTGGCAAATCCTCACTACGCTCAATCGTGGAATTATTATCCTTTCAATTCAGGCTATTTCATGTGCCTTGAACTGAAAAGGGTAGATGCAGAAAAACTGCGTGTACATCTGCTCGACAAGTATGGTGTCGGAACCATTTCCATCGGCAGCAAGGATCTGCGCATTGCGTTTTCCTGCATTGAGGAAGAAGATATTCAGGAATTGTTCGACCTGATCCATCAGGCAGAGCAGGATTTGGCGTAATCTGTATAGACAGATCCAGGATAAAGAGCTCAATATCAGGCAAGAAACCGCACCATTGCGGTTCTGGGCTTGAGAATTGAGGTATAGCATACTCAACATGCAAAAGGGCTGCAGCAGATCGCAGCCCTTTTGCATTAATGGCTTCTCTGGCTCCAGCAGGGTAACTTATGAATAGCGACCGGATCTTAGCTGAATTAAGTCGACAGATACCGATTGTTTCAGAATTCATTGATGCTTTGCGCAGTGATGGTCTGACGGCCTGGTTGGTGGGTGGCTGTATTCGTGATGTGCTGCTCGGAAGAGAGTACACAGATATTGATGTTGTCAGTACCACAGATCCGAGTGCCTGGGCCCGTTCATGGGCCAAGGGGAAGGGGCACTGGTTCTGGCTTGACGAGCAGCGCCGCCATAGCCGGATTCTTTTGACGCAACAGATCAGCTTTGATCTGTCGCCACTACGCGCCGCTACCATAGAAGAAGATTTAGCTGCGCGTGACTTTACGATCAATGCCCTGGCGGTACCGATCGAAGCAGGTGGAAATCTGGTTGATCCTTTAAACGGCATCTCTGATTTGCGCTGTCGTTGTTTAAATATCTGCTCGGCCCAAGCCTTTGCAGACGATCCGTTACGCATCCTCAAGGGCGCTCGTCACGCTGTTTTGTTGGGTTTTGAATTCTCAGCCAATAGCCTTGAAGCGATGACAGCGTTCGCTCCGTTGATAAACAGAGTGGCACCGGAACGAATTAGAGACGAACTTTTTTTAATGTTGGATGTCAGGGATCCGGCTGATTCACTACAGACCCTGGATCAGGCCGGGGTGTTCAGAGCGCTTTTGGGTCCGTCAGAGTCAGTGTGGGACTCACGGCGCCATAGGCAGCATCATCAATTTCTTGCTGATCGGATAGCTGATATCTGTCAGCTTTACCCCATGGCGATGGCGGATTTATTGCTGAGTCAAAAAAAACTTTTTTTCTGTGCTGAATTCTTAAGGATGTACGCGCCTGGCCGTTATCAGGAAAACTATCGTAAATTGCGTTTGAGCAAAACGCAGCAACAAATCCTCAGGTCGTTACAGCTTGACATTGATGAGGAATGGTTTTTAGGAGTTGAGGGGCTGACAACAGAGCGACAACTGGCGTTAGCTGTTGAACAGTTGAACCCCTGTGGGTGGCAGCGCATTCTGTATCATGGCTGGTGTCAAAAGAGGATAGGGGCCGACCAGTTTATGGCACTATTGACGGCCTACTGGAGCCTGGAACAAAACGGTTGTGTACCGCACCTTCTTGATGGTCATTTGATGGCTCGCTATGTCGATCACAAGCTGATCGGCACCTGGCAACTGCGCATCAAGCGGGCAGAACTGAAAGGGCATATTCACTGTCCGCAAGATGCTCTAAAGTGGATGAGGCAACATTTACCAATTGACAAAAACTAAAGTGAATCTCTATACTTTGACCACCTGTGCGGGAGTAACTCAGTTGGTAGAGTATCAGCTTCCCAAGCTGAGAGTCGCGGGTTCGAATCCCGTTTCCCGCTCCAATAACAATAAGGGTTCAGGCTGTCACCGGCTTGAGCCCTTTTGTCATGATAAAGGAGGTGTCCATGAGTGTTTACCACGAACCTGTTGCTGACTTGAGTCTTGCCGGAGAGGTTGACTGGATACCTTTTGATGCTCCCGCTCTTGTAGGGACTTCGTTGCGCTTTGTGTCCGGGGATCCTGAAGGCAGTCGCTATCGGGTTCGTTATTACCGCGATGAGCAACAGCATCTTAAGGCACGTGTCTGGTTCGGGCCGGAAACGGAAGGTCCTCCCGGCCACGCCCACGGTGGTGCTGTTGCAGCAGTGCTGGACGAAGTCTTGGGACTGTCGGCATGGGCCGCCGGACACCCGATCGTCGTTGCCAATCTCAATGTCAGTTTTCGCAACCTTCTGCCGTTGAAGACGGTTGTCACCGTAACAAGTGAAATTGTCTCGGTAAACGGCAGAAAAGTGCTGGTAAAGGGGAGCGTCAACAACGGGGCTACGATCTTCGCAGAGGCGGAATGTCTGTGTATCGCTATTCGGCAACGAACGGAGTGATGGGCACAGCCGCCAGGTACAGTCAGGCGCGGTTCCTCATTGCGCCTGACCGATTTGCTCCACATGTGCCATTGGTGGTCATGACGCTTGTTGAATGTGATGGCAGCTGGCACAAGCAAAGGCCGATTTTTCGGCAGATTCAGCCACAGCTTCCGTAAATCGATCTTTAATCTGGCTTGAGGTTTTGTCACTTTTACTGTCTGTGCCAATGATGTTGTTATGACCACAACTGACACAAACAAATGCGGATTTACCTGCGGTTTCACTAAAAACCTTATCGATATGATTTGTCATGTCCCTGCTCCTTTCGGCAATTGTGGCTATCCGGCCATTACGCGCAGATACATGTTTCTCCCGTAACGCCTCGTGGCCGAATGTCTATACATTCATATTAACATATTTCTGAATTTCGTTCAGGGTGCTCTGGTGTGGAATCATGGAAACGTTCAGGTTGGTGATACTTAAGGGCAGTAATGATGAGAATATTAATTTGATGCAATATGGATGGCAGGTGAAATAAAAAACCCGTCATGCCGGAGGGGGGGTGGCACGACGGGTTGAGAGAAGCTTTGCAGCTCCCCCTTGACCATTTTATAACCTGATCAGTGACATAATGACAATCAGTTTTTTGTTTTAAATTGCCAATTAGAATAGAACTATGATGGTTTGGTTTCGAGTGTCCACCTATATTGAAGATGGCTATCCGGCCTTGTTTTTGCTGTCATTACGTGCTATCCAATCAGGCGAATTGTAGTTGTTTGAAGACTGTCAGACAGACACGAACAAGGAGTATTTGGAATGCAGACAAAAATCATCCTTCCGGAAGATCGTATTCCGCGTCAGTGGTACAACATTATTCCTGATATGCCGGGGCCACTGGCACCAGTTATTCACCCCGGCACATTGCAGCCGGTTTCTCCCGATGATCTGCTACCCTTGTTTCCGATGCCGTTGATTGAGCAGGAAGTCTCATCACAGCGCTGGATAGACATTCCCCAAGAGGTTCTCGATATCTACCAGCTCTGGAGACCGGCTCCCCTTTACCGGGCTCACCGGTTGGAAAAGGCCCTCGGTACCCCGGCAAAAATATACTACAAGTACGAAGGCGGCTCTCCGGCCGGCTCCCACAAGCCTAATAGCGCCGTTCCACAGGCTTATTATAACAAGATTTTTGGTACCAGGCGCATAGCCACTGAGACCGGAGCCGGTCAATGGGGATCTTCCATAGCACTTGCCTGCCAGATGTTCGGTCTCGAATGTACTGTCTACATGGTAAAGGTTTCTTTTAATCAGAAGCCCTACCGCAAGAGCATGATGCAGCTTTGGGGCGCTGACGTCATTCCTTCACCTTCAAACAAGACCAATGCCGGACGATCAATTTTAGCCCTGAATCCTGACAGTAACGGTTCTTTGGGGATTGCCATCAGTGAGGCTGTAGAAGACGCCGCCACCCGCGAAGACACGCGTTACGCACTCGGAAGCGTACTGAACCACGTTTGTTTGCATCAGACAATTATCGGATTGGAGGCCAAGGCACAGATGGAGATAGTTGGAGACTATCCTGATGTTGTCATTGGCTGTCATGGTGGTGGTTCAAATTTTGCCGGAATTGCCTTCCCCTTTATTGCTGACAAAGCTGCAGGAAAACGGGTACGGGTAGTCGCACTGGAGCCGACAAGTTGTCCTACCTTGACCAAGGGTATCTATGCATTCGACTATGGTGACACTGCAAAAATGGCCCCCGTTTCTAAAATGTACACCCTCGGCCACGATTTTATGCCGCCGGGAATTCACGCCGGCGGGTTGCGTTATCACGGAGCTTCGCCACTGGTGTCACAATTAGTCCATGCTGGTGTCGTTGAAGCCAGAGCGGTGCATCAGTTGGCTTGTTTTGAGGCGGCAGTGCAGTTTTCCCGTTGTGAAGGAATTATCCCCGCACCTGAGTCCAGCCATGCCATTCGTGGTGCAATTGACGAAGCATTGCAGGCCAAAGAAGAGGGGAAGGAAAAGACCATTTTGTTTAACCTTTCGGGTCACGGGCACGTTGACATGACAGCATATGATGACTATCTGTCCGGTAAGTTGAATGATTATGAGTATCCGGAAGATGAAATCAGGGAGTCCTTGTCGCATCTGCCGCAGATTGGCTGATAACCGTCGTTGCTGGGCGCAAATCGTATCGAAAGAAACCTTAAAAAATCCGGCAGGACCATTTCCCGCCGGATTTTTTGTAACCCTGTTTATTTCTCCAGAGTCAATCGCTATAGTGTAAATATGACAGACACCCTGACGCTACATTGTCCGCATTGCGGTACCAAAACCAGCTGGCAAAGCAATCCATCGCGCCCCTTTTGTTCTGAGCGTTGTCGACTTATCGATCTTGGACGCTGGGACAACGAAGAATACGCTGTCCCCGGCGAAAAAAAAGAAGATGAGTCCGATATCACGGATGAGGAACTTTAGAGAATGATCTTCAGGAGATAACATGTATCATTTATCGATTATTACCAGTTTCGCCGCCGCACATAACCTTTTGCATTATCAGGGAGACTGTGAAAACCTCCATGGCCATAACTGGAAGGTTGAGGTTACAGTGAGCACCGAGGCTCTTGATCGGGCCGGGCTTGGTATCGATTTTAAAATTCTGAAAAAACATACCAAGGAAATTATGAACTATCTGGATCACAAGTATTTGAATGATCTTGATGCTTTTAAAGGTATCAGTCCATCTTCTGAACAGATTGCCCGCTTTATTTTTGACCGTCTGGCCGAGGCGCTTTGTGATTATGAGGTTACTGTTCAAAAAGTGACCGTGTGGGAGTCGGATAACGCCTATGCCGCCTATACCCGGAGCTGATCTGATCGAGGTTTTCTCTTCGTTGCAAGGGGAGGGAGATCTGGTCGGCAGGCGCCAGGTGTTTATGCGTTTTTCTGGTTGCAACCTTGCCTGTGCTTACTGTGACACCAATTTTTTAAGTAGCCCTGTTTGTCATATCGAAGAAAAACCGGGCTCCGGTGAACTGGTAACTGTCGACAATCCCGTGGCTCTTGATTGCATCTGCGGCCTTTTACAGCGCTGGATCACGGAATTCCCCGGGGCTCATCACTCCATCAGTATTACCGGTGGTGAACCATTGCTTCACGCAGAGGTTCTTGCGCAATGGCTGCCGCAGTTGCAACATTATTTGCCCATTAGCCTTGAAACCAATGGAACCCTGCCGTCAGCACTGCGGTCACTTGTGCATCATGTTGATTATGTGGCAATGGATATCAAGTTGCCCTCTGTCGCCGGAATCGAAACAGATTGGCAGTGTCATGCCGAGTTTCTCGCAGTTGCCGTTAGAACGCGTTGTAGCGTCAAGCTGGTTGTTGATGAACATACCCGCGACGATGAGTTAAAAAAGGCAGCCAAATTGGTAAATGACATATCCCCATCAACTCCAATTATTCTTCAGCCGGTCACTCGTAACGACCGGGTTGGGGTCAGCGTGCCTCGTCTGCTGGCAATGCAGACCCTTGTTACTGCTGTGCATGCCGAAACGCTGGTGATACCTCAAACGCATATATTCATGGGTGTTATGTAGCAATATTCAGAAAGTGGTTCAACTGTTTCACGAGGCCTTATGTTGATAGAACAAATGACCATGAACGAATTTTCAGCCGGACTGAAAAAAACTCAAACGGTTATTGTTCCTTTTGGTTCTGTTGAACAACACGGTACCCATCTTCCTCTAGATACCGATACCATCCAGGCAGTTGATCTTGCTCAGGCGGCTTCTGAACGTCGGGCGCTGTTTGTTGCACCACCGGTGCACTATGGCGTGTGTCGATCGACAGCCCGGCATCCGGGTACAATCGGCATTGGTACCTTGTCACTGCGATTGATGGTGATGGATCTGGTGGGAGCGCTCTATGGTCAGGGCTTTCGCCGTGTCCTGCTCCTTAGTGGTCACGCTGGAACGACACACATGGCGACACTTGTTGATGCAGGTGAGGAGTTGTTGACCAAGCTGCCTGATGTCTTCATTGCGGTCGTTAAAGAATATGATCTTGCGGTGTGGGCCGGTCAGGAGCTGCTGGAAACGCCAGGCGATTCCCATGCCGGTGAGATTGAAACCTCGAGACTTCTCCATTCTCATCCACACCTTGTCAAGGGAAGGTCTGCCGCCGAGTTCCCATCTTTTCCTGCAGGGATACTGGTACGCGACAAGATGAAATACTGGCCGGGAGGTGTTTGGGGCGATCCCACAAAGGCCAGCGCCGCAAAGGGAGCAGAATTAAAGCAGCGGATGGTCGACAGGCTCTGTGCGCTGATCGAGGAGCTTGAACAGCAGGAAGTATGACCCTTGTATCAGTTGTTGAATTTTTCTATCAGCCTGTGAGCCACCAGAGGGGGCACGAATTTGCTGATATCGCCCTTTAAACGACCCACTTCTTTTACAATAGAAGAACTCAAGTAAGCGCATTCCGGGGAGGTCATCATAAACATGGTTTCAACCTGGGGACAAACAGTGCGGTTCATTTGTGCCAGCTGAAACTCAAATTCAAAGTCGGTGACAGCTCTTAATCCACGTAAAATGACCCGAGCTTGTTTATTCACAACATAGTCAACCAGAAGTCCTGAGAAGGTTTCGACTTGAATGCGCGGGTTGCTTTCGATTAACTGGTTGATCATATCAATACGTTCATCAATCGAAAAAAGAGCGTTTTTGTCATTGTTTCTGGCGACAGCGACAACGACGGTGTCAAATATCTCCAGGCCGCGATTGATGATGTCCACATGCCCGTTGGTCATGGGGTCAAATGAACCAGGATAGATGGCAATATGCTGTTTCATTTTGTTGCACCTTCCAGATATCCGAACAGATGAATGGCCGTCGAACCGTATGACCTGTTGTCCAGCAATTGAAGTGTCCCCTGATAATCCAACGTCTTCTTTTTCGTCGTTTCGGCGCAGATTATTCCACCATCGGTTAAAAGATTCAAGGTTTCAATCTGTGCGAAAATCGGGATAATCATATCCGACTCGTAGGGTGGATCGATAAAAATCAGGTCATATGGTGCAAAGGGCAGGCATTTATCCAAACAGTGAGGTAACTTGCCGTTAATAATCTTGACCTGTTTGGAAAAATCACAGCGTTGCACATTATCCTTTATAATGCGTAATGATTCACTGCTCTGATCAATCAGCACCGCCAAAGAGGCTCCGCGACTGATGGCTTCAAGGGATTGGGCGCCGGTACCGGCACAAAGTTCCAGAACATTCAGACCGTGAAAGCTGCCAAGGCGGCTGGTCAGCATGCTGAACAGGGCTTCACGAGTGCGGTCAGAAGTTGGACGAATCTGATTGCCGACAAAGGTTGCCAGCTTTTTACCTCGCATTGAACCGGCGATAATACGCATGGCCGTAGGCAGCTCCCGTTTGACGATAAGAGTTATTCTGATTAGCACTCATCTTCCGCCGACTCCCTTCTCCTGGGGGAGAAGGTGGCAAAAAAGCCGGATGAGGGGGCCT
>OBJA01001192.1_pt1 | contig 18825 bp, 19 predicted proteins | sample 1519751 | NCBI WGS metagenome assembly OBJA01 (sample SAMEA3881238, study PRJEB22517) | soil metagenome | biome: lake sediment; feature: soda lake sediment; material: sediment, water from around vicinity | place: India | collected 2013-12-23 | depth 3 m
GGGCTTCTACCAAAGGCACTCCATTTTCATCCTTTCACGTGCCCCAGCCCTGCTGGGGTGGGCGACTACTTAGAAAATACCTCAAATTCCGACCCCATAAATCGACACAAACCCTTACCACCAAAGGCTTAGGTTACTCCAAAACCACGATGGTTTAAGGTATCGTGGCCAGGATGGCGCTTATACGAACCACTCTACACGATACCTCCCCTTTAGGGGAGAGCAAGAGAGAGGTCTCCCCATTTTCATCCTTTCAAGTTCGTCAGCGGATGCTGACGTGGCCGACTACTTCTTAAATAGTCGTTCATAGGTTGCTGAGGCTTCCCGTTGCAGATCCATGTTGTTACTCTTCCTAAGCCTCATCAAGGCTTCCTCGGCTTCCACCCCTCCAATTCGTCCTAGGGCTTTAACAGCTTCCCAGCATGGACTCTTCCGGGTGATGTCCTCTCCAGACTCTTCTACGAATCGAACCAAAGCCTCAACTGCTTTGGAATCGCCGAGAACCAACCGAGTTCAGCCTCGGTTTTGCCCGGTACTGTCGCCAAGCTGCAATCGCTTCAGACAAGCTTTTCCCATGGTGCGCAGGATCTTCAAAGAAGTCGCGGATAAAGCGATTATACTCAAACTGCGGCGCTATCTCTGTACGGACTTTACCCGTCTTCCGCTCCTCTCGCTCCCGCCGCCACTCCATCACTGCATCGCCGTAAGTCGCTTCCGGGTGTTCCCGGCAAAATCGCATAAAACGTGTGGTAAAATGAAACTCCGGTCCAATGACAGACTTAAAGAAAGCCCTGTTAATTTCGGAATTTGTATAGCCCTTCGTTAACATTGTCTCCAGCGAAATTTCATTCCGCTCAACTCCAATCCGACGCTTTTTGTGTGCAGGTCGTGACGATTGTATGGTTTCGCCGTTGGTCAAGAAGTGGTCGATACGATGAGTTAGCTCTTCCTTAGCGCCCCATGTAGGCAGGCCTTGAGCACGGCAGAACCTTAACAGCTCTTCCTTGAGCCAATAATACTTAAGAAAATCATCCCGGCTTATTGACGGCGTTAGGTCTGGGCGTTGGTCGCTTCCCATGAATGAACCTCCTTTATGCTAGTAAGAAAAGTATAAAGGACAAACCCTGTCAACAGCCTGTCAGTCACTATGGTTTTTATATTTCAACTTGACTTAAGATTTGGGCTATGATAGTTTATTTAAAATACCTACATAAAAAAGTTACGAGTGACGGGTAGCGAGTGGCGATTCGCAAAATGGGGCGGCCGACTACCCAACGGAGGATATTATGGAACTTACGATTCGACATGCCCTACCCACAGAAGCCGAGACCCTTACACAGATCTCCTTCGCATCAAAACGCTTCTGGAACTATCCCGAGTCCTACTTTTTGACCTGGAAAGAAGAGCTTACCATCACTCCGGAATATATTGTAAAAAACCAGGTACTTGTTGCGGAACGCTCTGGCAATCTTTTAGGATATTATTCCTTGGTTGATATAGATCAGGATTATCAATCGGGAAATCTTTTTATTCCCAAAGGTCATTGGCTGGAACATCTATTTGTTCTTCCTGAAGCGATGGGGCAAGGCATCGGGAGGAGGCTGACGCAACATGCCATTGACCACTGCATCGGAATGGGTTGGGACTCCCTTTTTATCCTTGCCGATCCCAATGCTAGAGGCTTCTATGATAAAATGGGGGCTATATATCTCAGAGAAACGCCCTCCAGCATCCCCGACCGCACCGTATCCTTTTATGCCCTGGCCGTTAAACCGGGGTGTTTCCCCTGGGAATCCGGTGGTTTTGTCATCGATCACCTTCCCCGTCATCCCGATTTTGTTCCCGCCGTCGCCCGTTGGATCTACGATGCCTTTGTCGATCATGAGCTTTGGACCTTTGAAGCGATCCAATCCCGCTTTGCGAATCGCCGGATCGACGCTCTGCCCATGACATGGATAGCATTGGAACGTGGTCAATGTGTCGGAACGGTCTCTCTCTTTCCAAACGACTTAAAGACTCGGCCCACCCTCTGTCCATGGCTCGCCGCGTTATTCGTTCCTCCAGAAAACCGAGGGCGCACCGTGGCAGCCCGTCTCATCGAAGCCGCGATCACCGAGTCCCGGCGCTTAGGATACGACCTGCTCTATCTTCGTACAGAACACACCGACGAATACTACCGTCAACGCGGTTGGCGTTTTCTCGAGGAAACAAACGACATCAACGGCCAAAAGACGAAGGTCTTTTACAATTCATTGAGCTAAATCATATCACGTTAAGGAGGGCGACTTATGCGTTTCGAAGGCATCTGGCTACCCATAATCACCCCATTCAAAGATGGCCAAGTCGACTTTGCATCCTATCAAAGACTTATTGACTATTACATCGACAAAGGCATTCATGGTTTGGTCCCTTTAGGAACCACGGGGGAGTCTCCCGCTATCTCCGATTCCGAATTTGAAGCCATTGTCGAACAGACCTTAGCCTTCGTAAATGGCCGGGTTCCTATAATGGTGGGTTTGGGCGGCAACTCCACGGATAAGGTTATAAAGAGCCTTAGTACGCTGGAGAAATACCCTGTCGATGGCGTTTTATCCGTCTCTCCCTACTACAATCGTCCGGATCAACGAGGTATCTATGAACATTTCCGAAGGATCTCCGAAGCCACTTCTCTGCCGATTACCATCTACAACATTCCCTATCGAACGGGGCGCAACATGGAGAACGACACCATCCGGCGTCTTGCGGAATTAGCAAATATCGTGGCGCTAAAAGATGCATGCGGTGATTTTAAGCAGACCATGGACCTTTTGCTGGATCGGCCGGCGGACTTCTCTGTTCTTTGTGGAGAAGACATGCTCTACTATGCTTCTCTCGCATTAGGCGGCAACGGCGGAATCCTGGCATCGGCTCACCTCTGTACCGGAGATTTCCTCCGAATTTACGACTCTGTACAAGCCAACGACCATCAAAGCGTTGTTCCCATCTGGTCTAATTTGTCTCGCTTCATACCGCTCCTCTTCGCAGAACCTAGCCCTGGGCCTATCAAATACTGCTTGAAAGCGATGGGATTGATCTCCTCGGCCGAGGCGCGCCTGCCCATCATGGAGATTACAGAGGAATTGGAACAGAAGCTAAAACCATGGACCATTTAGTTCTGATAATTATGGGAAAAGGACCACCTCACATTGCCGAGGTGGTCCTTTAAGTTAATCCAGTTTCTTATGACTTACCTATCATAGTTTCTTTTTAATTGATTATGGTTCCATTCTCAGAGTTGAATACTATAATCTCATTATCGGTCCTTAAAAAGAGTATCCCTCCTAATTGAAGGCCAAACACTTTTTTAGTTGAAGACTTCAAATTTCGAGCAAGCTTCAATGAATCGTCCTCAATAGAATATATCGCATTCTCCGTAACGATAACAGGATTTTTTGCGTCATACATCGCCAACGGCTTCTCCGATATCGTCAAGACTCCTTTTTCCGTTAAGAATTCATCGAAGATCCTTATCTTCTTTCCTCCTTGATCCAATGTATAAACGCGGGTAAACTCTTTCGCCACTGCGACAATAGTTCGTTCATCTTCAGCATACTCCTGAATATTTGCCCTTAAGCGTCCAGCCTTCAATTTTTTGATCACTTTTAATGTAGCCGTATCAATGACCCTTACATCGCCATTCCAGACATTGAAGACCACCAGCCTATTCTGATTTGAGAAGATATTTACTGTATATGGAGTTGTAATGTGAACATTCTTCTCAGGCACTGTGATAACCAGTTGATACCATGTCCGACCAATGCTGGCTGTTTGCTTGGCGCTGGTGGCGCAATCAATTACTTCAAGCTTTGATGAGGTTAATATATAGAATAAATCCTTATGATAGTCGTACCCACTACTCCATGTCAATGAGGGCAGCTCATAAAGGCGCATCCCTTGGCTGGAAATCCGACTCAAAACTGTGCTTCCGTTATACTCAAATTGTGCCCGTGGACCATTATATGTTGTAAAATAGATGACTCCCCGCATCGTCATCACATGGTATATTGAATTCCATTCAATGATGTATTCCCACTTAGGGCTAAACCGATACTCCTGAAGGACCTTCTTCTGTTCCACATCGATATACTGTAATTGGCCATCACTATTTTCAGGAGTCACAAAGCGAAATACACTCTGGTTTGATACCATATCTTTCACGTTATAATTCAATAACGCCACATGGCCCTTATCCACCGGAAAAACTCGGCTCGCAGCCGGAGAAACATCCATCACTGCCATAATACGCAGAGGCTGCAATTCAAAGACAACGAGTTTACGGCCATCCGCACCTTGTACAAGGGCAAATGCCCTCGTTTCACCAGGACCAGCCTTTAGATCAACAGTGGTCTGTCCAGGGCATTTAACTCTTTCTTCTTCGCCACTGAATTGATTGCTGCAAACGAACTCTAACGAGTCCTCTCCCTTTTCGAAAGAATACGAGCAAATCCCTTTAGGTGTGTTAATCAAAAGAGAGTTTCTGTCACTTGTAACTTCGACCTTCGCAAGCACACTTTGGCCCATGATTAATAAAAGCAAAGCGATGAACCCGATTGTTTTCCGCACAAACATCTCCTCCTCCATATTTTACCCTGAAGCAATTTGGCTTTAGTTCCTCCAATCAAAGATAGGCGCCAGCTCGTAATTCTTATTAGTGGCATAATCCCTTATATACAGAATCTCTTTACAAGTATTTACGTCAAGAATCAATCGGTCACAGCCATTTATTGTGAGAATCATATTTCCTTCAGTAAATCCATTAACCTTTGATATGGGTTGCTCAAAACGACGGATCAATTCCATTGAACGTTCAGTAATTTTGTATAACTCTTTATCCGTTATTATTACAGGGGTATCTCCTACAGCATACATAGCCAATGGTTTACTTCTTAGTGACAAAACATCGACTTCATTAAGGAACTCATCATAGATTCGTATCTTCTTTGCTCCCTGTTCAAAAGTATATGTATGGGAAAGGTTCTTTGATGATACAACTATGGTTCTTTCGTCACCAATGAAACTTTTAATGTCATCCCGAATTCGTCCTGCCTTCAATCTACGAATCATCTTTAAAGCATTTAGGTCGATTACCCTAACGTCACCATTCCAAATATTATAAGAAACTAAACGATTTTTTTCAGGATAGATAATCATACGATAAGGGCGTGTCCGATAAACTGTTTTCTCCGGCTCATCTGTAACAGCTTGAAATATATTGGGGCCAACATTAGCAGCAGCTATTGTTGATTTTGTAGTACAATCGATGACCTCCATACGATTTGCCATTGTAATGTAGAGCTTGTCTTTCTGGGCTTCATATTCATATTCCCATATAAGCGCAGGTATCTCCTGGGTAAACATGCCTTGTTCGGATAAACGTCCTACAACTGATTCCCCATTATATTCAAATTGACTCCGCGAGCTTCGAAAGTTCGCATGACTTATGACTCCCAGCATAACCAAGGTATTATTCATTGGTTGCCATTTGATAGAATACCTCCATCGAGATTGAAATTTAAATTCATATTCCATCTTCGCCTGCTCCACGTCGAAATAGATTAAACTGCCTGGCAAATCCTCCTGGATGTCAAAAACAATGGAATTTTTATAATATCTTGGGTATTTTATACCAAAATCCAATACAGCCACATGTCGGCTACTAATGGGAAATATTCGACTCGTCGAAGAGGACACATTTGTAATAGAGTGAATTCGTAACGGATTGAGTTCAATAGTTACTAGCTTTCGTTGACGCAATCCCCATTCTTCAACCAAAGCAAATGCTCTACGATTATCTGGAGATACCTTTAATTCCAACGGCGTTTGACCTGGGCACTCCAATCGCTCTACCTTAGTGGTTGAAACATTATATGAGAAAATTTCCAATAGGCCTGCGCTTTTGCTCAGAAAATGAAAATCTTCACCATTAGCAGAGTCTAATAGCCATGGTTCCATATATGCTAACTTCATCTGATTTAAAACCACATTATTCTCCGTATCGAAGAGTATCAACGCCTCGGAATGAAAAGGATAAACCGCAAGGTATCGTTGGGGATGCCTCGTTCTTAGCAGGAATTTTGGTATTTTTGTTAGAAATGGCAATTCGTGATGGTGTCCATCCTCATCTGCAAAATAGGCTTTCTCTCCGTTATAATACAGAGCATTCTCCGCCAATACGCATTGGGACAAGACTAAAAATACAACAATCAATATCCAGAAGATCTTTCGCATCACGATTCCCCTTTATTACATAATATTGGAAATCAATCTATTTTTCGTTTATTTTACATATTAGACAACTGTTGGTAATATCCTATGTAATCATATTATTTTTTTAACAATTCGTATGTTTCACATAAACTAAGATTCGAATTATTATAAATATGTTTAAAGCCTCATACAATAAGAAAAGACTGCCAGGCTGGCAGTCTTTCCACAAATCATGTTATCCTGTTTTCCCTCTATTCGCCAACGAAGTTATATTTCCTCACGCGTTAACCGTGGTTCCTTCCAGCTCCGTCCCTGTCTTCTTAGCAAAGCACTTCTCCACCAGCTCCTCCGGGAGCGCAGGCGTGACTAAACTGACTACAACTGTAACAAGCATTGCTAAAGGAAACGCCACCACAATGGAGTCCACAGCCGCCCAGGACGAGCCAGCGATCAGGCTCGGAACACCAAAGATGGCCTGACAGAGTCCAACCGCGCTTGAGATCTTGACCTGGAAGAAGAAGAGCCACACTAAGCTTCCGAAGAAACCGGTGAACATCCCGGCTAAAACCCCTTTTTTCGTAGCCCTCTTCCAGAAAAGCCCTGCAATGATCATCGGCAGGAAGGACGCCGCACATAAACCGAAGAACAATGCTGTCGTCGAAGCCACAACCAAAGGATAGCTCTTTAGTGCATTTGACAGGATAAGCGTTACAACAAGCGCCGCCACAATCCCAAAGCGAGAAACCAACAAGGGTTGGCGGTGCTTATGCTTTTTTCGATTGACAAACCGTTCATACAGGTCATAACTCAAAGAGGTTCCCGTCGCATGGAACTGTCCACTCAGTGTCGACATGGCCGCCGCCAATAAACTCAAAAGGAAGAGGTATCCAAACCATTGGGGCATTGCTTTATTGACAAACAGCGGAATGATCTGTTCCACAACGGCTTGCCCGGTGGTCGGGTCCGTTACCATTGCCAACGAAATCTTGCCGAATTGCTCATGGAACCAAACATTGGAGAGTGCTCCCACAACAAAGGCAACACCCGTCATGAAAAGGATGAAGACCCCGCCGGTGATGACCGCGCGATTCAACTCTTTATTACTCTTCACCGTCATGTAACGGACAATAAGCTGAGGTTGGGCTAGAACGCCGATTCCTACGCCCAGGATAATCGTGGTCACCAAGTTGTTCCAGATGGGCGACCCCCATTTGGGCATCGATGTCCATCCCAAATGGCCCCCAGCGGCTAAACCCTCTGGAACAAGCGGCGTTAGAGCCGATAGTTTTGAATGAGCCGCAGTGACGCCTCCTAAAGACCCATAAGTAGCAAAGAGAAGAATAGCCATACCGAAAAACATCAACCCACCTTGAAATGCATCGGTATAGACGATCCCCTTTAATCCCCCGCTGAAAACATAGGCCGCTGTAATCAAGCCAAAAGCAATTATGGCAAATTCATAGTTCAAACCCATGTATACTTCGAGAAACCGCGCGCCGCCAATCATCACCGCAGCTGCGTAAAGCGGCATGGCGCAAAAGATAAGTCCACCTGCAAAACCCTGAATGGTTTTGCTATTAAAACGTCGCGACATGAGTTCGGGGAAAGTATGGGCATTTAGCGCCTCACCCAAATCCCGGGTGCGCTTGCCAAAAACTACGAACGCCAAGAAAATACCGACGGAGATATTGAAGAATGTAAGCCATAATAGGTTCATCCCAAAGGTGGCCGCAGCTCCGCCAAATCCCACAATCGCTGAAGTGCTGATAAAAGTAGATCCATATGCCATGGCCATCAAAATGGGGTGAATCTCTCGTCCCCCAACCAGATAGTCTTTAGCGTTACGCGTGTGTTTAAAACCAAGAAATCCCAGATATCCCGTGATGCCGACATATAAAACAACAAAGGTTAAAAACAAGCTATTATTCAATCCCGCGCGCCCCCTTAATTCTTGTTCCAGTTGATGATGCCATAGATCACACAAAGCCCAGCACTACATACGCATCCGAGAAATGCCGCGATGATCCACGGATCGTTTAGGCCCAACATGTTATCACTCCTTAAACCATGAATTGGGAGGCGCACGAAGGGAAAAGTGCCCTTGTCATCGTACCGTTCTACCATACACATCCAATATCTTGACCATACTACCCGCGCTACCGCCCTGATGTATTATAGTACGACAATAAGAGTGGAATTTCCTTTCCATCGGTTAGAAAGATTATTACGGAATTTTTGGCGAATTATTGTAATATTTTCTGTCATATGTTATGTTTCCATTGAATACCTCTACGAAGAAATATTCTCCATGGGGCAGTATCACAACCGCGGCCCATGATTTTTGACATCATTCATATTAATGACCAGCATCGAACACTTTTGGAAAGGAGCATCATTTTGCCTAAATCCAATTTAGACTCACCATTTTTACGTTTTTGGTTTACGGGCTGGCAACATGGACTCGAAGAACTTGACAAATCCAGCCGCAGCACTATTCTAAAACAGTGTGCAAAAGCTTGCGCCCAGTCCTTCACCGTCAAGATCTTTCAAGATGCTCGCTCCGGTGGCGCCGATCTGAAATCATTCACCAAAAGTCTCCAGCGATTGGTGCCCCATGCAACTTATGAAAAACTAAGCGATAACGAGATCTTAGTAACCTATAGCCGATGCGGGTGTGATTTGGTTGCCTCCGGTCTAGTAAACTCGCCGCTACTTTGCGAGTGTTCAGCGCATAACCTTCAAGAAAATCTCGAGCAAAGCCTGGGTCAATCCGTAGAGGTCCAGATCCTCGGAACGATTCTCCGCGGAGATCAACAATGCGTTTTATTGGCAAGGATCGACCCGTCATAAGCATTGTTCAATCTCCTGTCAAAACACGTTATTATAATGGATTCTATCGGGAATATATCGTTGGGTAGGAACCTTTTCTTCCGCCGGGTATCCAACTGCGATAAGTGCAAAGGGGACAACGGTTTGGGGAACGTTTAAGATATGCCGGATCGAGGCCACATGCTCCTCCGCAGGATAAGCACCTAACCAAACCGCGCCCAATCCGATGGCATGGGACGCCAAAAGTATGTTTTGGGTTGCCGCAGCACAGTCCAGCGGCCAGAAATGTGGAAGTGTTGCCTTTCCCGGCTCCCCACAAACCAGAATGGCCAATGGCGCTTCTTTCAGCATTGTATATCCTCCATTGCACCCGGAAAGTTCCTGCAACAATCTCTTATCGGTGACGATCACAAAATGCCACGGCTGCTGGTTATTGGCCGACGGCGCATCCATGGCAGATTCTATCAGCATTTTAATTTGGCTGTATTCGATATTCTTTTCACAGTATTTACGGATACTCCGTCTTGTGTGGATTAAATTCAACATATCCTTCATTGAACTTCCCCCTAATCTTCATTTTATTATCATTCTACTTCAATCTCCACGATCTTCAAGAACGCACAATTTTGTAATTAAGTATCCAAAGAGTAACTCTAACTTTGATGTCGGAGGTTAATATGATTTTATTCAATGATAAAAAATACAACTGTCCCATGGAATTAACGGTCGACCTCATCGGTGGCAAATGGAAGGCTTTAATACTATGGCACCTTGCTGAAGGAACGTTGCGTTTCAACGAAATCCGCAAGTTATTTCCTGAGGTGACGCAGAAGATCCTGACCCAGCAACTCCGCGATATGGAAGACAAAGGATTGATCCTGCGAAGGGTTTATGCTCAGGTTCCTCCTAAAGTTGAGTACTCCCTCACTGAATTCGGGCGTTCCCTGATGCCGGTCCTTTATGCCATGAACGCTTGGGGCACAGATTATGTAGGTCAGATGCGCGACGATAAATGAAGGAATTATGTTGGCTTAAACTCAATCCCCGAGTAAAGCGGCGTAGTCAATACAAAGGGTGACATTTTAAGTTGTTTTTTTGTCGGAGAGGGGTTAGGGGTGAGGTTTACTTCAGATTCTCCAAGATGAAGGGTAAAACAACAAGCATGGGAGTCGTTCATAACGACTCCCATGCTTCTTATCTTAGAAAATACGTCTAACTCCGACCCTATAAATCGACACAAACCCTTACCACCAAAGGCTTTAGTTACTCCAAAACCACGATGGTTTAAGGTATCGTGGCCAGGACGGCGCCGATATAACCACTAAACACATACCTCTCCGTGTCGAAGAGAGAGAGAGGTTATCTCCAATTTTCATCCTTTCGCTTGCCCCAGCCTGCTGGGGGGGCGACTACTTAGAAAATAACCTTCGCTTCATTTGTCGATCTGTCCACCCAGGGTTAAAACCCTGGGCTGAGATTTAGAAACGCTCTAAAACCCTACCTGCCGGTAGGGTTCGGTTCATTCTTCGAAGCATCACGGAACCCCGTAGGGGTTTTGAACCGTACCCAAACTCAGCCCAGTCATTTATGGCTGGGTGGAAAGATTTGGCATTCATTCAACTCATTTTCATCCTTTCACGTGCCCCAGCCTGCTGGGGTGGCCGACTACCTAGAAAATATCCCTTGTCGTCCACGTCAACTTACAATTTTTCATTGCTTCGCTTGCGTCAACGGATGTTGACATGGCCGACTACATTAAATTATGGGTTTAACCCTTTCAACTCCGCTAATGTGCGTTCCATATCTTCGAAGGCTCCTGCGATACCGGTGATGCGATGATCCTGCTCTTCGATACTGGCGGTCATTTCTTCGATCGATGCGGTACTCTCCTGAGTAATACTCGCTACGCTCTGCGTTTTGTCCGTAATATTATGAGAAGCCTCCTCCAGAGTTCGAACCAGATTCTCGATCTGACTCGCCTGGATCGCCACATTCTTTGCGCTATCCGCAATATCGAAGAACATCTTCTCCACCGACTCCACCGCAGTTTTGCTGGTTTCGATTCCCTGATGTCCAAGGTTGACCTGTTGGGAGATCTCTTGGACTTTCTGGCGGATCTCCTCAAGGATACCGGAGGTCTGCATCACCGAAAGCGCCGACATCTCAGAGAGTTTACGAACCTCTGCGGCAACCACCGCAAAACCTCTCCCCGCCTCTCCAGCCCGGGACGCTTCAATGGAGGCATTCAAAGCCAGTAAATTGGTTTGTTTGGCGATGGCATTCAACGAACCCAGAATCATGCTGATCTGATTGGTCTGAAGGTGAAGGGTATCCATCAATTCCACCGTTGATTTAATAACTCCTTGAACATTCTCCATCTCTGTCGCTAAGGTTTGAGCTTGCGTATGACCTTGATCGGTAATGACCGCCGTCTCTCGGGATAACCCATACATTGTCGTCGATGAGCCCGCAAGACTTGTGATCTTTTGATCCATTGACAAAACTGAATGCGTAATATCGGACAGATTATCCGCTTGCGCTGTCATGCCTTGAGCTATCTCCCGAAATGCTTTGGTCAAGTCATTGGATAGACGTTTGGTTATATTCATATCCCCTTGAATAGTTCCACCGCACGCTTCAACCTGCAAAAGGGTATCGTTTATCCTGTCAAGAAGCTGTCGAATTCGGGCATTGGCTTCCTCGATCCCTTCTTTGGCAACCAACTTTTTCTTCAGGGATTCGCTAAACCGCGCCTGAAACACCAGTAAAACCGTTATAAGAACGAGGAAATTATTATACGCCACCAAACTCATGGTGGTGGCACCCGGGAACATTTCATCGGCATAACGGAAGAAGAATAGGTTGGTTAGTGCAACCCCCGCAACGGCCGATACTACCAACGGGCGGTAATCCTGATACAACGCAACCAAGACCAAGCTGTAGTAGACCATCAGATATGTTGTGGCCTTTGGCAATGAGTCGATCATAAAAAACGACAGAACAGCCATACCCACAGCAACCACATACCGCACGTATCCACTCATAATCCGTTTGTAGCTCATCACCGTGACGATCGTACTGATGGCTCCACCAACCAAAAGCATGAGAAGGACTGTTTGAAACGGAACCTTACTCGCCAAATCGACAACCGTTGCAAAGCCTAGAGAAAACCAGAGCAGTTTCGTGAGTAGTTTGTTTCGTCCATCAATAATTCGAATGTCCTCCATCCACAGCACTCCTTAAGAAAGCTTTACATCTGTTGGTATCGGCAGAACCCAACATATTATTTATGCTGTTAGACGAAGTTTTTAGCCATGTTAGCATCCATATCAAGGAAAGATGACCCTATCTAAATCAGGGAAAAAACGTCCTCGAATTCTTTCATCGCTTTCCCCCTCGGCTCATACGAAGGATGTCCAATGGGTATGAGACTGATAAAGCGGTGTTCCATGGGAACGTCAAGAAGGGTATTGATGGTTTGTCCGGCGATAGCTGGTTCATTCATCCAACACGCCCCGTAACCCTTCTCAACCACTGCCAAGAGTAGATTTTGAATCGCTGCTCCCACCGATAGGATATCGTAGTGGGCAAAAAGCTCCATGATGGCTTGATCATCATACCCTTGATCTTTCAATACGGAGATAAATTGAGGATCGTAATAACGCGACTCCGTCATAAAAACCGCGATAACAACCGGAGCATTCACAAAGAACGTCGCCATCTTCTTTTTGGAGGCGATATACTCCTCGGTGAGTTCATCGCGTTTTGGAGCTAGGATCGCTTCAATCTTCTCGATCACCGCCTGCTCCAACCGGTGAATCGTCTCCCGATCCCGGACAGCCACAAACTGCCAACATTGGCTATTGCAACCGCTAGGCGCAGTGACGGCCGTTTTAATAAAGTATTCGATATCCTCTGCGGGAACATCTCCTGCTTTAAACTTTCGGATACTGCGCCGAGCAGAGACCAGTTCGAACAGGGTTTTCATTGCACATCCCTCCAACCCATTTATATGCTCTAGAGAATATTCTGGATCTAATTTCCATAATAATTATTATGTCAATAATATTCTTGTGACAAAGATTATTATTGATTATCCATGAAATAGAGCCTTATTCGATGAATTTCGTTTCGAGCAAGTTTTGGAACATTTTTGTTTCACTGCTATAATTAGGATACTTAATTTGAGGAGGGATCGCATGTCCACTCCCGAAGTAAATGTCAATGTCAACGTCCAAACCCCGGCCGTAACAGGTAATTCGTATTTCGACGGCGGATTGTTTTCATTGATTGGCTGGTCGATTCTTGGAAGACTCATTACAGTGGTGACATTAGGTATCTGCTTCCCCTGGGCATTATGTGTGATCTATGGCTGGAGGATCAATCACACCGTTATAGAAGGTCGGCGATTGAAGTTTACCGGCAGCGCCATAGGTCTCTTCGGTCAATGGATCAAATGGTTCCTGCTCTGCATTATTACCTTGGGCATCTACAGTTTCTGGCTGGGCATTGCCCTAGAAAAATGGAAGGTTAAACATACCACCTTCGCTTAACCATATAACACCCGATGTCCACGGAGGAACTCGAAACAGAGTTCCTCTCTCTTTTTATCCATAACTCATTTAGACAAATATTATAGCCTATCCAGCTTTTTAATGATTTTCATGACCCTTTTTTGCTGCGGAGGAGTCAAGTCATCCAAACGATGCTCCAACACGTTCTTGAACCGCTCCTTAGTCCGGGAGTTCATCAAAGGCTCGCTCCGTTCCGCATGTTGAGGCAGCTGTTTGGACTGGCAGGTTTCAAGATGTTCAATGAGAAACGGCAAAACCTTCTTCTCGTAGTCTTCACCGGCACTGCCGGCCAATGCCAAGACGGTAACCCCCCGATCAACGGTGATTACCGATCCTTTTCCCATGGTTATTTTAATCTTTTCAAGGTTTTCGATAATGATATCGGGTTTCAGGTGGGCTATGGTGGACAATGCCGTCATCGCTCCCCATACCAAGCGGTTATTCTTATCGTTTAATATCCCAACAAAAACCGTGGCATAAGGCGCGATCAGATGGGGCTCACCGCCTTCTCCGATCTCATAAAGCACCTTAATACAGTCGCTCTTCACCGCCGAACTTCCCTTTAAGAGACCTTCCACAAGCTCACTAACCGCCTCTTCATCCCGGGTTCGACGTATTTCTGCAGCCAAGAGCTGATTGGGTTCCTCGTCATTCCTCCCTAAAGATGAAGCTAATCGCGGAATTACAGCCATATTGAAGAACCTCCTTTGCATTCAAGAATCATGTTTCGTCCTCGTTCATCGAGTGCTCTGCATCGTCTTCCCAAAATACCTCAAGCATCTCCCGGTAATCGCCTTGGGTAAACGCCCGTCCGGGCATGAACCAATCCGGGGGTAAAAGCTCTTGGTATTGATCCTGTTCAAACCGGTCGTCCACCAAAATCACCACACCCCGGTCCTCCGGCGTTCGAAAGACCCGTCCTGCTGCTTGAATGACGCGGATCATCCCGGGCACCACATAGGCATAGAGAAATCCCTGACCGTTACGCTCATCAAAATAGGCTCGGATCAATTCCTGCTGGGCGCCGACGGACGGCAACCCCGGTCCAACGATGCAGACACCGATCAACTGCTCCCCCGGGAGGTCCACCCCTTCGCCGAAGAGACCCCCCTGCACGGCCAAGCCAAGATGAGAACGGCCTGTTCCCATCGCAGTTATTCTCTGGATAAACAGGCGTTTCTGCTCTTCTTTCATCGACGGATACTGAGCATAGACCTCTGCCTCCCCGTGGAGCAACTCCTTGACCATCGGAGCTACGGCATTTAAATAAGCATACGAGGGAAAAAACATCATATAATTCCCGTTCTTTGCCCTGACCATATCGGCAGCAATCTGCGCCAACGGCCATGCCGAAGCCTCTCTAGCCTTATACCGGGTGTCGACTCCCGGCACATGCATATATAACCGATTCTCCTGAGGAAAAGGCGAGGTCAGTCGGAGGCTTAGCGCGTCGGAATTTGCACCCAACAGCTCTCGGAAATACTCCGACGGCGAAAGCGTGGCGGAGAAGAAAACCGTGGAACGTGCCCAATCCAGCCGCTTCCGAAGCAAAGGGCCGGGATTTAGACAGAAGAGATGAAGTGAAACGGTCTTTCCATCCAATGCGGTATAGATGGCATAATCCGCCTTAGTGTACCCGATAACCCTTATAAAATGGCTCAGTTCAAAATAGAAATCCTTCACTTTAGTATGGAACGCCCCAGGAGATGATGAACCCAAATAGCGTTCGATGGCGGAAGCAAGTTGTTCCAAGGCGGGTTCCAACATCTCCGGGAGCGCCGACAAACGTGCCGCAGAACGATGTTCCTCCTTCAACTCATGCCCCCAAGCCTCAAAATACCCTTCCACCGTTTGGCAAGCCCGAGCCAGCCTAAGATCCATCCCTTCAAAACCATTACAGATGTAGGCAAGCTCCTTTTGGGATAGAGCGGCCGAGTACATCTCCCGTCCTCGTCCCACCAGATTATGGGCTTCATCCACCAGGAATAGGAAGTCCTTGCGTCCGGAGAAGAGAAAGAACCGCCGGAGATAGACGCCGGGATCAAAGACATAGTTGTAATCACAAATAATTAGATCCGCATGAAGCGAAAGATCCAGCGAAAGTTCAAAGGGGCAGAGTTGGTGAGCCCACGCATAATCCCGCACGACGTCGGGAAGAAGTAATTCACGCTGGAGAATCTCCGGTATAACCGCTTCTGCCCGGGCATAATACCCGGCAGCACATGAGCAGCTGTCGGGCCGGCATTCCTTCTCCGGATGCAAGCAGACCCGTTCCTTTGCTTCAATGAATACGGTTCGCAGTCGCAGTCCGCTCTCTTTCGCTAAAGATAGGGTCTTCTTGGTGATCTCTTTTCCCTCCGTCTTCGCTGTGAGAAAGAAGACCTGCGTATAACGGTCGCTGGTTGCCAGACGTTTCAAAGCGGGATAGAGGACGCCGATGGTCTTTCCAATGCCTGTAGCGGCCTCCAGTAGCAAATCCAGTTCCTGCTCCAGCGCTAGGTTGAGCGTATCCATCAGCTCGTTCTGTCCTGGTCGAAGATGTCTAAAGGGAAACGTCCAAGAATTTAGTGAAGCATCGCGCACCTGCCGCCAGAGCTCTCTTTCATGAACCGCTGTTAAATAGGCAACAGCCAATTCGCTGAAGAAGGCTTCCCCTTCGTCATAGGTTAAGGTGATCGGGAACGTTCGTTCCGAGAGATCGTTGAGGTTCAAATACGTCAGCTGACCCACGACGTTTTTTTCACGGTTCTTTGCCATCCAAAAAAATAAGTAGAGTTTGAGTTGGGCTGCATGAACGGGATAATCCTCCAGAGAGAGCTGGTCCAGCGAGGCATAGGTGGTCTTAATCTCCTCCGCTAACCATACGCCATCCGATTCCATCAGACCATCCAGGCGTCCACGCACCTTCAACCGATACCCCTGCCATTCAAAATCGTGTTCCAAAGCCACTTCGCTCTGGTATTCTTCGGGCCTTCGATCCCGGATCAACTGATGCCCTGATGTCCCCTCCAAACCGCGCATTGCCGAGGGAAGCCCTGTTCCTAAGTCCTCGGGATGAAAGAGGATATTTAGCAATTCTTTAACGCCGATCCTAAACTCTCGTTCCGACAAATCCTTCACCACCGTTGTTTGCTTTAAGGCCGAACGGTTTAACTCATTGTAACATATAAAAGGAATGGTTGCTGACTTTAGCTCCACTTCCCCACAATGCCTTGCGAATAAATAGAAATTTTATATTCATACTACATGTCAGGAGGTGTTGCTTTGAAAGATCGGTTCATGGCGGGATTTATAAGCGGAGTAATCGGCGGAACGATCGCTTCGCTGATCGATATATTCCTAGTGAATAATTTGAGTTTTGGCACAACCCGATATATTGATTTTGCATCCGTTATTGAATTGGGGAAAACCGTTGAAGGATGGGGTGAAGCAATATTCGCCCAACTGGGGCAATCCCTTTTTTCAGGATTTTTGGGGATCGGATACGCTTATTTATTAAAGTGGACCGGTGGCAACTATCCAAAAAGCAAAGCTCTGATATATGCTGCAGGAACCTGGTTTTTAATCTTTGCATCGGTTCGAATCGGGAGGATACCCAATTTACCAAAGAATGTACCTCTATCTACATCAATGGAGAACTATATCGCAGCCTTGATCTTTGGGCTGATTACCTCATATGTGTTTACAAAATTAAACAAAGATGAAGCCCAATCCGGATAACACCAACTTGCAAAAGACAAATCCCAGTAGAAAAAAACCTATATCTTCCTCACCTTAAGAATAACCCCACAACGATCCTCAAGCCAAAAAAGAGCAAAATCGTTCCAAGCGCACGATCTATCCAATAACTGTAGGCACCATAGAGATCACGGAATCTTCGCGAGGAGATCATTATCGACAGAAGGACAAACCATCCCCCAACCGCCACCATAATTTCAGCGCCGTAAACCCATTGAACCCACGCTGGTGTTTCGGGGGTTAAAAACTGGGAGAAGATACTAAGAAAGAACAGTGCAGCTTTGGGATTCAATATATTGCAGATGAAACCATCCCGAAATCCGACCCGGAACGATCGATCACCCACTGGATGGCAGACGACCCCGTCCAATCCATGGTTCGACTTTTTTGTGCGGAACGCCCTCTGACCCAGCCAAATAAGATATGCCGCCCCTAATAATTGGATGAGGCGAAAGAGCACCGGTGAATGTTGTAAAACGACGGCAAACCCCAAAACCGTATAGGTGACATGGATACCCAACGCTGTCCCAATACCCAACGCCGAAGCCATACCTGTTTTCCGCCCATTGCAAAGACTGTTTCGCATCACAACGGCAAAGTCAGGACCCGGTGAAATCCCCGATAACAAACCAACCAGAAAGACTTGGGCAAACAAGGAACGTCACTCCTTAGCCAGACGGGCCCAGCGCCCTCCGGTCAGATTGACCAGCTCATCCGGGGTTACAGCCACTGCTGTATGCGCTGTTCCGCCAGCCGTATAAAGTGTATCGAATCGTTTCATACTCTCATCCAGCAGAATAGGAACCGGTGTTGCCAGCGCAAATGGGCATACACCCCCCGGAGCATATCCCGTTATCCGGTTGACGCTCTCGGTATCCCCTAGTTTCATTCGCTCGCCAAAGATATCAGCGAGTTTTTTATCATCCACACGAACATCCCCGCTGGCGACGACTAGCACATGGTTTGTCTTCCCCACGAAGAGGATACTCTTGGCAATAGCGCCCACTTCGACATTTAGAGCTTTAGCAGCCAAAGCCGACGTGTGAATCCCCTCATCCAGCTCAACAACGTTCTTCTCCGGGGCCATTTCCGCCAGAAATGCCTTTACTCGTTCCAACTCGATCAAGGATACTCATTCCTTCCCGCACTATAGTCACAGCTATCCTATATATGTGAAGGTTACTGTCCCTCCAACCCCGCAATCTTTGTTGCGTTTGAAGTATCCTACTTATTTTCGTGATTTAATAGCCAATGCCTTCTTTCTTTGTGACTACTTGACCCAGTATCTATTTAGTAGATAGTTACGAGTGACGGGTGGCGAGTGACGAAGAAGCGTTTTTAGGAGTCAACAGATGTTGACGTGGCCGACTACTTAGAAAATACCCCTTGTCGTCCTCGTCAGCTTGAATTTTCATCGTTTCACGTGCGTCAGCGGAAG
>OBJA01001193.1_pt1 | contig 18806 bp, 18 predicted proteins | sample 1519751 | NCBI WGS metagenome assembly OBJA01 (sample SAMEA3881238, study PRJEB22517) | soil metagenome | biome: lake sediment; feature: soda lake sediment; material: sediment, water from around vicinity | place: India | collected 2013-12-23 | depth 3 m
ATACCCTTACTATCCATGTCAAATTCGGTTATTTTTATAGGAAGTCCTGTTTCGGCCATGTAGTAGAGTTTAGCTGCTATATCTAGTGGGTCTATTCTACCGGAGAAGTGTCCCTGTACACCAATACCGTGCACCGGGATATCTCTTTTTTGGAGACCTTCGATCATATCGCGGTATATCTTTGCATCACCACCAGAGATGATTGCGTATTCATTTATGTAAAGCTTTGCATCGGGGTCGGCTCGATGTGCCCAGACAAATGCAGAATCCAGAAGATCGGGGCCGAATTTTTGGAACAGTGCGGGTTCGTGAACTGGTTCGTTCCAGACATCATACTCTTTTATTTGTCCTCTATAGCGAGTCAGGTCACGGGTAATTCGGTTTTGCAGTGATGTGCTGAAGAAGGCTTTGTCTTTCTGACGGGCCCAGTGTTTGTCAAAATTGTAGTTCTCTATTCCCCAGGCTATTGCATGCCCTCTAATCGGGAAGTCATGCTTTTTGCTCCATTTCAGGTATCGTTCGAGGTCTGCGGTATTTGGTTTGTTTTCCTCTCGCTCGAATTCCTCCCATTTGAATGCATTTTCGAAAACACCGCTGTTAAAATGTTTAAGTGCAAGCTTCTGATATGTACCTTCGAGTTCTCCACCTGTAAAGGCCAGGCAGGTCCCCCAGGAAAACTCGTGCTTTCGCATCTTTACTTCAACAGTACCTTTACAAGCATTTCCCTTACTGTCGGTTATAATGAGAGTGAAATCGCCTTTTCGAATAGAATCGATACGCGTTTCTGCAGTACTGTACCAGTTATTCGGAACATCCCTGAGCTCCATCTTTCCTTCAGAGATAAAGCTGATATCATCGATATAGTAATCCCCCTTATGATGAGCACACTGGAAGGCAACCTGAATATCAGAAGTCGTTGCCGGTGCAGTAAATACCATTTCGTATTTCTGCCATTCCGATGTTACCCTTTCTTTTTTTGCCCCATAGAAGGTCCATGGAGGAGACCCTTTTACAAAAGCTACTTCAAGAACGTTAGCACCGTTTTCGCCCCGTGCCCAGTAGGTGAACCGGTAGACGCCATTTTTTTCAATGGGAAAACGCCGCTGTACAAGTTGCACATGCCAGATTTCAGGAGCAATATTCAGGATACTCAATCTGGCACAATGATTCCCTGAGCGGGGCTTGTGATCAGAGATCTCAAATGTTCCCAATCCCTCTGCATTCTGCCAGAATGTCCAGGTATCACTCCCATTCTCAAAGGAACCATCAGGGAAGCGTACTTCTGGCTCTGATGTGGTGAGCTTTGCCGGGGCTCGGCTCATTGTTTCTGCACTGCACGGAATTAGTATGCCTGTAATGATAGCAAATGCTACAAAAGATCTACACTTCATTTACTACTCCAAAAACCTGTATATTGTTGATTCTGGTACCAATCCTATCGTACTTCCTTAGTTATATCAAGATACATTGTGCTGGGGATCTTAGAAACCCGCACAGTCCTCACTGATATCTGATTAAATCTTTCATTGCACCCAAAAGGGGCAGAACCTAATTTCACTAATCTGATTTTTCTACACTATTCAGATACAAGGGAATTCCGTTAAAATCGGAAGCGGACCCGCCACTGTAGTCCCTCTTCAGATGAAGAGTGCACCGGAAGTATGTCACTGTTCCTACGTGGAATGGGAAGACGGGTGCTGAGGGGAAAGCCAGGAAACCTTTCTGAATATTGTTTCACCCCAATGGTCTTCGCGGAATAAGACCGGAGGTACTGTGAGCAGTTTTTTTTGCCATTTGTTCCCCGCTGCGTTGTATGCCTGTCGATTTCTGATTGCTGCACTCTGTATCGTACCTCTTTCTCTTTCCTGCTCAGCAAAGAGAGAAACTGCACAGAAGGAAGAATCCGGATACTCCCGGATCATCTCTTTTGCTCCCAGTATTACAGAAACCATATATGCTCTTTCATTTCAGGACAGGCTTGCAGGTGTGACCGATTTCTGTAAATATCCTCCCGAAGTAAAGGCGTTACCACGCATTGGTGGATATGTCGATCCTAATTATGAATTGATTCTCGGGCTCAAACCCGATCTTGTGCTGCTTCTCAAAGAGCATAAAACTCTCATGGGTTTTCTTCAGAAACAATCAATTCCCTTTAAAACCATCAACAATGAGCGGATAGATGATATTCTGCACTCCTTCTCCATTATTGCCGAGGCATGTGGAGATCGCGCGAGAGGAGATTCTCTTGCTGAAGTGATACGCAGGAGTTTCCCGAAGTCCAGTGAGCTTGGTTCCATAAAGAAGCCATCCATTCTGCTTTGTGTGGGGCGTGACAATCCGGGAACAGGCAAGGTAGGGAAATTGTATATCGCCGGCCCCCGTACATTTTACAGTGAGCTCATTGAGGCTGCTGGGGGGAAAAACGCCTATACCGATTCCACTTTCACCTATCCATCTCTATCAGTTGAAGGGATCATTCGTATTGCACCGGATATAATCCTGGATATGATGAGCTCTGTGAGTCGAGTGCCTGCTGAACAGGTGGTTTCAGACTGGAACTGCCTCAGTACACTTACTGCTGTTAAGAAAAAACAGGTTTTTGGTCTCTCGGGAGATTATATCACCATACCCGGTCCTCGAATCGAGTTGGTTTTGCAGGAGTTGCGAACAATTATCCATTCCTGGAATGAACAGTTCGGAACGGAATGATATGGACACCATCATTACCATTAATGACTTGTCATTTTGCTATGGTCGAACTGAAGCTGTTCTTTCTGGCATCTCCCTTCAGGTCAGTAAAGGTGAATCGTGGGCGATTATCGGCAACAATGGGTCGGGAAAAACAACCCTGATCAAGTGCTTTGCCGGGCTGATTCCCATCAAGAGCGGAACGGTACTCATTGGGGGAAAGGGTTCTCAGGAGTATCGGCAACGAGACCTCGCTCGCATACTTTCCTATGTTCCACAGGCTAACGGGAGAGCAGTTCCACCTTTCAGGGTGATTGATTATGTTATGATGGGGCGATTTCCATACCAGAAATTTTTGCAAATACAGTCAAAAGAGGATAGAGATATTGTGCTGGAAACGCTTCACCTTACCGACACAGTCGAGCTTGCGAATCGATTCATGAATACATTGAGTGGTGGAGAGTTGCAACGGGTTTACATTGCCGGAGCTGTTGCACAGCGCACCTCGGTTATTTTGCTCGATGAGCCGGTAACGTTCCTCGACCCGCTTCATCAGGAGCTTATCTATGGTGCTCTTCAAAAAGTTCGGCAGCAGTATGGAACAACCCTGATCACGGTAACCCACGATCTAAATGCTGCTTTGAATCGCTACTCGCATATCGTAGCTTTGCAAAAGGGGACAATGCAATTTGCCGGAACTGTTGAAGACTTCTTACGGCACTGTCCGCATATTTTACAAAGAATATTTTCGCTTGATTTTGAGCAGGTCGTGTGCAGGAGCGGTATGACACTCATGCTTCCAGAGATGGTGAACTCATGAAGACTGGTAGCTCGCGACTGTTAATTCTTTTTATTGGGGCTGTTGCGGTTCTGTGCATCGCTCCTTTTCTGGGTATGGAATTTATTGCGCCATCTGAACTTGTCTCAAACCAGTTTCAGCAAAACATATTCTGGTCGCTTCGGGTACCCAGGGTTTTAACAGGGTTTATTGCAGGAGCTGGTTTATCACTATGCGGTATGGTTTTTCAGGCGCTCTTCAGAAACCCCCTTGCAGATCCCTTTACTCTTGGAGTCGCCAGTGGCGCCTCCTGCGGCGCAGCATTCATGATTCTGAGTGGTGTAACCGGTGTATTCTTAGGAATTCCTCTGGTTTCGGCTGGAGCTTTTATGGGAAGCGTTATAGCTATTGTACTTGTGTTCGGGCTATCAACACTCCGAAAAAATTCCACTCCCTTAACGATGCTGCTTGCCGGAGTTGCAGTCAGTTTTCTTTTCTCCAGTCTGCTGATGTTTTTACAATATATCAGCAGTCTCCGGGATTCTTTCCAGATTGTACGATGGCTCATGGGGGGGATCGAGGTGTTTGGCTATGATGCACTGATAAGTATGACTCCCATGGTTATAATAACTGCATTGGTAATTGGCACCAAACTTCCGGAACTCGATCAACTGCTGAGTGGGGAGGATATCGCAAGGAGCAGAGGTGTCAATGTCGCAGTAACGAAGTATACCCTGTTGCTTATTACCACGTTCCAGATTGGCAGTATCGTTTCAATTTGCGGACCGATCGGCTTTGTGGGTCTGATGATTCCGCATATCTGCAGAATACTGTTCTCATCGCGCCATAAAATACTGGGACCTGCAGCTTTTCTGATGGGGGGGACTTTTTTAGTCATGTGTGATACAGTCGCCAGGGTGGTGATCGCTCCAGCAGAGATGCCTGTTGGTATTCTTACTGCTCTGCTAGGTGGACCGTTTTTCCTATGGTTACTCTTTGGAAAGAGAGAAATGGTGTTTTGATGAAGAAAAAGAGGACCTATCCCTTCCGAATCGGTTGTACTTCTTATGTAATCGGTGCAGATATCATTCCGAATGTCGAATACATGGCAGATTATGTTGATGATGTAGAACTGGTTCTTTTTGAGTCGTGCGATATGTGCAATTTCCCTCGGAAAGAGGATATTTCTGAGCTTAGAAGGATTGCCAATTCGCAGGGCCTGAGCTATTCTGTCCATTTCCCGATAGATAAAAAAGCAGCGGCAGCGGACGGTAAGGAGCGGCAGGATTTTTTTGAACAGGTAAAGGCTGTGATCTCTTTAACCCATGAATTACAACCTTCCGGTTATCTTCTGCATCTGGAGGGGATATCAAAACATTCAACAAAAGCAGAAATCAGTGATTGGGAAAACCGGGTGGATATTCTCTGTAGTAACCTGGTAACGATACCTGAACTGGACCCCTCGTTACTCTGTGTAGAAACGCTCGGGTATGCTCCGGAATACAATTATAAAATTGTGCAACGGTATGGTTTGTCATTTTGTATTGATATCGGACATCTCTGGTTATATGAAATGGACTGGAAGAGCAGTTGTGACAAAATGATTGGAACTACCAGAATTATTCATTTACACGGAGTTCAGGGGGGGAAAGATCATCTCTCCCTTGCTGTTCACGATAAACCACAACTCAGGGACTTTGTCCAGCGGTATCTCAGGTCGTATCGCGGCGTTTTGACGCTTGAGTTATTTGATGAGAACCACACATTCGAATCGCTCCAACTAATGGAACAACTATGGCAAAAACAATACTGATTACTGGTGGGGCACGCAGTGGGAAGAGTTCATTTGCACTATCCCTGGCTTCTGCTTATCCGGAAAAGCGTGTATTCCTTGCAACTGCGGTTGCTTTTGATACAGAAATGGAAGAGCGTATCGGAAAACACCGCTTTGAGCGGGGAGATCTCTTTACTACCATCGAAGAACCATATTGTATCGATAAAACCCTGTCTGGAATCGATCAAGATGTTTCGGTTGTGCTGATCGATTGCCTGACGGTCTGGGCTGGTAACCTTTTTTACAGGTATGAAAATGATCCTGTAAAGGTACAAAATCATATTGATGATTTCGCTACCTCTGTAACCACATACCACTACGACCTGATCATGGTAACAAATGAGGTCGGGTGTGGTATTATCCCCGATAATGCACTGGCCCGTATGTTTCGCGATACTGCTGGAAAAATGAACCAGGACATTGCTCGAGTTGTCGATACCGTATATCTCTGCTCCTGCGGATTACCTTTGACGTTAAAAGAAAACAGTAAAAAGGAGTGTGTATGAATCTACCAATTGCTGATATAGTATTCAGGGCAGATCCTGAATTTAAAAATGCAATACAGAACCGCCTCGATGACCTTACAAAACCAAAGGGGAGTCTGGGGCGGCTTGAAGAGTTTGTAATGCAGTATTGTCTTTGCAAAAATTCTATCTCTCCAGTACTCGATACAATGCAACTTTACACATTCGCATCAGATCATGGTATCACCAATCAGCATGTCTGTCCGTATCCACGTTCGGTAACCTGTCAAATGGTCGAAAACATGCTCCGTGGCGGAGCTGCGATAAGCGTGTTGTGCCGCAATGCAGGTATTGAATCGTTTGTGGTTGATATTGGTACAGACGGTGATTTTGGGGATGATCAACATCTCATACAGAAGAAAGTAGCACGGGGAACAGCGGACTTTAGTTTGCAAGCAGCAATGACACGGGAGCAGTGTGAGTTGGCAATCAAGACCGGCTATGATCTGGGGCTGCAGGCTGGAGCGGACCTTCTTGGCATCGGAGAGATGGGCATAGGTAACAGCTCTTCTGCATCGGCACTGTATGCTTTGCTGATGGATATCGATTCGGATCTGTGTGTAGGAGCCGGGACTGGTTCATCAGGGGAGATGCTCTGCCACAAAAGGAAAATAATCAAAGAAGCTGTTGGGATGCACCGCGGGGAATGGGACCTCTCACCATTCGATGCACTTAGACGGGTTGGGGGATTTGAAATTGCCGGCATGTGTGGAATGATTATCGGTGGAGCAGTATCCCGTAAACCTGTTGTTGTGGATGGGTTTATTGCTGGTGCTGCTGCGATGGTTGCTATATGCATGAATCCATCGATAAAGGAATTTCTGTTCTTTTCTCATTGTTCTGCAGAACAGTTTCATTCTGCATTTCTTCACCAAAACGGAATACGCCCGATTCTTGACCTTGATATGCGACTTGGGGAGGGTACAGGTGCTGCACTTGCTATGCAGATTATTGCACAGGCACTGAACTGCTTTAACCACATGGCAACTTTCAGTGAGGCGGTTGTTGATGGACCGGAGTGTGTGGAAAAGGTATGCTGAGAGCATTGCTGACTGCGATTCGTACTCTGACCATACTTCCTGTTCCCGGAAGAGATACTGAAGACTTTGCCGCAACTCTTCCATTCTTTCCCTGGACCGGGGCTCTCATTGCGGCAGTGCTGTATTCCCTCTATCATGTGTTGACTCTTGTCAGTTTTGAACAACCGTTTCTTGCAGCACTCCTGATTGCCGGAGGGGGTACTCTTTTGACTGGAGCATTGCACCTGGACGGGCTTGCAGATGTAGCAGACGGGTTTGGTGGCGCCGGAACAAGAGAAAAGATTCTGATGATTTTTAAAGATTCACGTCTGGGCACTTTTGGGGTGACAGCCCTTCTCTTTGCAATTCTCATTAAAATATCTCTGTATGGCATTTACTTCTCCAGACAGCATTTTGCGTTTATTGCAGCAAGCCTGGTTTTCTCGCGTGCTGCTCAGGCTGTTGCCCTGTCGTTTGTTCCATACGGAGGAATCTCCGGAGGAGTTGCATCTGTGTTTACCGGTGGGAAGAAACGCTGTGGGACACTTTTATCTGTTGTCCTGGCAATCATTGCAGCCCTGGTTGTAATGGGCATAGTTCCGGCCATATCTGCTTCTCTTTCGGCAGGAATTGTAGCGATCTTATTTGTTTTTCTCTGTATTAGGAAGATTGGTGGAATTACCGGAGATTGTATTGGTGCACTAAACGAACTCGTCGAAATTGCAGTACTGGCATCTGGAGTTATCAGTATAAACTTGTCACAATAGCGTGTTTTATTTATTGTAGAAAGTGAGCGGTAATGTTTAGAGGCTACACTCAACTGTATACCGGGAATGGTAAGGGGAAAACGACAGCTGCGATAGGACTTGCACTGCGTGCTGCCGGCGCAGGTATGAACGTGTTTATCGGGCAATTTGCAAAGGGACGGTCCTGCAGTGAACTGGAGGCGCTCAAACGGTTTGCAGATTGTATCACAGTCAGACAATTCGGAACACAGGAGTTTATCAGGGGAATCATTCCTGAAGATGCGATGATCTGTGCTGAAAAAGGGATGGCAGAAGTGAGACGTGTGCTCTCAGGTGGTGCTCATGATGTTGTTATTCTTGATGAAGGAGCTCTTGCAGTAGATCTGGGCCTGGTATCCCTTTCTGCTCTTTTGGATCTGATTACCAAAAAACCTGAACATGTGGAGCTGGTTATTACAGGAAGAAATGCTCCACCAGAGTTAATCGATGCAGCGGATCTGGTGACTGAGATGAAGGAGATCAAACACTACTATCATACAGGTGTACATGCCAGAACCGGTATCGAAATGTAAAATATGCGTTTTTTACGATTCGATACAGATTAATAAAAGTCGCAAGCTGAAAAAATCTGGCATAAAGACTTTGGGTTTTACAGACCTAGCTTTTCTTTCAGCGCCTCTGGGGTAAAAGGCTTTACCAGATAATTGTTCGCACCCGATTTCAGTGCATCAACTACTCTGGTTTTTTCCGATTCAGATGTACACATAATAATCTTTACACCCTTATATGCATCATTAGAACGCACTTTTCGCAAAAAGGTGATCCCATCCATAACCGGCATATTCCAGTCGAGCATTATCAGATCGAAGGGCATATTCTCCTGAAGTTTTTTTAGTGCTTCCTCACCATCTCCGGCCTCAATAACCTGTGAAACCCCAAGATTGGTAAGTTGTGTTTTCTGAATGCGACGCATGGTTACTGAATCATCTACCAGTAAAACTTTCATAGGCTGCTCCTGCTTATTTGGTTTTCAACGATACTTCCATGACGAACTCACCTAAAGAACTTCCAAACGGTACAACAATGGTGGGCGCACCACTGAGTCCTGCAAGAACATGGTCTTTGCCGATAATTACATTAGGTAATGATATCGCCAGATTGAATCGTGATAGTTCGCTTTTTGCATTACCAGCGATGATATTGGCAATTTCGCCGATAGCATCTATCAGATCCGGGCTGTTCTCGTGTATTTCGCACCCAAGCATTTTTGATACGGTACTGATTGCCACCTCTTTTGAGTAGCAGAGTGCAATTGATCCCTGCGCATCTCCAGAGAGACCGATTACCCCTGAAATACCGTAGGAGGGAAAAGGTTCCTTTTTTAGCTGTGGATTTTTGAATTCCACCTTATCTGTTATCATTGTTCTATAACAGGTCAATGTGGCAGTAATAAAGGGGTTGATATAAGATACATCCATCTACGTTTTCTCCATTTTTCAGACTGCTCTGAGCTGAAAGACTGGACTGTCGGTTTCCAGCGCAAGAATAAGATCAGAGCGTTCAACTTCATATTCAGCCAAAGTGATATAATTGTTAAGCATCTCTTTGGTGAGTTTTAAAAAAGAGATGATGTTTTTATTACCATTGCGAATCAAACCTTCAAATGACCCCAGTCCTGAATTACATAGAATGTATTCCGAGAGATAGGTCGCAGCGGCTACGGGGCGAAGATTTACAGGAGCTTTCTCGATATTGTGATGAAAACGAATTCCGCTGATAACAGGGAGGTCGATTTTCCACAGTTCAAGAAGTGCTGCTCCAAGGGCAACGTGTGTTTCTGATGGATAAAGGTCCCGCTCAGCATCTAAAAATGAGATCTCCTGCTTGAAGGCATGTTCAATTATCTGCTCGAATTGCTGATGAAAGAACTGATCGTAGACAAGAATCCCAATATCATGAAAAAGTCCGGAAAGAAACAATGCATGCCGTTCCCGTGGTGAGAACCCCTCGTTACCAGTTTCTGCGACCAGGCTGGTCAGATAAGCTGCGGTCAGCGAATGTTTCCAGAACTGCTTATAATCAAGCACATTGGATTTGCGGGAAAATGTTCGTATGAGGCTGACTGCCAGAGCTATATGTCCGATCTCATTGAATCCAATGCGTGTAATAGCTGTTTTAACCGAAGTAATTCGATTATTTGCTGAACAGTAAAACGAAGAATTGGCAACTTTGAGGATCTTTGCTGAAATCGATGGATCCTGTTCAATCAAACGGGCTAGCATTGATGCATTTCCCTCATCCGACATGATCAATGATCGAATTCGCAATGCAATCTCTGGAAGTGTTGGTAACTCAGTGATCTCAGTTAGCCGCTGTATCATATTCATAGCGTTTTCAAAACTCCGGGCTTAATCAATGGTAAGTATACCATGGCAGCCTTTTTCAGTCAAAACTTTTATGAATCGAATTCAGATCAGGAGGTGAGTCTAGTCTCTTTTAATCAATGCACCGCGTAGAATCAGTTCTGATCTATTGGGATGGTCTGTTTTTATGATAAAATCACCGTACAATGAGTTTTGTACAGTAGGATAGAACAACTCAAGCGTAGCCTTCATGATTTGAAGAAGCAGATAGGGAACATACATCTGTCTTGAAAACCAGATACCTCCCCATCTCCTGAATTATTTCACAAACTGGTTGAAATACTTGTCTGTATGCACAAATTCGATCAGCTTTTCCAGATTATCTTTTTCCGAAAGTACTGTGTAATAATCCTCTTTAATGCGAGGCGAATTTTTTATCGCTTCAATGAAATCATCCTTTTTTAGGGGATTCTGAGAGACATAGTTAAAAAAACCGGTTTCCTCAAGCACCTTTTTGATCGTCAGATGTTCCGGATTGTTTTGAAGCCAGCTAACAGCATAGGTTGCTACCCCAACCTGAATACCATGTAAGGATGGTGCTTGAGCAACCATATCGTATGCGTGTGAAATCAGATGCTCACTTCCACTGGCAGGACGACTCGATCCACTTACCTCCATAGCCACACCGCTCATAACAAGGCATCCACAGATTAAACGAAGAAATTCCAGGTCTGCAATATCTTTATTCCTGTAGTTGACCATGTTCTCTACTGCAGTAGTTGATATAAGGACTGCAAAATCATTAACCGGTTCCTGTTTAACCCGATATGCAGCTTTCCAGTCAAAAATGGCGGTATACTTCGAGATAAGATCTCCGATACCTGAATAGGTGTAAAACGATGGTGAATTACGGATTATTTCAGTATCGATTACAACGCCAAAGGGAATTTTAGCTTTTTGGGATTTCCGTTTTCCATGTACCAGCAGAGATGCCCCTGGTGAAGCGAATCCGTCGTTGGAAATAGAGGTCGGCACACTGATTATTGGTAGTTGCAGAATAAATGCAATATACTTGCAATAATCAATCACCTTGCCGCCTCCAATCGCCACAATTGCCTGTACGTTTCCAGGAAGAGAAAAAGCGGTTTTGAAGATTTCTTCAATACTATTGGATGTAATTATATCCTGGTGAACAATATCGATCTCCGAGGAATCGAATGTTATTTTCAGTTGCTCACCAAACAATTCCCTGAGTCCGCCGCCATAAAACAGAGCAATGCGTGTAAATTGTTCTTTGCGACAATACTTGCCAAGTTTATGTAATGCATTCGGTTTGATTCTCAACAGCGTTGGGATCAAAATTTCCATATTATCAGTCCAGTTCTTCCAGATTTATTTCACCAACACTATTAAAAATGTAATCAGGTTTATACGGAAACTGCTGCAACATCTCACTTTGAGTTACTCCGCTCATCACCAGACAGGTCTTCATCCCTGCTTCCATTCCTGCAACAATATCGGTATCCATCCGATCTCCTATCATCAGTGTTTCATCTGCCAGAACACCAAGCTGCTTCAATGCGATTGTCATCATAAGAGAGTTCGGTTTACCGATTATGTACGGTTTTTTACCCGTTGCTATTTCTATGGATGCCAGAAGTGCGCCACAGGCAGGTTCGAAACCATGTTCAGCCGGATCAATAACATCTGGATTAGTACCAATGAATTTTGATCCATTGATAATCATGGACATCGCTTTTTTGAGCATTTCATAGTTAAACGATGAGGTCTTTCCGACAACGACATAATCGGGATTCTGTTCAGATACAGAAAAGCCTGCCTTGTAAAGCTCACTGATCAAACCTCCCCCTCCAACTACATAGACCGTTCCTGCTGGCTTTTGCCCATGGAGAAAAGCCGCTGTGGCCATGGCAGATGTGATAAAATTCGACTCCTGAATACCCGCTATGCCTAAATCAAAAAGTTTCCGCTTAAGATCAAGCGGAGTCTGTTCTGAATTATTTGTAAGAAACAAAAATTTTGTTTGAGTGGATATGAGGTGATCAACAAAATCTTTCGCTCCAGGAATCAGTTTTTTCCCTCTATAAATGACTCCATCCATATCAGACAGTATATTTCGAATTGCCATGTTCGCTACTACTCCGATCAGTTCAAAAGGACTATCCCTCAACCAGGCGTCTCAAGCTGTTTTTGTTTCACAACATGATGACATTTTTATCGCAAAATAATCATTAAAAATCAGGTATAATATAAAATGTTTACTCTCTTTTTCAAAAAAGCACTAATGTATGTGCACACTCCTCTTTTGGGGATTTTGTAGTAGTTTTTACCAGCCGAAGAACAACAACCGTTTCAGCCTGACTGGTATTTCCGGTGTTGAGGCACTATATTTTACAACCCATCTTTTGGGAGTGCACGAAATACAATCATTTTTTAAAAGAGTACAATTACATACGAGGGATGAATGTGTGGGCTATAGTGTCACCGATTGTTGTGTGGTAACTTACATTATTGTCAAATTTGTGTGGTTTGGCAGGCCAATTATGCAATCAGCAGACTATATACAAAAGGGAAACGAATGGTGATAAAAGTAGATGGAGAGATAGAACTGAAACAATTGGAACCAGCGGATTCGATGGAAATTTTCAGGTCGATTGACACTCAAAGAGACTATCTGGGAAAATGGTTGCCCTTTGTTGAATTAACAAAAGATTTGTCAGATACTGACACGTTTGTACAATCAATTGTCAGTGCTCCTGAAGATCGGTTTGAATATGTTTTCGCAATTAAAAAGTGTGATGAATTTATCGGGTTGATTGGCTTCAAAGGCACAGACAGACAAAATAAAAAGACAGAAATTGGATATTGGCTCTCTGAAAAATATCAAAAACAGGGGATTATGACAAAATCAGTTGAAAAACTTTGTGCTTTCGCATTTAAAGAACTGGGAATGAATAGAATTCAAATAAAATGTGCAGTTGAAAACATATCAAGTAAAAACATTCCCAAAAAATTGGGATTCAGATTTGAAGGAATCGAACGACAGGGGGAATTACTTTCCGGAGGAATTTTTTCAGACCTGGAAATTTACAGTAAATTAAAAAATGACATATGAAAGTTACTGGAGACGCAACTGACGGATTTTTTGGTGCTCCTTAGAAAAAAAGAAAACACCGGGACCCTTTGTTGATTTATTGGTACGACACTTTTTTTTGTAATCTGGATTTACCTCTATGCTATATTAAGAATAGGCTGTAGAGTGGAAAAACTAGCCCCATACACCCGGACATATACCGTTACTTGTTTTCATGAAAAATGACTACTCGGGTGATGTTCCAGATTAGCTGGGTTGAAGGGATATGGAGTGGTGTCACAGAAAATGCTTACTAGTATGAAACGGATATATGGTTTAATACTGATAGCCTCTTTCCTTATCACTATCCTGGCCTGCTCTTCAGATCTGTCTTTAAGTCCTGGTCTTCAGAACATGAAAATAATCCCTGGTTCCGTCTCTGAGCCGCAGCTTCGGGAGACACTGCCTGCAAGCTGGGATGAGAACTGGTTTGCGTCACCTGTTGCATTCGATCTTGATAATGATGGCAAGGTAGAAATAATTGCCGCCCGACACAGTGTGCTCTATGTGTGGGGAAATGATTGTAAATTGAAATGGAGAGCGCCAGTAGGTCAGAATGCCTCTTCATCCAGTGATCACGGATCGCATCGTATATACAGTTCACCTGTGGTTGGAGATCTGGATAATGATGGTTTTGGAGAGATCGCTATCGCCTACAATAATTGCGTGGCGGTTTATGATCATGAAGGTAATCTACAGGCCGGGTGGCCTCAAGTTTACCCTGGATCAGCTCATGAGATACGCTCAATAGCAGCTGGGGATCTTGATAATGATAACCTGTTTGAGATTTGTGTCGTAAAAACAGCTGAAGGACCGGTAACAAATGTGTGGCGTATTGATGGAACGATTATGCCGGGGTGGCCACAGGTAAAGGATAAAACCGACCGCAATGATTATGGCGGATATAACCAGAATATCGGTATCGTGGACCTCGATGGTGATGGTGTAAAAGATATCGTAAGTACGTACGATTGCTGTCACATCGGGCTTATGAAAGCTGATGGATCGGAGTTTCCTGCCAACAGCATGTTCAGGGGTACATTTTCGAGTTCTGTTCCGATGTTCCACGACATTGCACTTGCCAGGCAGGGATGGGGTGCTGACGGGAATGACAGGGATGAATTCACTGATTCACCACCGGTTTTTGCCGATGTCGATCATGACGGGTTACCAGAGATAATTCTTTTTTCTGATCATGAACGGGCGGGTGAATACAAAATCCGGGGCAACAGTCTCTGGATTCTGAACTCTGATATGACAAGATTCGCAGGGCTGGAAAAGCCGGTAACTACCGCTATGCCGCTTTTTACCGGATACCAAAACAATATTGTTCAGGTTGCACCTGCACCCTGTATTTCGACACTGAATACCGGAATACCGCATGTGATTGTTCCATCATACGATGGAAATCTGTACTGTTTTGCTCCTGATGGAACGGTATTCTGGAGTGTACGATTCGACAACAGTGGTTCACCATTTATCGGCTGTAGTGAAGCTGTAGCAGGCGACCTCGACAATGATGGCATCTGTGAAATCGTTTGCTGCACCTATTCTGTAAACGAAGGCAGATCCCATCTGGTGATTCTCTCCGCCACGGGTCAGCTACTGCACAGAGTCCCTTTAGCAAAGCGGGGGGCCATGGCTGCACCGACCATTGCTGATATCGATGGTGATGGTGTCATGGAGATACTTATTTCCCTTAAGGATTCAATGGGGTCCGGAAAAGGAGGAGTGCAGATCTGGGATGTGGAATCTGCAATATTAAATAAACGTGACTGGCCCACTGGAAGAGGTAATTATTTAAGAACTGGAGAATACGGGGGATGAGCTCAAAGATAAATACAGGTGCCTGTGGTGATAACTGCTCTGTTTGTCCGAGGTATATCGCAACGAAGCATGATGGGAATGCAGAACTAGTTAAAGTAAAAGACCTCTGGGTTCATCTTGGGTGGAGAGATGCAGATACGGAGGCACATGAGCTTCAGTGCGATGGGTGTAGTAAAGAAACCCCATGCGCATACAAGGAATTACGAGATTGCGTTTTCAGAAAAGGGTACACAAATTGTGGAATGTGCAAGGAATATCCCTGTACACACGTAAAAGCCGTATTCATGAAAACGGACAAGATTTTATCTGAAATAAAAGCACTTTGTACACCCGCTACCTGGAGTTTGCTCGTTAAGGCCTTTGGAAAAAAGAGGGAGTACCTGAATTGCGTTCACAAAGAACACTTTGAAAATGCACTGTGAGAGAAATCCGGTCCTCATCTGCTTCCCCCAGAGGCTCAGAACAGCATATCGTATCAATAATACTACTTAGAACACATTGCCCACTGATCTTCAGTCGATTATCTTTTGATCAGAACAAGCTTCTGGAGTTCCCGTTGGTTTTCATAACAGAGTTTTATCCATGATGAACTTCTGGCCCGGTTGGAAATGCGTATTTCATCCATTTTTCCTTTAAACCAGCTGGACAAGGTATCAGCACTTCTGCCAATGACAACGTCCAGTGAATCAATTCTTTTTTCTGCAGAAAGAAGAGTTCCGATTGTGCTGTCTGCGAGAGTGCCGTTTATATAGAGGTATTGATTACTCCCTGAGAATACAGCTGTTACATGTGTCCACATCTGGGAGATTGCCGGCCAGTGTGTTGTATCGACTCCAATCTCTTCACGGAATTCGTATGCTACCCAGTGATTGACTTTATTAATCTGCAGCCCGTACTGGTGTTTTCCTTTAGATAGTATCTCATGGTACTCTGAGTCGAGTAGATCTGTCTTAACCCATGCAGAAATGGTAAATGTATCTGACTCGCCAAAGTTAAGAGAACTGCCAGCAGTACCAGGCACTCTATAAGCTCCATCTCCAGGGAATGCCAGGCTTTTCCCCAAAATGCCGCTTGAAAATGATTCGGTCCCGATGTTTTCGGGAACTGCATGGTAGCCGTTTAATGTTGCATCCGAAATTTGCTCATTTTCTGTACTTCCCTGATGCCACACAGCCTGAAATCCTGCTGAGGTGTCAAATACCGCTTGCGCATTGGAGTTTTCTGCTGCTGTGGTGTTACCCCAGTACATGATTATCTCTGTGGTATCATTTCCGGCAATTGTGTCAAGATGTACCCAGATAAGTGCCTGATAGTTTGGCACATCCCAGAGCTCGACCTCATGAGCCAGTGTATCGCCATTTTTTACAAAACGTATAATTTCACCTTTTTGTTTTGTAAAAAAGAAGTTGAAATTGAAAGCATTTAACCGAATAGCAACAGGAAAACCAGTCTGGGTTTCACTCACTGATGCTCCACTTGTGGTTGTGTTCAGCAGAATGATCTGTGCAAATGGCCAGGATAATGTCACTTCACCAATGTCAGTCGATAATCCCTCAGAAACTAAAATACCACAGATCACAGGAGCAATATAATATTGCCCGGGTGAATATAAACGTATCGAATAGGCCCCCTCAGGAAGGTCATTAATGATGAATGTACCGTCAGTGGAATCAACTTTTGCAGTTCGTTCAATACCGAAGACCTGCACAGTTGCATTTGGGAAATTCTGTGTCATATCGATTCGCCCGGTTATCTCACCTGTTTTTTTCAAGACAGGGGATACGACTGCACTGTCTTCCTCTTTGATCCACTGTGTGACAATTGAAGCATTCCCTCTAGAATCGTTCGTTTCTATCATATATATTCCGGTGTCAATTTTCAGTATAACCGATCCGCTACTGTCGGTGATAGTATCAGCCCTGAAGGTAGTGGATTGGGAAGAAGTGCTCTGGTCAGGCAGATAGGAGGCATGGCGGACCCGAACTACTGCACCTGCGGCAGGGGTTCCATCGGGGTAGGCCGCTGCAATGGTAATACTATTGGTTGTCTCAGAGCCTGATCCTGGTCCACCAGCATAATCCAGAGTACACCTGAAGAAAATCGAAACAATGAGGATCACCAAAGAAAGTATAGATGATGATCTCATGATGCTGACTCCTGCCACTGCTTGCTGATAGGGAATAGCTGAAGGTTGATGTGATATGCACAACCCGCATTCTCTTCATCATGGGCCATCTTCAAGACCTCGCGACGAAAATCTGCGATCTTTTCCTTTAATTTCGTGAATCCTTCAGCTGAAAGGGTAACAGTGATTGTCGAAATGTCTCTTCTATCCCGGGGAATTCGCTCTAATGCTTCACCTGCAAGCTGGATTGTGGATTTCTGAAATTCACGCACAGCTATCATTCGGCATACATCCCCGGTAGTGATAAACCGTTCTGTTTGAATATAGTGACCCTGCTCGTTTTTGGTGATAAAACCGAGCCGTTCCAGTAATTCGATTCCCTTTTTTGCTTCTGATATTTTAATGGGAGGCTCAAGGAGGCCCGCCAATTCTTCATAATTACCTGAGAATCGATAAAAACCAAGGATTTCACGAATCGCCGTATAATACCACTTAGTGTAAAATTCGTAGGCATCTGCATCAACCCTACGAGACCCTGGTTCTTTGAATGAAAGAAGCTTTTCGAAATAGGCTCGTATCTGGATATCGGATTTTGCCCTCCCAAAAAAGACCAGATTGGTAAAGTATTCACCTTGGCGTTTGTTTAATTTTAACAGTTTTACGATTTTGGGTATAGCACTTTCTGACAAGTTTTTCTGATTATTGAAAACCTTCACCAGAAATCCCGGATCAATACCGGTTTTTTCCTGGATATAACGATAGGAAAACCGGGGATCCCTGGCGTGGATCTCCTCATATATGTCGCGGAGATATTTTCTGTAGTCATAATAATCGAATATGTTGACCATCCTGTAACCCTCTAACGTACAGTATATGCAATTTTTTCAGGAAAAACCCTTAAAAAAAACTTAAATGCATCTTTAAATGTAGACCTCACGGTCTACGGTAATATACGTAACTTGAAACCTTATGTAAAGCAATACCTGCACTGAAATCAGAAAAAGTGGCTTTTAATCTGGCTATCCTCTTTCGGATCCGGGGGAATTCTAAGGAATTATCCTCCAGGAGATCAGTTCGTACAGGATAGAAACCAGGATGTACCAAGGCTGTTTTTTTGAGGTACTACCGAAGGAACAAAAAAGGGAAATTCTATATAAAATGCTTCACGATACGATTCTACCCAGCTCTGCCAGGACGATGCGGTAGTGGAGAGAACCATACAGCGTTCGTAAAGGCGAAATAGTGTCAGTTCTCGACACCAGTTACACATTCGGTTCTGGATTCTGAGATTGTTATTTCCACCGTAGAGCACTCCGTTATCGTGAGCTCCATTCATTAGACACTTGAATTCAGGGTGATATCTTCCGTTTGTTCCAAAGGCTCCGATAAGTGAATCACTGATGGTATTATGCTCATTAAGATATAACAGGTGTTTCCAGGGAACCGAATCACAATTTGCACTGGAGACCACATTGGAGATGTAGGCAGATTCCTGCCGCAGGGATGAGTTGTTGAAGGGGGTATGTGCTTCGTCATAGTATTCGTCGTAGAGTAGGGCAAAGGCATGCATGAACTCGTGGTGTTGATCTTGTGCGAAAGCCGCATTCACACGTTGATTTGTTGAGGCAGGATTTGTCAGAGATGTCGCCAGCCCGGAATACCCGGCTTTGCCCCGTTGTGCGTCAAAAACGAGGAATTGTACTATCACATTTTTTGCGAGTCTGTTTGTCCTTCCTCCTGAGGGGTAG
>OBJA01001194.1_pt1 | contig 18801 bp, 21 predicted proteins | sample 1519751 | NCBI WGS metagenome assembly OBJA01 (sample SAMEA3881238, study PRJEB22517) | soil metagenome | biome: lake sediment; feature: soda lake sediment; material: sediment, water from around vicinity | place: India | collected 2013-12-23 | depth 3 m
ACCGGCCGCCAGCGGCATCAAGTTGTTGGGCAGATGGCCAAATCGGGAACGACTGATATAAACCTCCGTTCAATAAATTTCCTCTTCATCCGCATAGTAAAAATTGTCTTCCCCTTCGGGGCATTCCTCTCTTAACATTGCCAGGCATCTTAGTTCGCTGGCTTCAGAGGTGCCGAAACTCATGGTTTCGTGTCCGCACTTGCTGCATTCCGCATAGGTGCATTCAACCTCGTGTCCGTATTCATTTTCTTCAGAACCGGTGGTAATTGAGCAGGAGATCTTGGCCATACTATACTCTCCAATTTGCAATTTGGGGTCGGACCGGATTAAATCAAAAATGAGGTCAGATACCATTTTCGCATATTAACCTTTTGGCGGGAAGGGATCATTCCCATGGCTATTCTTCTGGGCAATCTTTCCATCCTTATTGTGAATCACTAGCTCGTTGCCCTGGTTTGTGCTTATTTCTCTGGCACGATCGATAGCTTCTTGTTTCGTATCGAAATGCCCAGAAGGTCGCTGACCACCGCTCTGCTTAATATCCCATCCACCATTGGGGTTCGGGACAACGTGAGTTTGCTTATTGGCCATTTTCAATTCCCCCACCACTTTCACGTTTCTGAATTTTCTCCAGCGCGTACCTGATTCCTTGTAATTCGTTTTTGATCTCTTGAACAGTGGTCTTATTCGGTCCCTTCAACGCTTCAACGATAGCTTGGTCAGCGCTGATCCGAGTGGGCATTTTTCCGATGTGCGAAACGCTTAGAACACATGATTCTGCCCGCCCTCGAGTTGAGCCCTATCGGGTTTCTGTACCTGTAGCTGACCTGTATCTCCAAGGCATTACCGAGACGTGCTTCTAAACCAGCATATTGGCCGGCATCGGGAGAAAATGGTGTCTGACCCCATTTTTCCCATTTTTCCGCAAATCAGAAGCCGCCTAGCAATGACCACTATGCAGCCAGCCTATCCAGCATTTCATCTCGCCTGGTCCAGATCATCGGGGTGATCTCATAATTCTGCAAGGCTTCGATAACGGAAGGAGCAATCTGGCGCCCCTCGTCATTGAGGACAGCAAAGGCGGTTGCCTCCGGGGAGCGGGCTTCGCGGGTATCTAGCCAGGAAAAGGCGGTTGCCTGGGCATAATCCTTGTTCGGATTGTTGATGGCTTTCAAGATTCGCTCCGGCTGTCGTTTCGATTTGGGGACAACGAAATCGAACATGTGGTCATAGCCGCTGCGTCCGGCGAACTTGACCCGTTCGGTGTAGCGGATGTCGTGGCTGTCAAGCCAGAGCGCCACGTCCTCGAAGAAGAAGCTCGCCACGGTCGGAGATGCCAGATAGAAAAGATCGTTGACCGCCAGTATGGCTTGTAACAAGTTGTGCTTGCGCAATGCGAAGTTCGCCGGGGTGGCCTGGACATCCAAGGCTTGGCCGCGCAGGTGAACGCCAAAACCGTTGATGGTCATCTGGAGAAGTTTTTGCCGTTTGGGACTGTCAAGACTACAGCCCGCCTGGATCAGGTCGGTAATGGTATGGCTGTCGTCGGTGAGGACGTATTTATCCCCTTCTTGTTTCAAATAAAGCTGAATGTAGTCATTGTGCCTGTCCAGGTAGGGGGTGGTGATTTCCACCCAATCCTTGTTGATCGCACGCCAAGCTGTCTTGTCCCGGAGCCAGGAATAATAACGGTCGATAAGGCTGGCGACTTGGTTCATGCGAACAGCCCTCTAATAATTTTTGGTTCTTCCACAACATTGCAGTAACGCATGAAGTCCAGCAAGCACTGCCAAGCGTTACCAAGGTCACATAACATCCCATCGGGGACGGGATAAGCCCATTTGTCACCAAACCCCTCGCGATAGAGATGCAGGTGCGGCACCCCGATTTCAGAGTCATCAGGGTTTCGATGCGGCGCCCCGAAGTCGAGTCTCGCCAGCACCACGACCTGCCGGCCTCGTACCTGGTACTTCGTAGTCAAGGCAATCCTTTTGCGGCTGATGTCAAGAGAGAAGGTTTCCCGCTGATTACGTGAAATCAACGGCACCTCCAGATTGCCTCCAAAATCAGGAAAAATCCTTCTTTGGTCATCTGCCGCGACTTTCTCCATTTGCAGCAAGAAATCGGCGTCAGCTTGGGGCATGATAATTTCAGCCAATAGCGGAATTCCTCCGGTTTCGAATTAAATACTCTCTCTGTCCGGCTTTCAACACGGACTCAAGATTGGCATCGGTGAACAAAAGGCGGTGTTCATCGAGCTTGGCATCCACTTTCCCCCATCATGGTGTTTTTCCAAAATTGCACAATGCGCAAGCTAGCCAAACCGGCGGGGGTTGGCAAGCAAAAAAGATGCTCCTCGGCGGTGTAAGCACGAGTTCCATCTCAGCCAAAGGCGTTTTGGTAAATGGCCTCGATCGCGGCTGCTTCCGTATCGGTCAGGGCGCTGAACTCTTGCGCCCGGGCGCGGTTGGACAATTTGCCGCCGTTTTGCTGCAGGAGCCGGAACAGCAGGTCGATGGTACGATCCGGCATGTCAATCAACTCGCCGAGCCGGCGCCGGAGGGTATCGTAGTTTTTAGTGAAGCTGGCCAAGCACTTCCGGGTGTTGCTCTACAATACGCAAGAGCGCAACCGCAGGGCCTTGCGGTTCCCGCCGCCCCTGCTCCCAATCCTGAAGGGTCCGCACGCTTACTCCCATGAGACCGGCAAAAGCCGATTGCGACATATTTAATTTCAGCCGAATCACCTTGGGTGGAGACGGTTCTGAAAGTTCATGGGTCCGCAGTTCAAGTTTGCCTTTCTTGAACCGCTTAATCTCATTGATGCCGTCAAGGATTTCTGCTCCAAGGTTCCTGTCAGCCATTTTTAATTGCCTCCGCTATCTGCTTGAGCGTATGCCCGGGGATACTGGCCCGCTCCGATTTACTGTAAAGTGTGAGCATCCATATCTCGTGGTCCGATTTTTTCCAGTAATAAATCACCCTGATACCACCGCTCTTTCCCGTACCCGCAGACGCCCATCGAACCTTGCGAACACCACCTGATCCCTTGATGAGATCGCCCGCATCCGGTTTCTGTAAAAGAAGGGCAGCTCGAAAACCAGGTTCACCAGTTCGTGGCTGTAGATCCTGGGCAGCCGCTCATGTTCATATTTTCATTATTTTTCGACACAACCGCCGATATATGTCGATGGTATCGACATGCCAATAGAGTACCAGGGGTCACTCCGATGCCTCGCGCTCCGGTCATTTGCCTGTCATTTGGCTGCGGCGATTTTCACGCCCCCCTTGCTGATGCTGATATCGCTCCAGGGCCGCAGCGTGATGCCCTTGCGGGTTTGGACCTCCGTTCCGCCATAGATCAGGAAGGAAGCCCCGGCCGCGTCTCCGGCAATTTCACGCCAGGTGCTTAATCCCCGTAAAGCCTCGCCGGTGACCGTGGCGCCGGATTTTATTTCGACAGCCGTTACCACTCCGCCCTGCTCCAGCAGCAGATCCACCTCATGGCCGGAGCGGTCGCGCCAAAAACTGAGGTTAGAGGGGTGGGCGGTGTTGAATCGTTGTTTCAGCAGTTCGGCCACCACCCAGGTTTCAAAAAGCGCCCCTCGCAAGGGGTGGGTGTTGAGTTGCTCGGGGTTTTCAATACCCAGCAGCCAGGCGGCCAAGCCGCTGTCGTAGAAATAGAGCTTGGGGGTTTTCACCAGGCGCTTGTTGAAGTTGCGATGGAAAGGCGGCAGGCGATGGATGATGTAGCTGGCCTCCAACACCGAAACCCACTCCCGGATGGTGTTGTGGGAAACCCCGACCTCTTCGCCCAAGGCGCTGAGGTTGAGCAACTGCCCGGTTCGCCCGGCACAGAGCCGCAGAAAACGCTGGAATTGCCCCAGATCACGCACGTTCAGCAGTTGCCTGACGTCCCGTTCAAGATAGGTTTGCACATAGTTGGCGTACCAGATGCCCGGCTTTAAGCGGCGGTCGTAAATCGGCGGGTAACTGCCGGTGAACAGCATTTCGTCAAGGGTGGTCGGCAGCCAACCGCCGCTCTTTAACTCGTCGGCGGTGAAGGGCAGCAGGTTGAGCAGCGCCACCCGGCCGGCCAGGCTTTGGGTAATCCCGGTCATCAAACCGAACTGCTGGGAGCCGGTGAGGATGAAATGCCCGGGGCGGCGGGCTTCATCCACCACTTCCTGCAACCAGGCAAAGAGTTCGGGACAGCGTTGGGCTTCGTCGATGATCGCCCCCTCGGCATACTTGGCCAGAAAACCGGCGGGGTCTTCCTGGGCGAATTGGCGCTGGGCGGGATTTTCCAGGGAAACATAGGGGTGAGAACCAAAGCAGGCTCGCGCCAGGGTGGTCTTCCCCGATTGACGGGGACCGGTAAGAGCCAGTATCGGGTAACCGGCAGCCAGCTCCAACAGGGTGTTTTGCGCGTGCCGAGGGATCATTTGGCTGATTGTAAGTTGAACTTACAATTTTTCAAGAGTTTTTTGGTAAACAGCTCAAGAATCTCCCCAGTACCGTCAAATCCGGTTGCCCCGAAGGTGCTGGGAGATTATTTTTCTGCTGGCCGCTTTCTTTCATAATCGGTCGCGGCAAACACTTAGGGGTAGGCAGTCAGGCAAAGAGGTTAAGCATTTATGTGTGAATTCTGCACCAAACACGGTGATGGTCAAGTCTGGTTCAAGAATGCCGCCAATTATGGCCGGGATTTGGCCGCCGATCTGCGGCGACGCGGGTACATCAAGGAGTTTTTCACTTCCACCATTGAGGAGGGGGTGAGCTCCCTGGGGCGGCTGGAAAGCCTTTTCTGGACCATGATGACCCCTTTCATCGGCGCCATCTGCAACTGCCGCCCCGCCGAGTGCCTGGGCTTGCGCACCCTGAACCTGGAGGTGGAACTGATGTTCCGGGGGGAACAGGTGGCGGTGGTGGATGAACAGCTCTGCAACGGCTGCGGTGCCTGCACGGAGGCCTGCCAGTTCCAGGCCATCGCCAGCCGCCAAACCCCGGACGGCGACAGGGCCGTGATCAGCCCCTTGCAGTGCTACGGCTGCGGCCTCTGCCGCAACACCTGCCCCACGGGAGCTTTGAGCATGGCGGAACGCGGCCGCTAAGCCGCCCCCCCGGCTCCGAGCTTGACAGCCCGCCGATTCCTGCTATTTTGCCGGACATGAAAACCATCCAATTTTTACCGGATCAGGTCTCCATCACGGTGGAGGAAGGGGAAAACCTGCTGGCCGCCGCCGCCAAGGCCGGGGTCTATATCAACGCCTATTGCGGCGGCGACGGGGTTTGCGGCAAGTGCAAGGTCAAGATCGAGCAGGGGGAAGTGACCTCCGGCAAGGCCCGGCTTAAAAACGACGACTATGCCGCCGGCATCCGCCTGGCCTGCCAGAGCACGGTCAAGAACGATCTGGTGGTGCGGGTGCCCGAGGCCACCGGCAAGGACGGCAAGGCCCTGAAACGCAAGCCGGTGACCACCCGGGCGATCTCGGCCCGGGCGCTCGACAACCTGATCGGCTCCTGGCAGGTGGACCCGCCGGTGGAAAAGCGTTTTCTCAAGCTCGAACCGCCCACCATGGAGGACAATGTCCCCGATCTCCAGCGACTGATGCGGGCCATCCGCCAGCGCTGCCACGATTGCAAGGAACCCACCTACGATCACCCGGAGTTGCTCAAGGATCTGCCCTTTACCCTGCGGGAAGCGAATTGGGGAGTGACGGTGATTCTGCTCAAGGGGCGGCGCTCCGAGGAACCCGACCGGATCATCGCGGTGGAGCCGGGAGACACCAGTTCCCGGCTTTACGGCCTGGCGGTGGATATCGGCACCACCACGGTCTGCGGCGTACTGCTGGACCTCAACAGCGGCAAGGTGATCGCCGAAGCCTCGGCCTATAACGACCAGATTGCCTACGGCGAGGACGTGATTTCCCGCATCGTCTATTCCCAGCGGCCCGGCGGGCTCAGGACCCTGCAGCAGAAGGTGGTCAAGACCATCAACACCATCATCGAAACGGTCTGCAAAACGCTGACCATCAGCCCCAGCGACATCAGCTACCTGATGGCCGCCGGCAACACCATCATGAGCCACCTGCTGCTGGGCCTGGACCCCAAGTTTATCCGGGAAGCCCCCTATGTCCCCACCTGCAGCCAGTTCCCCCTGACCAGGGCGGCGGCCCTGGGCATTCACGCCCACCCCTCGGTGCGGCTCTTTCTCTACCCGGCGGTGGCCAGCTATGTGGGCGGCGACATCATCGCCGGGGCCCACGCCTGCCGGATGTACAAGAGCCCGGAGCTGACCCTCTTTATCGACATCGGCACCAACGGCGAAATCGTGGTGGGCAACGAGGAGTGGATGGTCTGCGCCGCCTGCTCCGCCGGGCCGGCCTTCGAGGGCGGCGGCATCCGCCACGGGATGCGGGCCAATTCCGGGGCCATTGAAAATTTCAACATCCATCCCGAGACCCTGGAGCCGATGATCGTCACCATCGACCGAATCAAGCCCTGCGGGATCTGCGGCTCGGGCCTGATCGCCATCGTCTCCGAGCTGCTGGCCGCCGGGGTCATCGACCAGCAGGGCAAGTTCAACCGCAAGCTGGAGCATCCCCGGCTGCGGGAGGGCGAGGACGGCCACGAGTATGTGCTGGCCTGGAGCAAGGACGCCCTGATGGGCGAGGATATCGTGATCACCGAGGTGGATCTCGACAACCTGATCCGGGCCAAGGGCGCCATGTACGCCGGCTACCAGACCCTGCTGGAATCGGTGGGGATGACCTTCGCCGACCTGGAACGGGTGATCCTGGCCGGCAACTTCGGGGCCTACATCGACCTGGAACGGGCGATCATGATCGGCCTGCTGCCCGATATCGACCGGGAGCGCTTCTACTACCTGGGCAACGGCTCGCTGCTGGGCTGCCGGATCAGCCTCACCGACAACGACCGTTTCCGGGAGCGCACGGCGGTGAGCAACCTGATCACCAACCTGGAGCTGGCGGAAAACGCCCGCTTCATGGACCACTACATGGCCGCCCTCTTCCTGCCCCATACCGACATGAGCAACTTCCCCAGCGTTAAAGCAAAATTATCGCCATAAATGGAGATCGAATACGACATCTCTTTTTGCCTGGATGCCCCGGTGGGCCTGGAAGAGTTGGCGGAATTCCTGGCGGCGACGGAGGCCGACGCCGGCCCGGCCGCCTACGAGGTGCTGGCCCGGCCGGCCGATTTCAACCCCGATTCCCCCGACGCCCGCCGCCTGCTGGCCGACTACCCCCAGTTGCAATTTTTGAAAAAATTGGGGTCAGACACCAATTTATTGGCGGCAGAACCCGGCAAACAGAACAATAAATTGGTGTCTGACCCCAATTTCCCCACCCGTTACCGCCTGCTCAACCAGGCCCTGGCGGCGGCCCGGGGCCGCTACCTGGCCCCTTGGGCCGTCGAGGTCCGCCCCCTGGCCGGTTGCCTGGCGGCCCTGGTGGAGTTTCTCGACGAGGAAACCGAAACCGCCCTGGCCGCCCCCCGGCTGGTGGACAACCAGGGCCGCACCGTCCCCGGCCGCCGGCGGCTGCCGGGCCTGCCCCTGTTGCTGCTGCTCCATACCCCCCTGGGCTTCAGCGGCCTGGGCGGGCCGTTGCTCCGGCGCCATTATTACGCCGAGCTGCCGCCGGTGCTGACCTTTGCCCCGGCGGAGTTTCTGTCCGACCGGGCCTTGCTGATCCGGCGGGCGGCCCTGGAGGAACTCGGCTTTTTCGATGAGGGTTTCCGCCGCCGCTACGCTGATGCCGATTATTGCCGACGGGCCGCCGCCCTGGGCTGGCACTGCCACTATCTGGCGGCGGCGGTGGCTCGGGAGAAAGAGCCGGAACAACACCGGGCCGACCTGATCCTCCGCCGGCCCCAGGCCGGCCACCTGGCCGACGCCACCCGTTATCTGCTGAAAAAATGGCTGCGCCTGTAGCCAACTGGCAGCACAACCGTCAGGCAATCCCAACTCGTTGGGCGATCTCATGAAAACAGCCCCCCCAGCCTGGCAACGGCAACTGGTCTATGAACACCGGCAGCTTTGCCTTTATTACCGGATCAAACTGCCCACTCCCCTGCTGGTCATCAGCGAGGGGCGGCGGCGGGTGGGGTGCTGGCAGCCTCGGCCCGAGCCGGGGGTTATCACCATCAGCCACCGCCTGGTCACGGAATGTTCCTGGGATGTGGTGCTGGAGGTGCTCAAGCATGAAATCTGCCACCAGTACGTCCACCAGGTGCTGGGCCAGGGCGGGCAGCCGCCCCACGGCCCGGCCTTCCAGCAGGCCGCCCGCAAGCTGGGGCTGCATCCCGCCTTCCGCCGGGCCCAGAACACCATCCCCCGCCTGCTGGAGTCGGAGCCCGGTGCCGGACCGCCGGCCCCGAAAGGCTTGACGGCCCGGGTGGAAAAGCTGCTGGCCCTGGCCGCCAGCGCCAACCGCCACGAGGCGGAGCTGGCCATGACCAAGGCCGGCGAGCTGATCCGCAAACACAACCTGCAATATTTGGCCGGCGCCGCCGAAGAGCAAAGTTGCGACTATCTGGTAATCGACAGCGGGCGGCAGCGCCGCGCCCCCCACCACAACCACCTGGCCGCCATCCTGCGGGAGTTTTTTTTCGTCAAAACCGTGAGCTATCGCCTCTACAACCCGGCCGGGCAGTGCCACCATCAGGTTCTGGAGTTGCTGGGCCGCCGGGAAAACCTGGCGGTGGCCCGGCATGTTTATCATTTTCTGGAAGAGCAGTTGCCGCGCCTCTGGCACAAGTACCGCCGTCGGTCGGGGGCGGCGGGCCGGGAACGCAACTCCTTTTACCTGGGGGTGCTGGGCGGCCTGCGGGAAAAGCTGCGGGCGGCCGAAGCCGGGTCCGCAACCGGCTTTCCGACGACACAAAGCGCGGGGCTACCGACAGCAGTCAACCCGGCGGCGCTGCCGGTCGTCACCCCCGACCAACCAAGGGCCACCTGCAGCCAACTGGTTTGCGCCGCCGACCGGGCTCTGCAGGAATTTCATGGGCAGCGTTATCCCCACCTCCAGCAACGCCGGGGCCGGGGCATCCAGCTTTACGAGGCAGGTTACCAGGCCGGGCAGCGGGAGGGGCGGCGCTTGACCATTCATCAGGTGTTGAACCAACGGAATGCCGCCGCCGGCAAACAATTGCCCCGCCTGCCGTAGGCCCATTTTCAAACCACGGCCACCATAAGCGGTCACGGAGGTGCCGTTCAGCAGGGGGACGGGCGGCGGAGGATTTTTTCAAACATCTCGGCCATACCGGCGCAGAGAAAGTGGAGGATTTCCGGGGTGGCGTTGCCGGCGGCGCTGCCATCGAAGCTGAGGCGCAGGCTGGAGGCCAGCTCATCCTCCGCCGGCTGGTAGGCCAGCCGGCAGGGCGCTTTGGGTAACGGCCGGAGGATAAAGAGGCGGTGGCCGGGGCGGTCGGCCGGGTCCGGACGGCCGAACAGGGCCAGCAGGTCAAAAAAATCGTCGCCGAATTCGTCGGCCAGCAGCCGCAAGGGCTCTTCACAACGCCGACCAAAGAGGGCCGCCGCCGCCGCGCCGCCCGGCAGTTCCGCCAACGGCAGCCATTCCCCCCTTTCCTCCTCCCCCCGGCAAACCAGGAGATAGCGCAGCAGCGGCAACTGGACCCAAGGGTTGACATGGCACTCGGAGGCCAGCCGCCCTTGCCGGTCGATGACAAAATCCTTGCCCAGGCAGGAGAGCACCAGGTTGCCGGCCCGCAATTCCCCGCCCAGCCGGGGGGCGGCGGCGGCGAAATCAAGCTGCGCCACCTCCCGGCGCAATTCGGCGACCCGCTCCGCCTGTTCGTCGGCCAGGCTGCGCCGGGGGGCAAACTCCGCCGCCAGGCGGGCCAGCACCTCCGGCTCCAGGCGGGGGCAGGCCTCCGGCCGCTTCTCACCCCGGATCACCGCCGCCGCAAAAGCCATGCAGGAAGGGAGATAACACTGGCGACAGTTGTCACCAGGCAGCAATTTGTAGAGCTGGTATGGGTTGTTGGCGATGCTCATGGCAGGAACTATAATGCATTGAGTCAGCAGTGCCAACACCCGGCCACTTTCCCCTTTGGCGGCTGGCCGCAACGGCCGTCAGCCTAAGTCGGCTTGCGTCAGACTTTCTTTGTGGCGCTTGCCCTCAACAAAGAATTAAGAAAAGCTGGCCATCTATAGCTTGGCGGGAGTTGTATGCGGCAGCACCAGAGGCACTTTGATTGATTCGGTTTCAAAAAAAATCAGAGCGGCCAATTTTCGGCCCGATTCTCGCCTGCGGACAAACCTCACCAGCCATGGTTGCGCCTTGCTGAAGAAGCTACTGGCCTTAACGGCAATTACCATCGCCTTGCTGCTCTTGCCGCCGTCGCTGGCCACTGCCACCAACCAGGCTCCGGCCCTGCTGCTGGGAGCCGGGGCCGACTATTCCCTGGAGGGACATCTGGCGGTAATGAGCGATTCCGATGGGCGTTTGACCCTGGCCGAAATTCTCTCCTCCACCACCGCCGAGTTCACCCCAGTGGCCGGCACCCTGCGCCGAGGCTACACCGCCGAGGCCACCTGGCTGCACCTTACCCTGATTCCCACCGCCCAGTTTCCCGCCGGCGGCTATCTCCGTTTTGCCCCGGCCTATCTCGACAACCTTGAAGTTTATGTCCAGACCGGCAGCGATCCCCGGCAGCCCTCCTCCTACCAGCGCTACCGGCTGGGCGACCTGCAACCGGCGTCCAGCCGCCCGGTACTGCATCCCCATTTCGTGGTCCCTTTTGCCGCCGCCGACCTGGAGGAGATCAACGCTTATCTGCGAATCGTCACCCGCACCCCCACCGACCTCTATGGCTCGGTCCACACCGAAGCGGGGCTGGTAACCTTTACCCACCACAACGCCCTGATCCACGGGGGGCTATCTGGTGGCCACCCTGGCCATTGCCCTGATTAATCTGGTCTATTTCGTCCGGGTCCGGGATCATATTTTCAGCTCCTATGCCGTCTTTCTCCTGATGCTCTTCACCGTTTTTCTGGGCAACTCGGGGATGACCGTCCTCCTGCTGCCCGAGGTCAGCCACCATTTCGCCAACTATCCGATGGAGATGGCGGTGGGGCTCACCTTCAGCTGCATCGCCGCTTTTGCCTCCCACCTCTTCCGGAGTGCCCGAAGCCATCGTCCGGTTCGCTATTTTTTCCACTACTACTTCGCCTTTGGGGTTATCATGGCCCTGTCGGTGCCCGCCGGCCATTACCAGACGGTGGCCCGCCTGATGCCGCTCCACGGCCTGGTGCTGATCACGGTTCTCACCGCCCTGAGTATCTATCTGGTCCGGCGGGGGGAGGTGGGGGCCAGGATTTACCTGGCCCCCTGCTGCTGGGCAACCTTGGCTATGCCGTCAGCTTTCTCCAGCTTCAGGGAACCGTCAGCCTGATGGCCCATCCCACCCATCTGCTGCAGGCCGCCAGCCTGGTCCAGATGGTACTGATGAGCCTGGGGCTCACCGAACGGCTGCATGCCGCCGAGGCCCAAGCCCTGAGCGCCGCCCGGCAGGCCGAGAAGGAAGCCCGGCGGATGGCCTGGGATATGACCCGCCAGTACCGGCAGAAACAACGTGAGCTGGAAGAAGCGCTGGTGCGGGAAAACGAGGCCACCGAAGACCAGAGCCGGCTGGTGGCCATGCTGGCCCACGAGTACCGAACCCCTTTGGCCATCATCAACACCAACCTCGACATTCTCCAGGCCCACGCCCAACGGGGGATCGCCACCTCCAACAGCGGAGAATGCCGGGAGGCCATGTCCAAATTGGATAAAATGCGCAAGGCGGTGGGCCGCCTGGTGGAGGTGATGGAAAACGCCTTGGCTCTGATGCGCTTCAGCGATTACCTGGGCGACATCAACTGCCACCCTCTGAGTCTCAACCAGCAATTGAAACAAATAATCGAGGAAAACCGGGAGCTATGGCCGGAGCGGCAAATAACCCTTACCCTGCCGCCAGAGCAAATGGTGATTGCCGGAGCCGAGCCCCTGCTGAAAACCATGGCCATCAACCTGATCGGCAATGCCAGTAAATACTCACCACCCCACAGTACCATCGAGGTCTGGCTGGAGCAAAAAGACCGGCAGGCCCTGATCAAAATTCGGGATCAAGGTCCGGGAATCAGTGACCGGGATCGCGGGCAGATTTTCAGCAAATATTTCCGAGGCCAGACCAGCAGCGGCATGGGCGGCTCCGGTCTGGGACTTTACCTGGCCAAACGAATTGTCGAGCAGCACCGGGGCCGTCTGATCCTGGAAAACAACCAGCCGCCGCCGGGGCTCACCGTCACCATCAGCCTGCCCCTGGCCAACCTCACCCCCCAACCGTCAACGAAGCAATGACCGGCAGGAGGCAAACCATGACCGCTGAGAATCACGAACGCATCATTCTGGTGGAGGATGACACCGACCTCCGAGAGAGCCTGCTGGAATACCTTGGCCTGGCCGGTTACCAGGTTGACGGCGTGGGCAGCGCTCTGGAATTTTACCGTCAAATGACCTCCCGGCATTATGCCGTGGCCATTCTCGACATCGGCCTGCCTGATCAAGACGGCTTCACGCTGGCCGCATACCTGCGTCAGAACCACAGCACCAGCATCATTATCCTTTCGGCCCGCACCGCCACCGATGACCGAATTAAGGGCTACCGCTCCGGAGCCGACGCCTATCTCATCAAGCCGGTGGACGGCCGGGAGTTGGCGGCGGCCATCGCAAGCCAACTCCAGCGTCGCCACAATTTTCAGGAGAATGACCAAGGCCAGGGCCAGCCGGGTCGGCCCACCGAAGGGGCCTGGATCTTTCAACGCAATTCCTGGCTACTGATCCTGCCCAACGGCAACCACCTGGAACTGAGCGGCAAGGAGATGGAGCTGGCGGAACTGCTGCTGGAGCAGCCCGGGGGCATCACCCGCCGGGAAGATATTCTGGAGCGGCTGTACCAACGGGATGATGACCACGCCAACCGGGCCCTGGAGTCCCTGGTGCGCCGCCTGCGGAAAAAAATCGCCGAGGCCGGCGGCGGCAACCCCATCAAAACCAGCCGGGGGGCGGGCTACTGTTTTTCCGCTCCGATCAAGACCTGACTCCGGCCAAACAGGCAACCACCACGTCCTACATTCAGCGACAATTCCGGGATTCCCCTGGCCGGCCCAATCTGCTATAGTCGCCAGACGCTGATTGGCCGCTTGCTTCCCAGCAAGGGCGGCAACGTGGTATTTAAGCGTTTTACCAACCCCAAGGCTGACCCATGCAGGATATCAAGGAAACCATCCACGAAGTTTTTTACGCGGTACTGCCCATCACCGCCGTGGTTTTTATTTTGCAGTTCACCCTGATCTGGCTGCCGCTGGCCACTTTTCTTCAGTTCCTGGTGGGGCTGGTGATGGTCGCGCTGGGGCTGACCCTCTTCCTCTGGGGGGTCCAGGTGGCCATGCTGCCCATCGGCGAGATGATCGGCGCCTCCCTGCCCAGGATGGGCAAGGCCTGGCTGGTGGTGCTGTTCGGTGCCATCCTGGGCTTTGCCGCCACCGTGGCCGAGCCCGATGTCCGGGTGCTGGCCATGCAGGTGGATCAGGTTTCCGCCGGTGAAATCGGCAGCAATCTCTTGATTTACACGGTGGCCGCCGGAGTCGCCTTCTTTGTCGGCCTGGCCATGCTGCGGATCATCCTCAGCATCTCCATCACCTGGCTGCTGGTGGCCGGTTACGCCCTGGTTTTTCTGCTGGCCTCCTTCACTCCGGCCCATTTTGTCCCGGTTTCCTTCGATGCCGGCGGAGTTACCACCGGACCGATGACCGTGCCCTTTATTCTGGCCCTGGGAGTGGGGGTGGCCTCGGTCCTGGGCGGTAAAAACGCCTCCACCGACGGCTTCGGCCTGGTGGCCCTGGCCTCCATCGGCCCGATCCTGGCGGTAATGATGCTGGGCATCTTTTACCAATAAGCGAGAGCGCCCAGCAGCGATGACCTACAGCGAAATCAAAATATTCAGCGGCTTCAGCCATGTCCTGCTGGAGGTGAGCATCGCCCTGGTACCGCTGCTCTTCTTCTTCCTGATCTTTCAGATCTTTGTTCTCAAGCTGCCGCTGGCCCAACTGCTGAATATTTTGAAGGGGCTGGTACCCACCTTCATCGGCCTGGCCCTCTTCCTGCAAGGGGTCAAGGTGGGGTTCTTTCCGGTGGGCACCGAGATGGGCGGGGTGCTGGCCGAAATGCACCACAACTGGCTGCTGATCCCCATCGGTTTTGTGCTGGGCTTTGTCGCCACCTTCGCCGAGCCGGCGGTGCGGATCCTCAACCTGGAGGTGGAAAAGGCCTCCAGCGGCTCCATTCCCCAGACCATCCTGCTCTACACCCTTTCCATCGGGGTGGCCTTCGCCATTGCCCTGTCCATGGCCCGGATTCTCTTCGGCATCCCCATCTGGTACCTGATTATCCCCGGTTATCTGCTGGCCCTGCTGTTGATCCGTTCCGCCGGCAAAACCTTCACCGCCATTGCCTACGACTCCGGCGGGGTGGCCACCGGGCCCATGACCGTGACCTTCGTCATGGCGGTCTCGGTGGGCGCGGCCACCGCCATGGAGGGCCGCGACCCCTTACTGGATGGTTTTGGCATGATCGCCCTGGTGGCCCTGGCCCCGATCATTTCGGTGCTGATCCTGGGCTACCTCTATAAAAGTCGCAGCCAAGGAGATTGATCGTGGATTTGATTTCCTGCCACAAATTGCTTATCACCGTGGTCAAGAAAGGTACGGCCAAAAAGATCGTCGGTGCCACCCGCCGGGCCGGAGCCGAGGGCGGCACCACTTTTTTAGGCAAGGGCACCGGGATTTACGAGAAAAAATTTTTCGGGATTCCGGTCAATCAGGACAAGGAAATCATCTTTACCCTTTTCAACCACAAGATCAGCGATCAGCTCTTTGAGGAAGTGGTGGCAGCCGGCCGGCTGCTGGAGACCGGCCAAGGGATCGCCTTTGTCATCGACGTTCCCTGCATTGCCGGGATCGCCCATTACTGTGAACTGGACAGCCGGGAGCAACAGGAGGCCATGAACAAGCAAAGCGGTTACGAATTGGTGGTAACGGTGGTCAACAAGGGCAACGCCGAGACGGTGGTGGCGGCCGGCAAGCGGGCCGGGGCCGAAGGCGGCACCATTCTCTTCGGCCGGGGTACCGGGATTCACGAACAGGCCACCCTCTTCTCCATTCCCATCGAGCCGGAAAAGGAGGTGGTCCTGACCCTGATCGCCAAGGACAAAACCGAGGCGGTGCTCCAGGCCATCCGCGAAGACAGCGGCCTGGATCAGCCGGGCAAGGGGATCGCCTTCGTGCTGCCGGTGGAACGCACCACCGGGATCAAGCGGTTGGAGCCCATGACTTCCTGAGCCGCGCTCCCGCGCTTTAGCACGACTTTAGCCCGACTTTAGATTGACATCGCAAGATTATACGGCTATTTTTTCGCGGATTGTTGACCATGCATCACTACCGGCGGCCTGTCGTCTTCAGGACCGACCCCGCCGAAATCGAATATATTTTTATGTAAATTCAGCAACTAAAGGAGGGTTCGATGAGTAAGGTTCTGGCAATTGCCGAAAGCATCAACATCATGGGGAAGCGCAGCGGGGGCGCGATGAAGGAACGCAATCCCGGCCCGGTTCAGGAAATGGCCAAAGAGGAGGCCGCCGCCGGCGCTTCCTACCTGGACCTTAATATCGGCCCGGCCCGCAAGGATGGCATCGAGTTGATGCCCTGGGTGGTCCAGACCGTGGAGGCGGTCACCGATGTACCCCTTTGCCTGGACACCACCAACACCGACGCCATGGCCGCCGGCTTCAAGGCCCTGAAAAACAAGGAAGCGGCCATCATGAACTCGATTTCGGCCCAGCCGGAACGGATGGAAAAGCTGATCCCGGTGGCCGCCGAGGCCGGCTGCAACGTAATCGCTCTGCTCTGGGGCCCCGACGGCATGCCGCGGGACTCCAACGAGCGGGCCGCCATGGCGGTGGACCTGATGATGGCCCTGGCTGAAGCCGGGATTCCCAATGAGAAAATGTTGTTCGATCCCATCGGCACCCCCATCACCCTGGGAGCCGACCAGATCAACTCCGGCCTGGAATTTATGAGCATGATCCAGGATATCGCCCCCGGCGCCGGCTCCACCGTGGGGCTGTCCAACGTCAGCAACGGGGTGGCCGAGCACCTGCGCAAGTACCTGGATCGGACCTACCTGATCATGCTGATGAAATACGGGATCACCACCGCCATCGTCAACTCCTACGACGCGGAACTGATGGCGATCTGCAAGGGCGAGCGCCAGAATCTGGTGGATATGGTACACGGGATGATGGACGGCAACGACCCCGATCCCGCATCCCTCTCCGGCACCGCCCTGGAGCATTACAAAACCTACAAGGTGCTCTCCGGTCAGAACGTTTTCTCCGAGTCCTGGCTGGAACTGTAATTGCCGGCGGCTCCGCTCCTTGCCGAGCCGGAGTACGGAGTACAGGGCGGCAATAAAATCCTGATGGGGAAGAGCTAACCGCTCTTCCCTTTTTGCGTTGTTACGGAACTCCGGCCAATGCGGGCCAATGCGGAAGGGATCTGCGATGGGGGATACCCACACCCACCACATGATTTACGGTCACCTGACCGACTTCCTCACCGGGGAGACCCTGGCGGACACCGATGACGAACGCTACCGCCAGCAGTTGGCCCGGTTGCTGGTGGAGGATAAAGGCTTTGCCAAGGAAGAAATCGAGCCCCGACTGGTGATTGAAACCCTCTTTGCCGGCAACTTTGTCACCTCGCGGGTCGATTTGGTGATCCGGATCGCCGGCCGCCGCCGGCTGGTGCTGCGCTACGGGCCCGGCTCCCTGGTCACCCGCCAGCGGCCGGCCCTGGCCGCCGCCAGGGTTCTGGACCCCCACCAGGTAATCCCCCTGATGGCGGTCAGCAACGGCCGGGACGCCGAACTGCTGGATAGCCGCAGCGGCAAGGTGCTGGGCCAGGGGCTGGCGGCCATTCCCGACCGGGAGCAGCTGCTGGCGCTGACGGCGGAGAGCGATTTCAGCCCCTGGCCGCCGGAGCGGCGGGAGCCGGAATTGCGGATTTTGAATGCGTACGACGTGGAAGTCTGCTGCGCCGGAGCGCCATGCGCCCTCCCCAACGCCCCCGAGGGCTAGCGTAATCGTCCAGCAGCACCACATCTTTGGGCGATCGGCCCGACTTGCGTACCCTTGGTACGCGGCGCCGGGCCGCTTGCCCAAATCTGCGGCACTGCTGAACGATTACGGACCACTTGCAGCCTGTTATTACTTGGCAATAGAACTATTATAATTCGTAATGGAGTGTGAGATGAGCGAGCGTAAACCCTGGAGCAAGGATAGCTGGCGGCAATTTACCGCCCTGCAGCAGCCCAACTGGCCCGACCGGCAGGAACTGGATCAGGCCCTGGCCACCCTTTCCCAACTGCCGCCGCTGGTTTTTGCCGGCGAGATCCGCGATTTGAAAAGCCAGTTGGCCCTGGCCGCCAGGGGCGAAGCTTTTCTGCTCCAGGGCGGCGACTGCGCCGAGAGCTTTTCTCAATGCAACGCCCCCAACATCCGGGAGCTGCTCAAGGTAATTCTGCAGATGACGGTGATTCTGGGTTACGCCGGGGGCAAGCCGGTGGTCAAGGTGGGCCGGATGGCCGGCCAGTACGCCAAGCCCCGCTCCGCCGATACCGAAACCATTGACGGGGTCGAGCTCCCCAGCTACCGGGGCGATATGGTCAACAGCAGCGAGCCCACCGCCGAGGCCCGCCGGCCCGATCCTCAACGGATGGTCAAGGGCTACTTTCTGGCCTGCGCCACCATGAATATCCTGCGGGCCTTCACCCGGGGCGGTTACGCCGCTCTGGACCGGGTTCATGCCTGGAACAACGAGTTCGTCAAAAATTCGCCCCAGGGTCAGATGTATGAGCGACTGGCCGCCCAGATCGACCAGGCCATCAACTTCATGCGGGTGGTGGGGCTGGACACCAACGTACCCCAGTTGACCCAGGCCAGCTTCTTCACCTCCCACGAGGCCCTCCTGCTGGGCTACGAAGAGGCGATGACCCGCCAGGATTCCACCACCGGCAACTGGTACGACTGCTCGGCCCATATGCTCTGGATCGGCGAACGCACCCGCCAGGTGGACGGCGCCCATGTGGAATTTTTCCGGGGGGTGGGCAACCCCATCGGGGTCAAGGTCGGCCCCAACCACGACATCGACGATGTCAAGCGGCTGGTGAGCGCCCTCAACCCCGAGAACGAGCCGGGCAAGCTGACCCTGATCGCCCGCTTCGGGATCAAAAAGATCGCCGAGGGTTTAACTCCCCTGGTCCGGGCTCTGAAGGCGGAAGGCTTCAATCTGGTCTGGAGCTGCGACCCCATGCACGGCAACACCTACACCTCCTCCACCGGCCTCAAAACCCGGAATTTCATCAATATTCTTGAGGAGATCCGGGCCTTTTTCGAGATTCACTGGCAGGAGGGCACGATCCCCGGCGGGGTTCATTTCGAGATGACCGGGGCTGATGTCACCGAATGCGTGGGCGGCGGCCGGGATATCATCGACCAGCAGTTGAGCCGCAACTACCAAACCATGTGCGACCCCCGGCTCAACGCCGAACAGAGCCTGGAGCTGGCCTTCCAGATCGCCCAACTGCTGCGGGATAAATAAGCAGCACCCCGACACGGGACCTTCGGGCGATCAGCCAGGCTTAAGTACACGGGG
>OBJA01001195.1_pt1 | contig 18799 bp, 17 predicted proteins | sample 1519751 | NCBI WGS metagenome assembly OBJA01 (sample SAMEA3881238, study PRJEB22517) | soil metagenome | biome: lake sediment; feature: soda lake sediment; material: sediment, water from around vicinity | place: India | collected 2013-12-23 | depth 3 m
ACGGAAATGGATAAGCCGAACCTAAAGCTGCCGAAACCTGCTCTCTACTCTACCCGGAACTCTTCTGCTTCATTTTTCTTCTCATACGACTGGGATCAGCTCGTTTGCGGAACGCGTAGCGTGTAGCAAATCCGCTGGAGCCATTGGTTTTATATTCATGAAACGGTTTCGCCCAAAATTTTTAACAAGTTGGAAACCTTCATTTTTATGCGGGAATCGTTTTCTAGCTTTTCTAGGGGTCCCTTGTACTCTTGAATATCTGCGATTAATTCTTTTACAGCAGGTGCCGAAACTTTATTGCTTAAGATTTGAAGTAATTCGTTGAATTTTCTTTGGCAGAGAGAAAATTGCAGACGGCTCGAAATGTGCTCTACAGTAAAAGACAGAAGGGCTAGTAAAGATTGATGGGGATCAAAGTTGTTAATAAGGGATAAATATGTTGGCTCGGCATTCCAAGCGACACCATTGCCATTCGTAAGGAACACCTCAACGAGGCCTATTACGTAGGTGCGTTCAACTGGTTTGGGGACTGAACCTGTTTGGCCGATAAGGCTTTCAAGTTGTCGAGCAAAAACAGGCTCACTATAAAAGTTATTATGACCTCTGTGTGCGGATAGAAGGTTTTGTATGGAAGTTTCAATTTCCGCCGCTTTTAGGCTTGCAGGTATATAAGAAATTGCTGAAGTAATTTCAAGGAATTGGCGTGCAAGTTGAGCACTTTCTTGATCATTGTTTGCAACAAACTTACCGTATTTAATTCCAAAACTATTCCGTGTCTCTTCGTCAACTCGCTCCCACAAGTGTGGCAAGAGGAAATGTATGTTTTGTCTGGTCTGAGAGGTAGCACCTACTTGTGTGTATATGCCAAAAAAACCTGAAGCTAAATTGTTAACCTGTGTTTTTGTCAGATCGAGAAAAAATGAAGCAATTTGCCTTGCTTCTTCTTGAGTGATTTGGTTGTTTTTAATATTGAAAAGAAATTTCTTTATTTCAATAGCAGTGTTTGAGAGTGGAAGAGATATGACTTCCTTAATACATGTCTCAAGCCAAGATATTAATTGCAAACCGGTAAGTTGATTTTGATTTGGGTGAGCAGCACTTGCCCAATTTCTCATATAACGAATATAGTCAAGGTGCTTGTATCCAAGTTCAGAAATCAATCCTATGTTTCTTGATCCTTGTATTAATTCATTGTCATCGAGTTTTGTTATGTCTTCTTCACCTTTTAGTTTTTTTCTTTTTTCGGCATGGGTTGCATTATCGTAAAAATATTCAATGTCGTATTGAATAACTCTTCTTCTTAATTCCGATATTGTTTCATCCCAAAGGTAGTTGAGTGCTGCGTCGAATAGGCCGCAGGATACTGCAGCCAAAAACTTGGATAAATATATCGAACGTAATTTTTGATCTGTTGATTCGATTTGGTTTAGTACATATTCTACGTTCCTAAATACATTTACACGCTCAGGAACAGGCACTAAAATATCCTGGGCTGGCAAGCCAAACTTACCAATTGCCTCGAGCATTCCATTTTCAAAATCTTGCAATTGAACATCATAGCTTTTTCTTACTACCAGTTCCTTATCTTCTTTAGACATACACCCTCCAAATTAATTTTGCTGGCTATCGGTTCGAGATAGGCCGTGGCGCAGTGCTGGTGGGGCGAGTTGGCTTCGGTGACCACTGCAGTATCCCCCGTTCGATTGACAGTCGTATTAGATGTCTCTTTCCCACATGGGTGGATAATGTTTCGTAGTGACTAGGCCGTGTAAAGCCAGCATAGCTTCGTGAATATTTGCTATAACCTTTCTAAGGTCTTCAAGACTAACTTCTTCTATCTTTGTTTTAAACTTTCCGCGCGCGCTCATGCTTGCGGTTTCAACTTTTCCGTCTTCGTTGAGCGACATGCCATTGTGCATGAACTTGTTTCGACCATTCTGTGCTGCTGTAATCTTATGAATGACTTTCTCATATGATTTCAAATCAGGATATTCTTTTTCAAGCTGTTCGCAAAGGGCTCCGAGGATGTCCACCCTTTGCTTGAAGTTTGAGTGTGCAATCAGGATTGCTGCACGATAATCGTAGATCGCCTCATATCCAGCAAGCCTTGAAATTGCAATATTTATGCTGTGCTCTAACGCCCCCCACAGCACAGATATTCTTCCCAGCTCTAGAAGATAATCGTTCGGTAAGGGCCAATTGTCTTGGAATTTGTATTTATTCATATCTTTCACGTCTTACGTTCAAGGTCAAGGGCGCTGTGCGACGCTTTATCGTGCAGCGCCCCCTGCGCCGCAGGGTTAGCAGTCTGGGTCAAATTCATCGTCGAGCCTTCTGGGTGTGCAGCCCCCACATGCTGAAATAGAACCCCACTCGACAATGTGATCGGGCCAACCATAGAGTTGCCCAGGAGCCGAGACAAGGGAGCGAACCCAAGAAACAAATTGATCGAAGAATGGCGCGTTCGAGTTGCTTCGGTGCCCCTGCGTTTGGTGGCAAATAGGGAGTAAATAGTCGGGCAGTCTTCTGGCTCGACTGCCGAAGTAGTAGAAGTCTTTCGATACCAAAACATTTTCGCCGATGAGGTCGATTGCAACGTTGGCGGATCCGTGAACGCCCGTCCTTTGGACGGCGGTGCCGCTGGAAAAATTGTAAATGCAATCGCCAAGGCGATCTTGAAGCGCAGAGCTTTGAACATTCGGAATGCGGTGTGGCCAGCGGGTACTGGCGTTAATGTCGTAATCCTGCAAAGACATAACTTCCTCCACACGCATCGCATATACCAAGTGCCCACTCAGGTCTCCGCTTGGGGCGTTCTTGGAACCAAGGCCCGCAACCCAATCATCGGGCTTCGCCACTCGACGAATACCGGGTTTGCAGATGGCGAGGGAGCACATGCCGTGGAATGGATTCGGGGCAGCTCCGTCATCGACGGGAATCGTGTAGGTGAATAGTCGTGGCATAAAACTTCCAACGAATTTGCATAACCGGCTGCGATGTGCAGGTTCAAATTAGTAGGGACCTTTTCGAGGACCACAGATAATTCAACAGTCCGCGTTCATGCTGGTGTTAGGGGTGCCTTTATTTAAAACCTACTTTGTACTTTACACATGGCTTACATATTTCAGTGATGTTTTTGTCAGACAGCAAATTTATATTTTTTAAACTGCAATAAATCTTTGGGCGTTTTGCCCACTTTGGGTAAAGTTCTTTTTTCTTTAGAAACTTGAAAGATCGCGCGTCTTTTGTGCAAACAACTAGACATTTTGAGGCAATCATTAAACCAACAATATGTGGATCATCGAAGTCTGGATCATTTTCCTTTTTTTCTACGTAAGAATGCCAAAGATCAACCTCATTCTTGTCAACTTCTATTGCTTTACCTGCCTTTTTAAGTTGCCCGATTATTGGTATATATTTTTTAACTTTATTAAGTTCTTCAATGTATTTTGTGCCACCGTAAACAATTTTCCCTCTCCCCTTTATTACCCAGTCAAGGACAGGCTTAAAATCTTTATGTTGGCTACAATTTATATCGAATACGCTTGCCATTGTATTTATATCGACAACAATGCACATACTTAAAGACCCAAATTAGAAAGTTCTTCATTGATAAAAAATTGTCTAAAACTTTCAGGTTGGTCTTGGCAGTATTCGCCATTACTTTCAATGGGTATTGAGTGGACGCTGTTGCCCTCTTTTGTTCTCTCGAAAAAAAGAACTTGTGAAGAAACACATTGGTCTTCAGAGTTTTTGTAATTTCGTCTAAACCTATCTATTGTGTAATCGCTATGAGTTTCAATTAAAAAGGTTTTCCCTTCTGATTCTGCTAGGGCAAAAAAAAGATCGCCGAGAGCAGCTTGGGCCTTTGGATGTAGATGAACTTCTGGTTGCTGTATTCCGAAACATGTTTTTTTGGGCCTTGTAATAATTTCAACAACAACTGGTAACGCCTGGGAAACACCATAGCCGACGCTGTTAACTCGCAATGAGTTACCGTTTAATACTATTTTTATCTCAAAAGGCGATGAATCGTCTTTTGAAAACTTATTTATTTCGATTGAATCAAAAAGACCGCTTTCCACGCCAAACTTTTCGAGCTTCGTTCTTAATTTCTCCCTTTTTGAAAATCTCCCTAAATATTTTTTCAATATATAGGGTGTGTGTTCTCCGGTTGAACTATATTTACTCTCATAACCATCATATGTTCTTTTTGGCTTTGTTCGAATTGGAGCCAACCAAGCGAAACGATATGAAAACGCCATGGGTTGAAGCTTAAAGAAATCGGGCCTATCCTCGCCATCAAGGACAGATGCAATAATCGCCGGAATGTGAACAAGGCGTGAATTGATTGGCATCGGATCAGAAGGAGGCAATAAACGGTAACCCTGATTATCTGTTTGAATTAATTCGGCCAGATTTTTATAAGTGGTTAACAATCCGTCTTTATTGTAAAATTCCTCCTTAACCTTTTCTATTTTGTATTTTACAGTTTTTTTGTTAAAAGCAAGTTTTACAATATGAGAACCATCAAAATAAAAATATTTATCTGCTGAGGGAAGCCCTGATTGTTCTTTGTAGTTTATTATGAAAAATTTACATTCAGGCTTTTCTTTTTCAGTTTTATTGAATTCGAAGATGCCAATTTTAAAATATTTTTTATTTTCAGAGGATGCAGATACGATGTCTTTAAAGTGCCCAAACTGCACGTCATCAGTGTTAAATGACTGTTCGAACCAAAAACGTGGTTCGGATAGAAGATTTATTAGTGAAAGCAATGATGTTTTGCCTGTACTGTTTTCACCAACAAAGAAATTAACATTCTCTATTGGGATAAATGTTTTTTTAAACCCACGAAAATTTTCTATAAAAAGATACTTCATTTTTTCTCCTCTATTAAAAACCCTAACCTTGTTATCGACAGTTCCTGCATAAAACAGCAAACACAGAAGGCCCAAGCTGTATATAATTGACGACTAAAATATCAAAAAATCCATTTTGACTATATCATTCAGCCTGTTACAGTCATGTTGATGGTTTTCAAACCTGGCATATACAGATCTGCCTAAATCCGCTTCAACAAAAAACGCCACCGACCGGCTTGGAGCCGATGCGATGGCGTGTGATCGTCATTGTGATGTTCCCCTCATGTTCAACCCCCTGAAAATGAACCATAACCGTTGATACCCCAACCACGGAATCTTGTCAAATTTTCATCACCTCGTTATGGCGTAAGCTTCCCGCCGGTCGCGCATCCCCTGGAAGATCGGCTCGGCAATGGCGCCGGGAAAATCGGCGGGCAGTTCCCGGCAAACCTGATCAATGACGATCTCGACTCCTTCCATCATCTCATGGAAAAGAGACTGTGCCGTTTTTGCGGGCAGGCCGACCTTTTCCGCTGTGCTGAGAAAATGACGCGGCTGAATGGAGTGCCAATGGTAGTGGCGATTTTTGCCATGCAGGGCCATGGCCATGGTGATTTTCCGGCGTTCAAGTTGGCGGTTTTGAAGTAGCGGGTAGGCCGAGATGATGTCGTACAATGGGGTGAGTCGGAAGCGTCCTTCCGCTTCGATAAAGAGACTGAAGTTTTTGGCGTGACCGTCAATGGCGGCCAGCAACCAGAACAGGATCAGGCTTTTAAAGAACTGTGCCCGGTCTTGACGTGCTTCCCGTGATTGCTGCAACAGGCCCATGATGGCGAGGACTCCCGGTCCCCCGTCACTTTCATATTTCAGGTTCGGTGAATAGCCGAGGGCCTGACAAAAATCTTCCTGCGGCAGTCGCATGATCCAGTTATCGGCGCGACGGCGATCAAAGCGCTCAACGACCAGAGCCTTGATTTCGTCAAAATGATGAATATCGGCGCGACAAACGGGTAGCCCGAAAGCATGGGCGATGTTCAGGCACAGCCATTCATTTTCACAACTGTCGCGTAAATCCATTCCGGAATGTTCCACAATCCCGATGGGCAACTTGAGGATGTGGGTGGTCGGTGTGGGACCGCTGGGGCGTTGCCAATTGTCCTGGTGCCACAACAGCGCGGTTTTTTCCTGGGCACCGGCGAGGGAGATGCGAAAGTCATCACCTGTTTCCGCTGCCATGCCTAAGGGGGCGCTACGATAATTAGCGAGGAGTCCGGCAATCTGTGTGTCTGACAAGATTTCTCCGGAAATCCGGCGCACATCGGTCAGGGGCTCATCGATGGGAACGATCTGCAGGGCTCCGACGCAATCCTTGCCAATAGCCGCCAGCAAATCAAAAGGGTGAGAGGTCGATGCTTTGAAGCGGGCCTGAATCCGATCACGGATGGCCTTGTTATCCGGTAACAGGTTGTCGAAGTAGTTAAAGACCTGCTCTCCTGAATAGGGCTGAAAACGTAACGGCATTGACAGCGAAATGGGGCGGGCACCAGGGGTTTCCAACCATTCGGGCAGATACTCTAATGCCAGTCCCCCGGTGGGATCTTTAACCAACAGTCCGACAGGCAGGCCATTCATCATGAGTTTAAGGCGTTGGACCCGCCTTACCATGGCTGCGTCCATGCAGATACGGCTGAGCTTTGACCTGTTGTGTTTTTGGGCTTGATATGCAGTTCCATATCGAGAGTGGCCAGGAGCCGGAACAGGGTGTCGATGCGGGAGTTGTCGGGGCTGATTTCGAATTTTGACACCGTGTCCTGGCGTAGTCCGGTTTCTTCGGCAACGGCAGACTGCGACTTGCCGCATATTTTGCGTTGATCGCGATAATACTGGGCGAGTTGTTGCGGTGTGTGGATCAGCATGAACGGCTCCTTGCAGACATCCAGAAAGAAATACACGGTTTGACGTGTATTTTTGTTATTACACGCATAACAGTGTAAAGTCAAGAATACACGCCATAGCAGGTAATTGTGGATGAGGTAAGGAGAGTGTCAGAGCAACATCGGATGTTTGCGGAAGTATCAACAGCACAGGGGCGAAAACTCTTCGCCCCCGTACCGAATTCTTTTAGCCCTTGAGCTTTTTGGCGATCCGGGCGACATGGGCACCCTGGAAGCGCGCGCCGGCGAGTTCATTTTCACTCGGCATCCGTTCACCCTGGCCGCCGGTGATGGTGGAGGCTCCGTAGGGGGAGCCGCCGGTGATTTCGCTGTTGTCCATCTGCCCGGCGAAGGAGTAGGGCAATCCAACCACGACCATGCCGTGGTGCAGCAGGTTGGTGTGGAAGTTCAGGATCGTCGATTCCTGGCCGCCGTGCTGGGTGGCCGAACTGACAAAGACGCTGCCGACTTTGCCGATCAGTGATCCGTTGAACCAGAGACCGCCGGTGGCATCGAGGAACTGGCGCATTTGTCCGCACATGTTGCCGAAGCGGGTCGGCGTACCGAAAATAATACCGTCGGCGGCAGCGAGGTCATCCACCGTAACCAGCGGAATATGGGCCATGGATTTTTGTGCTTCAACCGCCCCCATTTTTTCCAGCACATCGTCCGGCAACGTTTCCGGAACCCGCTTGATGTCGACGTCGCAGCCTTCGACTTCCCGTACCCCTTCAGCGACTGCTTCCGCCATTTTATAGATATGACCGTACATACTGTAATGAACGATGAGAATCTTGGCCATGGTTTGCTCCTTCCTGGTTGGTTGCTCCATCAATGTCGATCAGCTCAGATCAAATAATAACACCTCGGCAGGCTCTTGCCCGATCAAGGTCACTTCTTTTTCATTTTCCAGTGCCGCACCATCCCCTTGCTGCAGGCTGGTGCCGTTGGCGGTGACGCTTCCGCTGACCACCTGCAGCCACAGGTAGCGGTTGGTGGCGGTGTGATGGATGACTTTTTCCCCCGGATGCAGGAGGGTGGCGTACAGACAGGCATCCTGTTGTATCGTCAGGGAGTCGTCGCGGCCATCAGGCGAGGCGATAAGCCGCAGTTGCCCCTGTTTGTCCGCAGTGGCAAACAGCTTCTGTTGATAGCTTGGAGTGATTCCCTGCTGGCGCGGACGAATCCAGATCTGCAGAAAGTGCACCAGGTTGTCCGCCGAGGGATTCCCCTCACTATGGGTAATGCCACGCCCGGCGCTCATCAACTGAACTTCTCCGGGACCGATGATCGATCCATTTCCCATATCGTCATGATGTTCGAGCTCGCCCTCGACCACGTAGGAAATGATTTCCATATCCCGATGGGGGTGCAGCGGAAACCCCTTGGCCGGGGCGACACGATCATCATTGATGACCCGCAGGGAGCGAAAGCCCATGTGCCGGGGGTCATGGTACTCAGCAAAGGAAAAGCTGTGATAGCTGTTCAGCCAGCCGTGATCGGCGTGACCGCGTTCACCTGAAGGTCGGATTGTCAGCATCGATCATCTCCTTTTGAAGTTCAATCATCGAACAAGACATTGGGTTGATATGTGACAATTATAGTCGGGTATTAAATAGAATAAAAATATTTTTGGTAGATTGTCACTATAGATAAAACCTATAATATTTTCATGATGATGCCAGGAAAGTTGGTAATAACCGTTGTCTGAAGGAGGAGAGAGTGACTCTGGATCAGCTCAATATACTGATTGCCATTGCCGATCAGGGCAGTGTCCTTGGTGCCGCCCGGGTGCTGCATCGAACCCAGCCGACCATCAGTGTCGCCATGCGCAAGCTCGAAGACGAGTTGAACCTGATCCTCTTTGATCGCAGCAGTTATCGTGCGGTGCTGAACCCCCAGGGTGAGCAACTCTGCCAAAAGGCGCGGGAGATTCTGGAGCAGGTTGAGCAGTTTCGCCGCCGGGCTGAGTATCTGGCCAGTGGTTACGAACCCGCTATTGCTCTGGCGATTGAGGCCGGTTATCCGTTGCCGCAGATTCTGGAGGTATTGCGTTCCTGTGAACAGTCCTATCCGGATACCCGCATTGATCTGCAGATTGAGAACATCGGCGGCGCGCTGGATAAACTTCTGAGTCGCGAGGTCGATATAGCGATCAGCCCCTGGCCTGATAAGGTGCCGGAAGTGGAGTCCATTTCCCTGACATCGACGGCGTTATTAACTGTGGCGACGCCGCAGTTTGTCGCTGACAAAAAAATGACTGATATCGAATCCCTGAAACGCCAGGTACAGATCGTGGTACGGGACAGTGGCGACAGTGGTGTGGTGAAATCATTGGGAACTCTTACGGGTGGGCGTTTCTGGGTTGTTAATGATCACAACAGCAAAAAAGAGCTGATTCTGGCGGGAATGGGCTGGGGCAAATTGCAGGATTATCTGATTGCCGATGAGCTGTTAACCGGAGCCTTGGCAGTGCTGGAGGTTCCTGATTATCCCGACCGCAGCGTCATTGAGATGTACGCCCTGCGCCGACGCAGCGATCTGATCGGTCCGGTGGCCGAAGCCTTGTGGCAGAGTCTGATGGACAGAGTAAACAACACTGACGATTGATCTGAATAGTTTCCGTCCGGAAACGGTTCTTTTCCGCCGTGGCGGCGTCAATCTGCGGCCTTGTTTGTGCGGCGTACATGTGTACGCCTCCGCTCAAGCCCTTGATTTTCTTGCCACAACGAAAAATACCCTGTATCCGAATCGGAAACCGCATCGTGTCCGTCCGGAGTTTCCGGATGGACACTGAATAGCTCAGGTCAAATTGGAACCGGTCGTGGTGGTTACCAGTTTGCCGTGCTTAACCCCCTTGGTGCCGATCAGTTCATCGGCCAGTTTTCTGACCTCCTGGGCGCTGCCACGCACCACGGCAACCTCAAGGCAGTTGTGGGCGTCGAGGTGAACATGGAGAACGGAGATGATGGAGTGATGGTGGCTGTGCTGATGCTCGGTGAGTTTGTCCGACAGGTCGCGGGTATGGTGACCGTACACCAGGGTGACGGTGCCGACGGTTTCTTCATTGCCCTGATCCCACTCCCTTTCCACCAGGGCGTCACGCATCATATCGCGGACGGCTTCACTGCGATTGGCGTAACCCTTTTCTTCGATCAGGCGATCAAACTTGGTCAGCAAATCCTCGTTGATGGAAACACCAAAACGAATTGTTGAGCTCATAAGATCTCCTTGTGCGCCTTGCAGCTGACGCTTCTTACCTAGTTTCCTTCCGGAAACGGTTCTTTTCCGCCGCCACAGCGAAAAATACCCTGTATCCGAATCGGAAATCGCATAGTGTCCTCTAAATGGCTTTCTTACGATAACATCAATCAGGGTTGCCTGCCCAACTTGACCTCGGCGACCGGGTTTGGCAGTCTATAGAAAGGTCCAGCCATCTGTTTTGTCCTGATTATTACAGGATGTTGCCCCTGTCAGTAAAGGAAATGCCATGGCTGAGGTTGAAAATTGTCATTATCTGGTACTGATCAGTATTCATGGGCTGATCCGTGGCAGCAATCTGGAATTGGGTCGTGATGCCGATACTGGCGGTCAGACCCTCTATGTGCTGGAGTTGGCTGAAGCCCTTGCCGGACGTGATGATGTGGATCGGGTTGATCTGGTCACGCGCCGGGTGGTTGATCCCGCTGTTTCTGCTGATTATGCCGAACCGGTTGAGGAGCTTTCCGAAAAATTGCGAATTATTCGCGTCAGCGCCGGGCCAGAGGAGTACTTGCCCAAAGAACAGCTATGGGACCATCTGCCCACCTTTGTTGATCAGCTTTATGACTATTTTCGTGATCAGGACCGCTGGCCCGACATCCTGCACAGTCATTATGCCGATGCCGGCTGGGTCGGCAGTCGCCTGTCCCAGCTGACGGGCATCCCGCTGATCCATACCGGTCATTCCCTGGGCCGTGACAAGCGTCGACGGTTGCTGGCTGGCGGACTGGGTCGAGACGAAATAGAAGAACGCTACAACATGGTCCGCCGCATCGAGGCCGAAGAGTTGACCCTGGCTACTGCCGAACGCATTATTACCAGCACCCGCCAGGAAATTGAAGAGCAGTACGAGCGTTATGATTATTATCAGCCGGAGCAGATGCGGGTCATTCCTCCGGGCACCAATCTGCAGCAGTTTACGCCACCAACGGGCAACGAACTTGAATTGCCCCAGTTTGCGCTTCTGACCCGGCATCTCAAGGACCCGCAGCGTCCCATCATTCTGGCCCTGTCGCGCCCCGACAAGCGCAAAAATATTACCAAGCTGGTTGAGGCTTACGGTGAGAGCAAGCCTCTACAGGATATTGCCAATCTGGTTATTGTGGCTGGTAATCGTGAAGATATCGACGAGCTTGATGAAGGAGCCCGGGAGGTTTTTTACGACCTGCTGGTTACCATTGATCGTTATGATCTGTACGGCAAGGTGGCGATTCCGAAAATCCATTGTCGTGACGATGTGCCGTTGTTTTATCGCATTGTTGCCGCCGCGCAAGGTGTTTTCGTCAACCCGGCTCTGACCGAGCCCTTCGGTTTGACGCTGATCGAGGCGGCAGCATCGGGCTTGCCCATTGTCGCTACAGAAGACGGCGGACCCCGGGATATTATCGGCAACTGCGAAAATGGCTTTTTGATTGATCCGCTGGATCCGCAGCAGATCGCTGCCAGACTTCTCAAGCTCCTTGAAGATGACGACCTGTGGCGGTCATGTTCCGCGCGCGGACTCAGCGGGGTGCGCGAGCACTATTCATGGCAGGCCCACGCCGAGCGTTATATGCGCATGGTCATTGCCGTCGTCAAACGTTATGAACCCCTGGTGCGGGAGCCTCTCAGTCGCAGGGATGCTCTTTACAGTGATCGTGCCCTGGTCAGTGGCCTTGACCAGAATCTCATCGGGGATGCACCGGCTCTGCAGGAGCTGATATCCCAGTTGCGGCGACAGCGAAAAAGCACGGCCTTTATTATTGCTACCGGCAGGCGCCTCGATTCGGCTTTGGCGTTGATGAGTAAGCACAGTATCCCCGAGCCTGACATTTTGATTACCAGTGGTGGCAGCGAAATTTACTATGCACCGGAACTTGAGGAGGATCAAATTTGGGCCCGCTACATTGATTTCCAGTGGTCGCCCCAAAAGGTGCGCAAGGTCCTGACGGACTACCCCGGCCTGAAGCGTCAACCCAGAATCGAGCAGAGCCGCTTCAAGGTCAGTTACTATATTGATCCGAAACTTGCCGATATCGATGAAATCCGCCGATTGCTGCATCAGGAAGGGCTTGCCGTCAATGTCATTATGAGCTTTGGACAGTATCTCGACATTGTGCCGGCGCGGGTTTCCAAAGGGTTGGCGCTGCGTTATGTCGCCGGTCGTTGCGGCATCGACCTGGAACGGATATTGGCAGTCGGTGGGTCCGGTGCTGACGAGGACATGCTCAGTGGCAATACCCTGGCGGTGGTTGTCGCCAACCGTCACCATGAAGAACTGTCGAGCCTGGTGGACAGCGAGCGAATCTTTTTTGCCCGTCAACCCCTCGCCGCAGGCATCCTCGAGGCGATCGACTATTATGACTTTTTCGGGGTCTGTCGAGACCCCAGAGAGACGGCAGATGCAGAAGACTAACGGCAGACTGCTGTTATGCACCGACCTCGATCGCACTCTGATTCCTAATGGTGAGGCCCCCGAAGATCCCCAGGCCCGGGAACTGTTCGCCAGGCTGTGTCAGCATCCGGCGGTGACGCTGGCTTATGTGACCGGGCGGGATCATCATCTGGTCCTCGATGCCCTTAACCACTACCGCCTGCCCCAACCTGATTACGCCCTGACCGATGTTGGTTCGACGATGTTCAGGATTGATTCCGGTAGCTGGCAGCAGTTACCAGTGTGGAATCATCATTTGGAGGCTCGCTGGCCCGAGGGAACAGCTGTGCGCATCAGGGTTCTGGTCAGTAGCTTGACCGGACCGCAGTTACAGGAGGAGGCAAAGCAGAACAGATTCAAAGTCAGCTATTATGTTTCTCTGGCGCTGGAACACCGGGAGATCATGCATCAGATCCGGCGATTGCTGGAGCAGGAAGGGATCGCGGCAAACCTGATCTGGAGTATTGATGAGATGGCGGATATCGGGCTGCTGGACATTCTGCCGGATCGGGCCGATAAACGTCAGGCCATCAAGTTTTTGCAGCAGCACCTGGGTTATGGCGACGACGAACTGGTTTTTGCCGGTGACAGTGGTAACGACCTGCAGGTTATCAACAGTGATATCCCCGCGATTCTGGTTGCCAACGCGGCGCCGGAGATCAAGCAGGCGGCCCGCGAGTGGGCGCGGCAGCATGACCTGATGGATGTTTTGTATATTGCCGAAGGAAACCTGTTGGCCATGAATGGCAACTACAGCGCCGGTATCATCGAGGGGGTCTGTCATTTCTTTCCCGCCTGTACATCCTATTTGACCAATGGAGCAACATGAGTTATTCCCGGATTGTCGTTTTTGGTGAGGTGTTGTTCGACTGTTTCCCCACCGGCGAGCAGATTCTCGGCGGGGCCCCCTTCAACGTTGCCTGGCACCTTCAGGCCCTTGGGGCGCAACCTTGTTTTGTTTCTGCTGTTGGCGATGATGAGCGTGGTCGGCAGATTCTGGCCGCTATGCAGGGTTGGGACATGCGCACCGACGCCGTTCAGCTCAACAATGAGCACCCGACCGGAGTGGTTGAGGTCCAGATCGTTGACGGTCAGCCTGCCTATCAGATCAGGGAACAGGTGGCGTACGACTATCTCTGCCCTGAGTTGCTCCCTGACCTTAACGACGGGTTTATTCTCTACCATGGCACCCTGGCCCTGCGCCACGAACAGTCGCGCCGGGCTTTTGATGTTCTGGCCAACCGCAAAGGTTGTGCCCTTTTTGTTGATGTGAATCTGCGTGCGCCCTGGTGGAGCAAGGACGAGGTGCTTGAGTATCTGCAGCGGGCGCGGTGGGCCAAAATGAACGCCGATGAGCTGGCCGCTCTGGGATTTAACCATTCTGATCTGGCAGAGGCGATGGCGGCATTGACAACGCAGGCTTCATTGGAGCAGCTCATCGTTACTTGCGGTGCAGAAGGAGTATTGGTGAGCACCCGGGGCGGCGAACTCTTTGCCGTCCCCGCCCTGCCCATCAAGCGCTACATCGATACTGTCGGTGCCGGAGATGCGTTCAGCGCGGTTTATCTGCAGGGGCTGATGACGGGGCGGTCGATTGAGGAAAACATTGGTATGGCCCAGCAGCTTGCTGCCGACATCATTGGTCAGCGCGGTGCTATCCCCGGCGACAGGGCTTTTTACAACACACTGACGATGACAGGGTAATTCATGTACGAACAAGTGTCCCACGCACTGCTGAACGATATCCTCAACCGACTCCATGAGGACATCTGTGAGGAGGATCTGCGTCATTTTTACACTCGCCTGGGGGCCAATTTCTACGCCATCCATTCTCTGTTTTATCGTCTTTACGGTGATCGTCCTGACTTTGCCGATCAGGCCCAGCGCCTGGTGGAGACCATGGCCCGTCAGTACATTCGTCGACCGCAGACATTGCGTGACGTAGACATTGAGCGGGAACGCGATTTCAGTTGGTTTTTGCATCAGAAATGGGCCGGGATGGCTCTTTACAGCGAGGGTTTTGCCGGCAATCTGAAGGGTGTAACGGCAAATCTGTCCTATTTTCAGGAGCTGGGAATTAACCTGATTCACATCATGCCGGTGATGAAATGTCCTGAAGGAAGCAGTGACGGTGGTTATGCGATCAGTGACTTTCGCGCTATTGATCCCCGGGTCGGTACTCTGGATGACCTGCAGCAATTGGCCGGTCATGCCCGCGATCGCGGTATTCTTCTGACCCTGGATGTGGTGTTGAACCACACCTCCAATGAACACGAGTGGGCCCGGCGCGCCCGTGCCGGTGAAGACTATTATCGCAGTTTCTACTTTACCTATCCCAATCGTAATGTTCCCGACATGTTTGAGCAGAGTATGCCGGAAATTTTCCCGGAAACCGCACCCGGTAATTTTACCTGGGACGAGACCATGGAGCGTTGGGTCATGACGGTGTTCAATGATTACCAGTGGGATCTGAATTACAGCAATCCCGCCGTGTTCATTGAAATGCTTGATATTGTGCTGTATTGGGCCAACCAGGGGTCCGATATCCTGCGCCTTGATGCCGTGGCTTTCTTGTGGAAAAAGATCGGCAGTACCTGCCAGAACGAACGTGAAGCTCATCTGATTCTGCAGTTGATGAAAGACTGTGCCCAGGTCACCGCTCCCGGAGTGCTCTTTATCGCTGAAGCGATTGTCGCCCCGGTGGAGGTGATCAAGTATTTTGGCGAGGATGCGGTGATCGCCAAAGAGTGTGAGATTGCCTACAACGCTACCTATATGGCCCTGCTGTGGGATGCCGTGGCAACCAAAAACGCCAAACTGCTCAATCAGGGGATCAAGAACCTGCCGGTCAAGCTGGAGCGGGCCACCTGGTTGAACTATGTGCGCTGTCATGATGATATCGGCCTGGGTTTTGATGATCGCGACATCGAATTGGCCGACTACGACCCCGCCAACCATCGTCAGTATCTGGTCGACTATTTTACCGGTCGTTACGCCAACTCCCACGCTCGCGGCCTGCCCTTCGGTCAGAACCATCGTACCGGCGACAGTCGCATTTCCGGCTCCCTGGCCTCACTGGTCGGGCTGGAATATGCCCTGGAAACCAGTGACGATCAAGCCTGTAATGATGCAGTCAGCATCATTGTGCTGCTGCATTCCATGATCATGTCCTTCGGCGGCATTCCCCTGCTTTACTACGGTGATGAGATCGGCACCGTCAATGACGATTCCTACCTGAATGATCCTCACAAAGCAACGGATACGCGCTGGATGCATCGCCCGACCATCGATTGGGAGAAGGCTGCCCGCCGTAATCAGCCCGGCACCATCGAATACCGGATCTTTAACGCCCTGAAAAGAATGATTGCGGTGCGCAGTGAAATCGGTGTCTTTGCCGACTTCAACAATCGCGAACTGATCGATGTCAAGAGCCCCCATTTGTTTGTGTTTGAACGCTATAACTGGATCAGTCGCCGCGATTCAGTTCTGGTGGTGGGTAATTTCGACAGACAGCCCCATTCCCTCAATCTGGAGGAACTGGAAACCTGGGCGCGGATTGACTATAGTCGCCTGGTCGACCTCTATACCGGTGGTCAGCCTGACATGGTTAACCATACCCTGGTGATACCGGGTTTCAGCTTTTACTGGTTGGCGGAAAAGTAGTCTGTTGATTATTTAAAACAGAAACTTTTCAAACAAAATGGCATAGACCTGCTCTTCTTCCTCCGGGGTGATTTCCATCCCCCGCATTTTCATGCCGTGCATCACCTGACGCCACCCCTCCTGGGTGCGGCGGGTCTGATAAACCACTGCAGCACTGTGGCAGGTGCCGCAGTGCTGTTCGATCAGGGGAATCTGCTGCTGACCGCAGGAACTGAGAAAAATCATCAAGGAGCAGGCACCGGTAAACAGGACTGCAATAGATATGATGCGGATAAAGTAACGAGGGCGGTGTAGGTTCATGATGATCTGCTTTACTGATGTTACCTGTCCGGAGTCAGGAATGGTTGTTGTGGACAATCTGTTTTCCCGAGACTAAAAAAACTGTGTGACAAATGCCGTTTTGAACCATGGTCGTCGTTTTGTGCCGTTGGTATAAAAATAGAAAAGCTGGGATGCTCAGCGTCTGGGCAATACCTCGTGGCACGATTTTAACAATCGTAACATCTGGAAATATAAGAAAAAGTTTTATTGACAATAAATAGAATTCTGTTCTAATTGCAAGAATAACATGGAAAAATAACGTAAATTACCGGATAATTGTTGCGGGCTTTGTTGTTGGCCGACCCGAGACCTGTTTGCCGGTGGTGAATTCTATTTTTCTCAGCCCTGGAATTTTGTGCAGGGTTCCTGTTCCCGGTTACGCATTACCCTGGTGTGGAGGTGTGATTCATGAGTCATTTCAAGGAAATGTTGGCGGCTCACAATATTTCGCGAAGAAGTTTTCTTAAGTATTGTTCCACCCTGGGGGCAATGATGGCGGTCCCGGCTGCCATGACCCCACGGATTGCGGCGGCCCTCGAAAGCGACAGCCGTCCCCCGGTCATCTGGATGGAGTTCCAGTCCTGTACCGGTGATACTGAATCCCTGCTGCGGGCGAATCGACCCTCGGTCGGAGAACTGGTTCTCGATCATATCTCTCTTGATTATCACGAAACTATCATGGCTGCGGCCGGTGATCAGGCCGAGGCGAGCAAACATGCCACCATGGAAAAATTCAAGGGGCAGTACATCTGTATTGTCGAGGGTTCTATTCCCGTCGGTGCTGATGGCGTCTACTGTACCATCGCCGGACAAACGGCTGTCGACATCCTGAAAAAAGTGGGGGGCAATGCCGGTCTCATCATTGCCGTGGGTAGCTGTTCCTCCTATGGCGGCCTGCCCGCCGCTTACCCCAACCCCACCGGTGCGGTCGGTGTCAGTGAGCTGCTGCCCGGTAACACCGTGATCAACCTGCCCGGCTGCCCCATGAATGTCGATAACCTGACCGGTACCATCGTCCATTATCTGACCTTTGGCAGCGCTCCGGCCATGGATCGTTTCGGGCGTCCGCGCTTTGCCTACGGCAAGCGGATTCACGACAACTGCGAACGGCGCGGACATTTTGATGCCGGCCAGTATGTGGAAAAATGGGGCGATCACGGTCATCGTGAGGGCTGGTGTCTCTACAAAATGGGGTGCAAGGGGCCGGCAAGTTTCCACAATTGTCCGACCCTGCGCTGGAACGAAGGATTGAGCTGGCCGGTCATGGCAGGGCACGGTTGTGTCGGCTGCAGTGAACCGGGCTTCTTCGATACCATGATGCCCATGTACGGTCGTTTACCCAACGTGCCCGGATTTGGTGTTGAATCCTCAGCCCTGAAAATCGGCGGCACCATTGTCGCTGCTTCTGCTGCTGTGTTTGCCACCCACGGAGCGGTCACTGTGGCCCGCAACTGGAAACAGGTGAAAGAGGCCAAGGCACAAACCCGTGAAATTATCAAAGAGACCACTGACGCTGAAGAATAAAGGGAGATAAGCGATGGCAAACAAAATAGTCGTTGATCCGGTTACCCGTATCGAGGGGCATCTGCGCATTGAAGCAACCATTGAAAACGGCGTCATTACCGATGCCTGGTCGAGTGCCACCATGTTTCGCGGGGTTGAAACCATCCTCAAAAACCGCGACCCGCGTGATGCCTGGTACTATACCCAGCGTTTTTGCGGTGTCTGTACCACCGTCCACTCCCTGGCCTCCATCCGCGCCGTGGAAAATGCCCTGAACATCCAGATCCCCTTTAACGCCGAGATGATCCGTAACGTCATTATGGGTATTCAGAACGTTCAGGACCATGTGATTCATTTTTACCATCTTCATGCCCTCGACTGGGTCGATGTGGTGTCGGCCCTCTCGGCGGATCCGAAAAAAACCGCCGCCCTGCAGCAGAGCATTTCTCCCTGGAAATACTCCAGCGAAAAATACTTCCAGGGTGTTCAGAATCGTGTTGCTGCTTTTGTCAAAACCGGCAAGCTTGGCCCCTTCACCAACGGCTATTGGGGACATGCGGCGATGAAGTTGCCGGCGGAAGCCAACCTGATGGCGGTGGCTCACTATCTTGAAGCGTTGCACGTGCAAAAAGAGATTATCAAGATTCAGGCGATTCTCGGCTCCAAGAATCCCCATCCCCAGACCTTCCTGGTCGGGGGGATGTCGATTCCTGTCGACCCCAACAGCCAGAACGCCATCAATGCTGACAAGATCGCCCAGATTCGCCAATACATCGCCATGGCCAGGGAATTTGTCGAGCAGGTCTATATTCCCGATGTTCTCGCCGTTGCGCCCTTCT
>OBJA01001196.1_pt1 | contig 18793 bp, 14 predicted proteins | sample 1519751 | NCBI WGS metagenome assembly OBJA01 (sample SAMEA3881238, study PRJEB22517) | soil metagenome | biome: lake sediment; feature: soda lake sediment; material: sediment, water from around vicinity | place: India | collected 2013-12-23 | depth 3 m
CATGGGTGTTTAGCTCATCTGCAAATTCCTTAATTAAATCATCATGAAAACGTGTTGGAATATACCGCAATGCATTCGCTATTGCCAACTCTTTTTGTTTTGGAGTAAGCTTGGTATTCCTTTTGGGAGCTCTTCGAATGCTCGGATCAAAAGGTAACTTTTCTGGTAACTCTCCAAAAACAATTTCGATAAGATCTATCATACTAAACGCTCCTATTCTAGTTGTCCAACCACAGCTTCGACAACATCAACCAACTCATGTGATATGATAATTTTCTTTGCAGTTTCAATATCTGGTGCCATAAAACGATCCTCTTTAAGATGACTCACATGTTTGCGAATGAGATCATAGGCCACTTGCGTTCCATCCCCACAACGCGTTGGTTGGTGAAAATCCAACCCTTGCGCAGCTGTTAGATATTCTATGGCTAAAACATGTTGTAAGTTTTTGCAAATTTCATAAGCTTTATTGGCTGCTATAGTGCCCATGCTTACGTGATCTTCTTGATTACCCGATGATGGAATGGAATCCACGCTTGCAGGATGAGCTAATATTTTATTTTCTGATACTAAAGAGGCTGCTGTGTACTGCATAATCATAAACCCTGAATTTGTTCCACCTTTTTCAGTTAAAAAAGCAGGTAGACCACTTAAGCTCGGATTAACCAAACGCTCGATTCGTCGCTCTGACGCATTTGCCATTTCAGATAAAGCGATACCTAAAAAATCAAATGATAATGCCATTGGTTGCCCATGGAAATTCCCACTTGAAATCACTTGATTTCGATCTGGAAAAATTAGTGGATTATCAGTTACCGCATTAATCTCACTAATTACTTTATGACGAACATAGTCAATGGCGTCTTTGCTTGCTCCATGAATCTGTGGAAGGCATCGCAATGAATATGAATCTTGAACTTTGATTTGATTAGGTTTGGTCGTTAACTTTGAGTTTTTGGTGCAACGTCGAATATTGTTCGCGCATTTTTCTTGTCCTGGATGATGTCTTAATAATTGAACTTGTCGATCAAATGCATCCACAATGCCCAATAATGCTTCAAAGGTCATGGATGCAATGATATCTGCCATTTTAGATAATGCCAATGCTTCAATCGTTACCAAAGCACCCACAGCTGTTAAAACCTGGGTTCCATTAATTAATGCTAACCCTTCTTTTGCAACTAACGTGACAGGAGTAAGACCTTCTGCCTTCAACGCATCCTGGCTAGCCATCACTTCATTGTTATATTTACAAGTGCCTTCCCCCATCATGGTAAGCACCATGTGAGACAGCGGTGCTAAGTCACCACTTGAGCCTAATGATCCCTTTTTAGGAATCTGCGGCAAAATATTAGCATTGACCATGTCAATGAGCAATTGCAATGTATCAAAACGTATCCCTGAATAACCTAACACCAATGCATTAACTCGTAAAACCATGATTAGTCTGACGACCTCATCCTCATAATAATCTCCTACCCCACATGCATGAGATCGTATCAAATTAGCTTGCAAGTTCTCAATGTCTTCATCATTAATGATCGATTGACTAAATTTACCAAAACCAGTGTTAATGCCATACACCACTTCTTTTCGCTTAACAATGTCTGCAACATATGTTGCAGATTCATCAATACTCTTCTTACAAGATGGGTCAATGGCTACTTTTGCATGATGATAAGCAACTTCATAACACTGTTTCAGTGTTAGTTCGTTACCATTAAGATAAATAATGTTCATAGTGACTCCTGTTACAATATATATTCATTATACAAGAGATAGAGGTTAATTGTCATTAAGGCATAAGTTTTGAACTATCTTGTATGTTTTTCTATACTTATCATAAGAGGTACATATGAAACACTTTAATGGTATTCATCACATATCTTGCATCGCGAGCTCACCAAGTCAAACACTTCAGTTTTATCAACATGTACTAGGCTTACGATTAGTAAAAAAAAGCGTCAATCAAGATGACGTTTCTTCATATCATCTTTTTTTTGCAGACTATGCTGGATCACCTGGAACATCCATCACTTTTTTTATTTATCCCGATAAACCATACCGTGTTGATGGCTCTAATTGCATAAACCGTATTGGTTTAAGAGTACCAACAGATGAAGCTGTTCAGTATTGGAAAGACCGTTTAGAAAAACTGAATATTAAAACAGATCCGCTTGAACATCGCTTTGATGTTTTGGGATTTGATTTTGAAGATCATGATGGCATTCGTTTTAGAATTCAATCCGATCAAGGATTGGTATCCAAAACTGGTGTGCTCAATCATTGTGAAGACATTCCTAAACAACATGCCATTTTAGGATTAGGACAAGTTGATCTACGCGTTCAAGACCGCCAAGCCATGCACGTATGGTTGGTTGATCATTTAAAATTCACACACCACTCAACACAGCAAAATACAAGATTGTACTATAGTAACCAAGACCGTAATGACACAAGGATTAGTGTGACCACCGACTTAAGAAAACCTGAGGTAGCTGGTTATGGGTCTGTTCATCATATTGCATTACAAGCCCTCAGTAAAAACCATTTACAGGAGGCATTGGATGCTTTTACCATCTTAGGATACATCAATTCACAAATCATCGATCGCTTCTATTTTCATTCATTATATGTGCGAGAACACAATCGAATTCTCTTTGAATTTGCGACTGATTCTCCTGGGTATACTGTTGATGAACCCATTGATAACCTTGGTACCATCCTAAGCTTACCCCCCTACCTGGAACCATTTAGAAATCAAGTTGAAGCACAAATTGAACCCTTGTAAAAAATACCCTGACGGGTATTTTATTCACTTTGAAGTAATCGTTTAAACAAGTATCCTTCACGAACACCATATGACGAAACTTGGAAGGTTGTTGCTTGAATCATCATCATCAACTCATCAATCATAATGGCTGCAGGAATAATCGTAATCAAACGATTAGGTGTTGCCTTTAGGATAGATTTTGACGCATGGATGTCTAAATGTGATAGGTAATGAACACTTGATTTCGATAAAACAGAAGATGTTTCTCGAATAGGTTTTTTGTCAATTTCTCGTGCAAGACGAAGCAATGCCCGTGCAGAGCCACCAATACCTACAACAGTATCCACTTGAACTTGATTTAACCATTCAATGGAATTGAATTTGTTTCGAATATCAACGCGCATGGCCGTCTGCTCCGATAATGTTGGGATAAGTTCAAACACGTGTTGATGATAAAATGTTAAACTCCCAATTGGTAATGAATGGGTGTGTATGGGTTTATTGTCTTTAAAATAGGTGAGCTCAATTGAACCGCCCCCAACATCAATAAGCAACCCTTCTATTGGTAGTTTCTTTTGCTTGAGCACACCTTCAAATCCATACATTGTTTCCTCAATATCTGATAGTACTTCAATTGGATAGTGAATCATGCTTTCAATAGCACCCACTGCTTCTTTAGAGTTTTCAATGTTTCTTAATGATGCTGTTGCAAATATCTTAAAATAATCCACGTCATATGTTCGAACAACTTCAATGAGCTCATCTAAAACAGTCACAATCAACTCAATACCCTCTTGTGTCATCTTAGCATCTTTGACATACAAAACACTTTGAGCATGTTGCTTAAGATTGATGAGTTTAATCAACTGATCTTGCTTCACCTGATATATAACAAGTCTAATTGAATTTGAACCTAAATCTATTAATCCCACTTTCATAGATATCACCACCTTTATACTATCACACGGATGATTTAAGTGTGTTAATTATGGGTTAAGAAACTCGATTATTTTATCATTGACAGCCTCATATGCCATTTCATGAGGTAAGTGACCTTGGTCTTCTAACACAAGCAGTGTTAACTCAGGGATATAAGGCTCAATTTCATTGATTTGATCATACGGAACCCAAGCATCCTGTTCACCCCATATGACTAAAACGGGAATTTGAGTTGCAGACCAATCTTGAATAAGCACATTTTTTGCAGATGCAACAAAGTCCAATAGTGCTTGATTGGTACCTTTTGTCTTTAGTGGTTCAAGATAACCTAAAACCATATCGTCACTTACAGGTTGATTTGATGCACTCTCCAACAACCGCGCAAATGATGCTTCATTGATTGCTATGTACCTTAGATAAACCTTAAGCCATTCTCCTAAAGGTGATCTTAATAACCATCTTATGGAGTTGTTGTTTTGAGTAATTGCTGGTGCAATCAAAACGAGTTTTGATACATCCTGAGGTCGTTGGTTACTAAGTGCTAATGTCGTTGAGGCACCCATTGAATGACCAATCAACGACCATGCGTTTTCCAATGAATAATCTGCTTTAATTTGATCGAGCACCTGCCATAAAATAGTGGCACGTGACTGTTGAGAATGATCAACTCCCTTTTGTCGATCACTGTATCCAAATGCGGGCAAGTCTACTGCAACAACAAAATATCCTTCACTCGCTAGTGCTTCAGTTTGATTGCGAAAACTAAATGTTGATGCGGCTAACCCATGAATTAGAAGCACCTGACCTTTGACTTCACCATCAGGTTCCCAAATCCGTGTGTGAATCATAACATCTTGATCGGAGTAATAAAACTTGCTATTTGTAAATGGTTGTTGTGGTATTTCTTGATTGAAATCTCTTGGAATGAAGTATGGAATCATCATTAACACAATGATGATGACTAACAGTGTTCGCCATATTTTTTTCATAAGATGTTCTCTAAGCTCACAACATCAACTTCAATGATGATTTCATTACGTTTTAAAAACCCCGGAATAAACGGTGGATTATACCTTGCAAGCTTAAAATTTCCAATAGCCATCACATGGTGTTTTTTTAGCCATTCCATTAAAAGTTCTTGTTTTTGTTGCAATTTTTTCGCTGTCACAGTTTGAGAAAAACGAACCACAGCAACCACATGCTCTTTAACCTCAACTAACTTAATAGTTGAACTCCTAGGTTTTGGAGCTGTTTCATAAGTGTATTGACTTGGAATCACAAATGCTGTCGTAACTGCTTTTTCATCCACGATGTCATTAAACACTGGTGTTGTCATCGCAATTTTTGTTTGGTTTTGATTGTTTCTTGTTATGTAATTAAACACGTCATTAAAACCGCCACTGCCAGATAATGATTGCTCATTGGTTTGAGCTAATATGTGCTTGTGGTATCGTCTAATCTCAAAGTTGTTTTCTTGATATAATACGTCATACCTTGCTGTTTCATATCCCATGGTGTCACCCTCTTTTTAATATTCTACCTAATTTCCACCAGAGAAATCATAATTTTGCTTTTGGTCAAGACTACGAGAAAATGGATGTCATGTAAAATTATAGTTACAGCTAATCAATGCAATGAGTTAACCAAAAAAGGGTATAATTTCTATTTTAAATATTGATTAAACCACGCAAGCATCTCATCTAAACGCTTTTGTCTAGCTTTCGGTTTTCCGTTGCGTGATAAATCATGGTTTTCATGATGAAACATCACAAGCTTGGTTGGTATATTTTTCTCTTTTAAACCAGTAAATAACTGATACCCTTGCTCGATAGGGCAACGATAATCTTTGTTTGAATGGATGATTAATGTTGGTGTTTTCATGTTTGATAAATACTTAATTGGTGAATGCCACCATAATTTTTCCATATCCAAAGGTTTTTGCAGTGTTGCTTGCTGCTGATCACGTGTAAAAAAGTAACCAATGTCAGACACCCCATAAAATGATGTCCAGTTTGAAATAGATCGCTGTGTGATTGCACAAGCAAATCGTTGTGTGTGACCAATAATCCAATTGGTCATAAATCCACCATAAGATCCTCCCGTCACACCTAGCCGCTTTTTATCAATGGCTGGATAATGTTCTAATACCACATCCACAAATCCCATAAGATCATCATAATCAATGGTGCCATATTTTCCTCGTATATCTGAAAATGCATTATCCTGTCCATCAGCACCTGTTGGATTGGTAAACATCACCACATAACCTTCATGTGCCCAAAGTTGCATTTCATGTATTAAAACATCGCTGTAAATCGTTTTAGGACCTCCATGAATATTGAGAATGGCTGGGTATTTCTTTTTTGGATTAAACTTGGGGGGAACCATCACCCAACCTTTTAACTTACGCTGATCCACCTCATACTCTATAACCTCAGGTTTAATAAATACTATAGAATCATCTGTTTGGTTGATGTTGGTTAATGGTTGTTGGTTAATATCATAGATCTCTTGTGGATGTTGATTGATCATTCCAACGAAAATCCATTGGTTATTAAAATAGGTATAACCATCAATCGATCCTTTCCAATCAACAATCACTCTTACCTCGCCTTGTTTGTTTAACGCCACAAGTCGTGAATGATCTTCCACATTTAACGTAAACAACAGTTCTCCGTTAATTGATTGTACGAGCGGTGAGCCAAGTAAGCGAGCATCACTGTTGATGCTATTTCCAATTGAGTATACAGGATCTACCAGTGTTTCAAACTGACCGGATTTTGTGTCTAATCTAGCAATAACTGAATTTTGATTCAAACCAAACAAAGCATCGTATGGCTTGGTTTGCACTATAATTTCATTTCCTAAATAATAAGCACTAACCGTCATATGCTTACCTTTGGAAAGCTTTTTTAGTTTGATTGATGTTAAATCTAGTTCATAAACGTTCTGACTTAAATCAACGACATCTTTGAACTTGTCTCCAACAATGATGCATTTTGATCGCTCGTTATTTAGTTGAAAACTAGAAACTTGAAAATCAATTTTAGTCAATGGTTTTATTTCTTTTTTATCAATCTTATAATGAAACAGACGATTGCGTTTATTTGATAAAAATGACCCTCCATTGGTATAAAAAGGTATTTGTTCGATAATCTCGACAAAATTCTCTTCTTTTTCATTTTTTGCAATTGTTGCACATTCTTCCTTATTCGCCTTGTATAAGTCAGGATAACGCACATCGCAAACAGCACTCAATACAACTTCATTGGAGTTCATCACTTTCATGTCAGTAATTATCATTGGAACAGAAAACACATGTTTTGCTTCACCTCCATGGATTGAAATAGTAAAGAAATCAGTTTTAGGTAATCCTTCTTCTTTTGATTTTTTACGATTTGAAGTAAATAAAATCACATCATCACTAAGCCAACAATAGGTTGATTCATCATCAAATGATGTGAGTTGAAAATGCCTATTATCTTGATAAATCCATATATTATGCTTGTATCTGTCTTTTTTGAAATCAGTACGACTAAGAACATAAGCTAATGTATCCTGCTTATCATTTGATGATAGATTCCCAATATAGTTGTAGTTTTGCCAATAATCAGCAGTCATTTTCTTCATAATGCCTCCTTTTTTAAAATTATATCATTAATCATACAAGATTCATGGCATTTCTTGACATTCGCTTGATTGCCTTTGTATACTTAATTCACAACTAGAGGGACGTCAATGATGGAAAAGAAAAAAACAATGAATCTCACAAGCTTAGCAAGCAGTGAAGAAAAAGATTTAAGACGATTATCAGCATTTGCAATCAAAGGGTGGCACCTCGAACAAGTCAAAGTTCCTTTTTTCAGTTATCAATTGAACTATGAACTACCTTTGATTAGTGACTATATGATTGATTTTAATGATCAAATCAACCAAGAATATTTCGACAACTACAAAAAAAAGGGATGGACTTATGTGTGTTCTAATGGGCATCTCCATTATTTTAAAGCAACAAAAAACACACCGAGGTTTTACACTGATGAAATCGCAAAAGCGAATGTCTATCTTGCAAAATCAAAGCAATTTGGTTTGATATTTGTCATCATGTTTCTTGCAAGTTTTGGTGCTGGTTTTAGTTTTAGTCAGTTAAGTAATACAGTTGATCCAAATGTAACTGCAATTTCACTATTGTTCATCTTTGCCATTTTACTTGGTATGGGTGCTTTGCTTATGTTATTTGCAGCTTGGACCACACATTTAAAAGGTAGTAAAATTATAAAATATAAGGAGACGCATGGAACTAAAAATTCAAAAAATAAATAAGAGTTTCTCAGGGAAACAAATTTTACATGATGTATCATTTGATGTATCATCAGCAAAAGCCATGGGCTTTCTAGGTAGAAATGGCGCTGGCAAGACAACAACAATTCGAGCTTTGATGGATGTTTTCAAACCAGATAGTGGTAGTTTTTTATTGGATGGAAAACCGTTTGATCCAACCCAAGTCAAAGTTGGTTATCTACCTGAAGAGCGAGGGTTATATGGTAAAGAACCTATTGGTGAACAACTAAAATACTTTGCAAAACTTAAAGGTGCATCACATAAAGAAGCAACTCAATCCATCACCTATTGGTTAGAGCGATTCAATTTAAGTTATGCATACAAACATAAACTTGAAACTCTCTCAAAAGGAAACCAACAGAAGATTCAGATTGCTCAAGCATTATTAAATGATCCTGATATCATCATACTAGACGAGCCATTTAGTGGACTTGATCCTGTTAACTCACAAGTTTTAAAAGATGTCATCAGCGAAAAAATACAACAATCAAAAATCGTGATTTTTAGTTCTCATCAAATGTCTTATGTAGAAGAATTTTGTGATGAGATTACATTGATTGAGCAAGGAAAAATTGTATTAAGTGGCAGTTTAAGCGCGATAAAACATGAAATGGGAAATAACCGAATTCGGATTCGTTCCATGAACATATCTGATCAAGATTTGGTAGAACTTTTTAGAAAGCAATCTTTCACGAAAGAATGTTTTCATGATAAGCAATCAGCTATCATTGAACTCAATCAAAACTTCAACTCTAATGAGTTTTTACAAAAGTGCATGTCATTGGGCATTCAAGTAGACAGTTTTATGCCCTATTATCCAAGTCTACATGATATTTTTGTGATGAAGGTAGGTGAATATGATGAAGCAAATTAAACATGTTTTTCTATTTGAACTCAGAAGTATTTTAACTAAAAAAAGTGTGATTGTTACCACATTGATTATCAGTATGGTTTTCTTAATCGGAACAACAATACCTACTGTTGTTAGTATGTTTGATTCTACACCTGATATTGTCGATGAACCTGATCCCAATGATGTATTACCATCATTGGGAAATGCAGGTATTTTGATTTCAACAAGCGACATTGATCAAGAGTCATTTCTAGCGATGATTGATGATTACTCACTGTACACCTCGATAGATAAAATGAGAACAGATGTCCAAGAGAGAGTTATCCCTGAAGGATTCATCATCCAATCAGCAACATCTGTGTCTGCGATTATGTTGGACCGTGATTGGATGTCATACAATGGTCAAATGATTACTAGCATGTTGCGTAGCATTCAAATTAATAAAAATCTTGAAGCATTAGAATTACAGCCTGGTTTGATCTATGATGCCATGGCAGTTGAAATTGACTATGAAGAAACAGTTTTAGGACGTGATTCTGGCAGTACCTTCTTACTCAGTTTTATTCTTATGTTTGCTGTTTATATGTTAGTAATCATGTATGGTTCATTTGTTTCGACCTCTGTAGCAAGAGAAAAAGATAACCGAACCATGGAAATCTTGATTACATCAACGAAACCTTCAACACTGATAATCGGAAAGGTATTTGCCAATGGCGTAGCAGGTCTTACTCAGTTTGGCTTTGTAGCGATTATCGGTCTTGTTGGATTCTTTATCAATCGTGCCAATTATCCTTCCTTTATCATAGATACAATTTCTGGTGGTTTTACATGGGATGGCATTCTTATATTCTTATTGTTTACAATTCTTGGATATTTGTTGTACTTATTTATTTACGCTTCTTTAGGATCATTAGTTTCCAAGATTGAAGATGTCAGCTCATCAATTGCACCTATTACGTTGTTATTTATGGTAGCCTACTTTGTCTCAGCATTTGGTATGGAAGCACCAGGTTCTATGATTGTTCGTGTCGGATCATTTGTCCCATTCACATCAATACTTGCAATGCCAATTCGATATTTTCAAATGTCGATTATGTGGTATGAGATTGCTATTTCAATTGTAATCATGATTTTAACAACCGCATTGTTTGCTACAATCTCAATTCGGATTTATCGAATGGGTTCACTTAATTATGGTAATAAAATCGGATTGATCAAAGCATTAAAAATGATAGCACAAGAAAACAAAGGTTAAGCTCAACAGCTTAACCTTTTTTATAAGTTTTCTTTTAGAAATCGTTCGATATTTTGATAAGCAATCATTTCAACTTCTTTTTCTGTGAACCCTTCATCTTTTAATGCTTCAATCAGATGTTGTGACATGGAAGCATCCTGAAGATCATATGCCATGGAGTCACGACCAAATGGCTCTGCCAGAAAATCCATATAGTCAAATCCAATACACACATGTTCAACTGATGTTAACTCTTTAATGTAAGTAGCATGCTTTGCTAATGTTGCAGCGTTTTGGTGTTCAGCTTCATCTGCCACAAAATACTTGGCAGCAACCAAACCTATTAACCCTCCTGTTGCAGCAATCGCTTTGATTTGCTGATCTGTCAAATTACGATCTACATTGCATAATTTCCGCGCATTGCTATGTGTCGCTATGATAGGACGAGTCGATACTTGCAAAATATCATAAAAACTTTTCTCATTGGTGTGTGATACATCAACAATCATCTTCAGCTTATTCATATGTTTGATGGCACGTTGCCCTAACTCTGTTAAACCTCTGCTTGGATTGCTTTTGGCTCCTGTTGCTAATGCATTCTCTTCATTCCAACATAAAGAACCAATGCGTACACCTTGCTCATAAGCCCAATCTAGAAAAGCCTCAGGATTGTCTTGGATAAAACACATTCCCTCAATTGAAATCAGAGCGTTCAGTTTGTTATCTAAAAAGTCTCCTTGACGATAAAAGTGAATCGAATCAGCATTGAACTCTATCTCTTCTTTTAGTAACTTAATCATCTTTGTGGCTGTTTCCATTGACTCATACCCTTCAAAGAAGCAAGCCATACTGACTCCACTTACGCCTCCATCCTTAAGCTTCTTTAAATGAAACTGCTTAAGTATATCCTTCTCACCAGTCTCATGTTTCATCAACACATCCATTCCAATGTCTGCATGACAATCAAAACATTTCATAATGCTACCTCGCTTTTTTCATTATATCGAAATACAACAAATACATCCATTGAATTTTCTTGGTTTATTGCTATTAAGTAGTTTCTTCGTTATAATTTGAGTATCTTTTACAAATCAACTTATTAGTTTTTTCTTGTACTAGAAAAGAGGATAACAATGGCTATTCAAGACTTGAGTAACATTAATGACCACACCATTGAGCAACTTGAGTTACTCACTCAAATGCCTATGATCATCTATGATGAACAAGGAATACTTTATGTAAGCAATCTCTTTAAAAAGAAATTTTACTCTCATGACTTTGAGAATCAAAAAGATGATTTGTTTCCATATTTCAACAATATACGAGACCATCAAAGAAAAGAAATTCAACTTATCACTAATCAAAACGAATCTTTTTGGTTTGACATCATAGCCAAGCCTGTACTTTATAACAATAAACCAGCCATGTTTGTTGTGTTAATTGACATTAGTGATCGTAAAGTTGCTGAGAATAATGCCATAAAAACAGCAAAGCTGCGCACATTAATCATTGACATATCGCAATCCATTTTAGAGAGCAGTGATTTAAAAGTCTTTTTTAACTCAGTTTTAGCAAACACACTGAAAGCAATTGATAAATCTACTCTTGGTACCATTCTTGTATTAGATGGCCAACACTTATCTACCATTGCGAGTTTTGGCTATTCTAAGAAAATAGATAGCTTCAGAATTTTATTAACTGAATCATTTATTTACAATAAAACCAATGGGAAACTCGATGAGATCGTAAATATTACGGACACTGAGGTTTTACCATTTGGTTTTCCTGTTGAAACATCTCAAGGAGAGCAGATCTTCGTAAAATCAGCATTATCAGCTCCCATCTATTTCCAGAAGAAGTTATATGGAATCATCAATATTGATTCAATTGAGAAAAATGCATTTGATGATGACGATGTTCAGTCATTACAGTTTATTAGTAATAGCATCGAAGTTGCGATTACTAATCGTTTGTTGTATGAGGAGAAGGCTTACTTATCTAAGTATGATCAAATCACAGGTTTGCATAACCGCCATTTTTTTGCAGAACATTCAGAAGTCGTATTAAAAAAAGCAATACGGTATCAAGAGAGTTTTAATCTTGTCATGATTGACATCGATAATCTAAAACAAGTGAATGATCAATATGGTCATATAATCGGTGATCAACTCATTAAACATGTAGCTCATCAACTTAAGCATGATTTGCGTGAAAGTGATGTTTTTGCTCGGTATGGTGGTGATGAGTTTATTGGGTTGCTTTTTAATGCGAGCTATCAAGATGCTGTCATAAAAATGGAGCAAATAGCACAACAACTCAAACAAACGCCTATGATGGATCACTTAGTGCCAATTATGGGTTCCATTAGTTTCGGTATTTCTTCATTTCCACATGATGGAACAACAATTGATGAACTCATTCATGTAGCGGACTCTAGGATGTATTTATATAAGGAAGAGAACAGAAAATGATCTTTAAGGATATCGCATGAAATCAATTCGGATTCAAATGGTTATTAGTTTGTTTTTGGCAACTTCACTTGTTTTCTTTGGATTGTATTTTTTTGCTTCTAATCGCTTAAAAACGCTTCCTGATTTAGTTTTAAACCAGTATCAGGAAATTGCTGATGCTCGTGCCAATGAACTTGAAAATGAAATTGTTGGTATGTTAAATCAAATTGAAATGATTGCATTATCAAATGTTGTGACCACGATGAATCTATCTGAAATCCAGCCGTTTCTCATTTCCGTCTCAAAGCAGCAACGTTTTAGAAATCTCACAATATCAGATATTAATGGCTATGCTTGGGCGACATATGACGAGTATATTGATATATCAAACCAACAACAGTATAAAGAAATCATTGAAAATGGAAATGATTGGGCAATCTCTTACCCCTTTTATAGTCCTTTTATTGACGATAACATTCCTATCATAACTGTTTCACATGCTATCAAAAACAATGGCCAAACCGTTGGTCTTGTTAATGGAGTTGTATCTACAGGTTTTATTGATAAAGTTGTTCAATCCATAACGTTTAAGGATTCTGGGTTTGCTTGGATTGTTGATGAGCGAGGTCAAGTTGTTTCACATCCAAGAGAAGATGTTACTATTGATGATTCTATTGATAGAATCACACTTTTATCAAATACAAATTTCTTAACTCAAGATCATGGTAACTTCTTGTTTTTGAATGACTTAGATGTTCGCATGTTAGGTGTTTTTGCAACAATCAACCACACAAGTGGATGGAAAATAGTACTGACGATTAATGAGGAGCAAGCATTTGCTGATATTTACTCCGTTTTAAATTACATCAACATAAGTTTACTCGTTTGTCTTCTTATCATGTTTTTATTTGCGTTGTTTTATGCCAAACATATGTCAACTCCAATTTTTCGATTGAAACAAGTGTTTGAAGAAGCAACAAAAGGAAATTTCAATGTTAAAGCAAATGAATCTATCAATAATGAAATAGGAGATGCTGGTAGAAGCTTCAATAAAATGTTAACTCAACTTAAACAATTAACATACATTGATCCCATCACTGGCTTAAACAACTACTTTAGTTTTCTTAGTGAACTTCCCAGATTACATCAATCTGTCATTAAAGAAAATATGACCTGCTATGTTGTGATTGTATCAATTGATGATTTCAAGAAAATCAATACAATTTATGGTTATGAAGCAGGTAACGAAACACTACGCTTGTTTACATCATTAATCAATGAACAACTAAAAGAGAATGAAATGATTGCTCGATACTTCGGTGATGAGATGATATTAAGTATGTTTGCCTTAAACGATCATGATGTTCAACATCGAATACAAAATATCATAAACACAACTCAAGAACCAATGCGTATTTCAAATCTTGAAATACATTTAGATGTTCGCTGTGGAGTTGCTATCTATGATACAACATCTTCTATTGATGATATTATTCGTCAAGCGACATTAGCCAAACACAAAGCAAAAAACTCAGAAGATACGATTGTCTTTTATGATCAGCTTATTGATCAAGAAATCCAAGATTTACAAGCATTGGAAGCAGCTTTAGAAAAAGCACTCATAAATCAGGAATTCTCACTAGTTTATCAACCTATCGTGTATTCAAATACGAAAAAGATTAAAGGTTATGAAGCTTTATTACGTTGGAATCATCCAAAGTATAAAAACATTGGAATTGATCAAATCATTAAGTTAGCTGAAAGCAATGGTATGATTGTTAAAATTGGTCAATGGGCCATCAATCAAGCTTGTAAAGACCTAATCATGATGAGAAAAGATAACCTTGAACTAACCATGTCAGTTAATATTTCTCCGATTCAACTGAGAAACTCAGCATTCTTAACCAATCTGAAAGCAATCCTTGATCAAACAGGGTGTGAGCCAAAAGACATTCAGTTTGAAATCACAGAACACACAGCCATGTTGGATATTGAGTCTAAACGCTTAATGCTAGATAAAATTAAGGAACTGGGAGTCGATTTCTCTATGGATGACTTTGGCACTGGTTACTCATCATTGATCTACATTTCACAGCTACCCATTAACTCAATTAAAATCGATAAAAGCTTTGTTCAGAAAATATTGGATGATGAGTATTCAAAAACACTCGTACTAGCCATCATCACATTAGCAAACTCTCTTAATCTTGATGTTGTTGCAGAAGGAGTTGAAACTCAAGAACAGTTTGATTTGCTTGTTAACATGGGTTGTCATTATATACAAGGGTATTATATTAGTACACCAAAGCAGGTTCATGAACTACTCCGATAATAACAATAGTGCAATCACCACATCTTTGATATGATATAACAGGTGATTTTATGAAAAAGAAAGCAGTATTAAGTTATTTACTCGTAATTGTTGTTTCCGTCATTATCAGTTGGTTTGGAGCATCATTTTATCAATCTCGTATGGTGAGTATTGATGATTTTAGCCAATACAATGATAGTGATTTTCATCGAGCTCAAATAACACAAATCATTCAAGAGCGAGAGATCCATGATGAGTTCTCTGCCAATATCTATGAGATAACATACAGAGCAACCATATCATCTGGTTCAATGCAACATCGAGAACTTACGTTAACACAAGGTTTCAATGAGCAAATGATGGTAGAGCTATATCCATTGAGTGCTGGTGATAAAATACTTTTATATCGTAATGTGATGGATGATCAAATATCGTATGAGCTAATGGGCTTTCAACGATCAACTCAACTTTGGATACTTGTAGGATTGTTCATTGTCCTGCTTATTTTATTCGGTAAGATGAAAGGTGTTAACGCAATTATATCTCTTGGGTTTACAATTTTCTCAGTGTTTTTTATCTTAATTCCTGCTATCTTAGCCCAAGCTAACTTGTATCTATTAACACTGGTTGTTGCACTATTTGTGACTTCCATGAGTTTTGCATTGATTGGTGGATTAACTAAAAAAACGCTTGCAGCTACACTTGGTTGTGTTGGTGGAATGCTTGCTGCTACGTTTTTAGCACTCATGTTTATGGGAGCGTTAAACTTATCAGGTGTCGTTTCAGAAGACTTCACCTATTTAATTTACATTCAAGATGAAGTTCCGATAAATTTACGAGGTGTGTTATTTATGGGCATCATCATTGGTTCACTAGGAGCAGTCATGGATGTTGCCATGTCTATTTCTTCTTCCCTTGATGAAATTATCATTAATGCTCCACAAATCAAACCTATTGCACTTATTAAGTCAGGCATGAATATTGGTAAAGATATTATGGGAACCATGGCTAATACGTTAATATTAGCTTATATGGGCGGATCTTTATCTACCGTGCTACTGATGCTAGTCTATGGAAGACCTATGAGCTTATTAATTCACTCAGAGTATTTGGCTTCTGAAGTATTACAAGCCATAGCCGGTAGCTTAGGTATACTATTTACAATTCCAATTACAGCTATTGTAAGTGCCTACTTACTTCAAAAACGTAAAATTACTAAGCAATTAGATGCATCAACAACATAACGATTAGAAAGTGAGGATATGGTATGCCATTGATAGTTTTAGGGTTATTGTTGGTCATGCTTGGATTTGATCTTTGGTTGACATACCTTAATTATTCATATCGAAACAAACCACTACCCAATCATATCCAAGACATTTATGATCAAGAAAGTTACCAATCATGGCAGAACTATAATCATGAAAAGGTTATTTTCTCTACTCTGATTGGAATCATAGATACTGCACTAACACTACTATTTATTTTTTACATTTCCCCTTTATGGATCAATATTGTCATGGAAGTGACTGACCAACTCATCATTCAAACATTGTTATTTTTGAGTCTTTATGCTGGTTTAAGTTGGATAATATCATTGATTGCTTCCGCTTACTCAACATTTCATATCGAAGAGAAGTATGGGTTTAACCACACAACAGTTTCAACATTTTTATATGATAATTTGAAAAGCCTCACATTAACCATCGTTTTTGGTGGTTTGCTGCTAACTTGTGTGCTTTACTTATATCTTGCATTTGATCAACTATTCATCATTTATGCTTGGGTGATTCTTGTCAGTTTTATATTAATCATAAATGTGCTTTATACCAAAGTACTCATTAAACTATTCAACAAACTAACACCGTTACAAGAAGGTGACTTAAAACAAGCCATTGAACGCTTTGCAAAAAAAGTAGATTTCCCACTCCAATCTATTTATGTGATGGATGCTTCGAAACGAACAACGAAAATGAATGCTTTCTTCTCTGGTTTTGGAAAGTTCAAAGATATTGTTTTGTATGATAATCTACTTGAAAAATTAAATCATGATGAAATCATTGCCGTTCTCGCTCATGAAGTTGGTCATGCAAAACATAAGGATGTTTTAAAAAATCTATTAGTTTTAATTGTTACATTACTGGTCTATCTTATCATCTTCTCAGCCCTTTTAACCGATACATCTTACTTAGTAAACTTTAATATGCCTAATGATGCACTTGGTTTTCAGCTTGTTATCATTATTGTTCTGATTCATCCTATTTCAACACTTTTGGATATTGCCCTTTCTAACTTGTCTCAAAGCAAAGAATACCGAGCTGATGCTTATGCCAAAAAATGCGGGTATAAAAAAGCGCTGATTTCAGCGCTTAAAATACTATCTAGAGAAAACTATGCTAACTTAACTCCTCACCCTTTTGTTGTTTTATTGCGATATTCGCATCCACCAGTAGGGCGAAGAATTCTTGCATTAATGAAAGATTAACCTTTTAACAACGTCTCAAGTTCACTGAGGCGTTTTTCGAATACCTTTAATGCATCAATGGTTGCTTCATTTGATGTCATATCGACACCAGCTTTCTTTAATACCTCAATCGGATAATCTGAACTCCCTGATTTTAAATAGTTCAAATAAGGTTCAACTGCTTCGGTTGGATTATCTAAAATCTTCGCACTCAACGCAGATGCTGCACTAAAACCTGTGGCGTATTGATAAACATAGTAATTGTAGTAGAAATGAGGAATCCGAGCCCATTCATATCCAATTTCCTCATCGTATACCATATTTTCACCATAATACTTCTTGTTTAAATCAAAATAGTTTTTGACTAAATAATCAACCGTTAGTGGCTTTTGCTCTTGAGCGGATTGATGAACAAAATGTTCGAATTCTGCAAATTGAGTTTGGCGGAATACTGTACCTTTGAATCCATCTAAGTAATGATTAATCAAATATGCTTTTAGCTTAGGATCATCATATGTTTTCAACATGAAATCAGTCAACAATATTTCATTGGTTGTTGAGGCTACTTCAGCTAAGAAAATGGAGTAATCACTATAGACAAACGGTTGATACTTTCTTGAAAAATAACTATGCACACTATGACCAAGCTCATGAGCTAATGTAAACAAGTTATCAACGTTATCTTGCCAGTTCATGAGAATGTAAGGATTTGTGCCATATGTTCCAGAAGAATATGCACCGCTGCGCTTACCTTTATTTTCAACAACATCAATCCAACGTTCATTGAATGCTTTTTCTAATACTTCCAAATACTCATCACCAAGAATGTTTAATGCTTTTAAAATAATACTCTTAGCTTCTTCATAGGTGAACTTAACATCAAGTTCCTTTACTAGTGGTGTGTACATATCGTACATTGCCAACTCATCAAGATTTAGAGTATGTTTTCTTAAATCAACATAGCGGTGTAATAAATCCAATCGTTGATTCACTGCTTCAACAAGAGCATCATACACACTTTCTGGAATATGGTTTGCAAACAAGGCAGCTTCTCTAGCTGATTTAAACCCTCGAAGTCTAGCATTTAGATTATGTACTTTGACTTGCGAAGATAACGTTGTTGCAAATGTGTTTTTCAAACCTTTAAATGCCTCATACATGGCAAAGAACGCATCTTTTCTCACATCACGATTTTTGCTTTCCAAAAATAAACTATATCGTCCATGAGATAACGTTTGCTCTTCTCCATCATCACCGACTACTTTTCTAAACTGAATGTCGGCGTTGTTCAACATGCCAAAGATTGTTGCAGGTGATTGTAGCACATCTGAAGCTTCAGCTAATAGTCTTTCTTCATTTTCACTCAATGTATAAGGCCGTTGATCAAATAGAATCCTCAAATCATGACGATACATGGTCAAATCAGGA
>OBJA01001197.1_pt1 | contig 18787 bp, 15 predicted proteins | sample 1519751 | NCBI WGS metagenome assembly OBJA01 (sample SAMEA3881238, study PRJEB22517) | soil metagenome | biome: lake sediment; feature: soda lake sediment; material: sediment, water from around vicinity | place: India | collected 2013-12-23 | depth 3 m
CAACGCCCCGGACCCGGTGTTCGTCTCGGACCTCGAGGGCAAGATCCTGCAGGCCAACGACGCGGTGTTCGCCCTGCTCGGCTTCCGCCCCGACGAGCTGATCGAACAGTCGCTGTCGCGCATCATCGCGCCCGAGGAGACGCGCGAGTTCCTCGCCGCGCTGCGCGAGGTGGTCGAGCGTGTCGAGCGCGAGGAGGAGCGCGCCGACAGCCGCACCCCGCTGAGCAGCGTTCCTCTGTCGCCCGACCAGCGCGGCGTCACCCGCAACGTGATGCTCAACCCGCGCACCGCCTCGGGCCAGATCATCCCGACCTCGCTCAATGCCTCCGCCCTGCGCGACAGCGACGGCAAGGTGATCGGCGCGATCGGCATCCTGCGCGACATGCGCGAGCTGGACAAGGCGCGCGCCTACGCCGAGAACCTGATCAAGAACGCGCCCGATCCGGTGTTCGTCACCGACCTGGAAGGCAAGATCGTGCAGGCCAACGACGCCATCTACACCCTGCTCGGCTTCCGCACCGACGAGGTGGTCGAGCAGTCGCTGTCGCGATTCATCAGCCCGGCCGAGACGCGCGAGTTCACCGCCGCGCTCAAGGAGGTGGTGGAGAAGGGCGTGACGCGCAACGCGCGCCTCAACCCCCGCAGCGCCTCGGGCGAAGTCATCCCGACCACGCTCAACGCCTCGGCGCTGCGCGACCCGGACGGACGCGTGATCGGCGCCATCGGCATCCTGCGCGACATGCGCGCGTACGAGCAGGTGGTGCGCGACCTGGAGAAGAGCAAGTCGGAGCTGCAGGAGAAGATCCTCGACCTGGAGAAATTCGAGGAAGTGGTGGTGGGGCGCGAGCTGAAGATGATCGCGCTGGAGAAGGAACTCGACACGCTGCGCAAGGAGCTGCAGAGAAACAGGACGCAGAAAGGCGCCGCCTGATGGCTGCGCCGCCCTTCCTCTCTCGCATGGCGGCTGGCCGCCGCAGGACCGATACGCAAGCCGACAGGCGCGCGGACGACGCCGAACGGGAGCGCGACGAGCTGCACGCCCGCGTCCGCCTGCTCGAGGCGCGGCTCGACCAGCGCGACAAGCAGCGCCGCGCCATGATCCATATCATGGGGGACCTCTCCGAGGCCAACAAGCGCCTCGGCAACCAGCGCAAGGCGATGCTGCACATCCTCTCGGACTATGAGACCGAGCGCCGCCACTTGGCGCGCCAGAGCGAGCGGCTCGACAACTCGCGCCGCGCCCTGATGCACATCCTGCAGGACTTCCACCAGTCGAAGATCCGCCTGGAGAACAGCCGCAAGGCGATGATCCATATCATGCGCGACCTGCGCGACACCACCGACGAGATCCAGCAGCGCGAGCAGGAGCTGCGCGACAAGCAGGAGCAGCTGGTGCAGGCCGGCAAGCTCGCCACGCTGGGCGAGCTCACCACCGGCATCGCCCATGAGCTCAACAATCCGCTCAACAACATCGGCCTGTTCATCGGCAACGTCTCCGACCAGGTGCGCCTCGGCATCGTCGATGAGGCGCGCATACTCGAGGTGCAGGAGAAGGCCATGCAGCAGGTGCGCAAGGCCTCCGAGATCATCTCGCACCTGCGTACCTTCGGCCGCGTGGCCCCGGTCAGCAACGAGCGGGTGCGGATCGCGGACGTCATCCACCACGCCCTGTCGCTGGTGCAGGAGCAGATGCGCCTGCGCCAGATCGGCCTGGAGGTGGAGATCTGCGCCCCGGAGGCGGCGGTGATCGGCAATCCGATCCAGCTCGAGCAGGTGTTCATCAACCTGATCACCAACGCCCGCGACGCGCTCGCCACGGCGCCGGTCAAGCTGATCCGCATCCAGTGCAGCGCCGGCGAGGGGCGCGTGCGGCTGATGTTCGAGGACAGCGGACCGGGCATCCCGCCGGGCATGGAGCAGCGCATCTTCGATCCCTTCTTCACCACCAAGGAGGTGGGAGCGGGCACCGGTCTCGGCCTCTCGATCACCTACGGCATCATCAACAACCACAAGGGCACCATCACCGTGGAGAGCCGCAAGGGCAAGGGCGCCGTGTTCCGCATCGACCTGCCGCTGGCGCCGCCCGAGGAAGAGGACGGGTCATGAAAGCGCACGTCCTCATCGTCGACGACGACCCGGCGCTGCTCGAGGCCCTGCCGGAGACGCTGCGGCTACGCATGCCCGAGGTCGAGATCGACGTCGCCGACTCGGGCCCCAGCGCCCTCAAGCGCCTCGCCGCCACCGAGTACGACGCGCTGGTGTGCGACATCAAGATGCCGGGCATGGACGGCCTGGCCCTGCTGCGCGAGATCCGCAGGCTGCGGCCGCAGACGCCCACGCTGATGATCACCGGCCACGGCGAGCACGATCTTGCCCTGCTCGCCCTGCGCGGCGGCGCTTACGACTTCATCCAGAAGCCGATCGACCGCGACTACTTCATCGCCTCGCTCAGACGGGCGATCGAGGTGCACGGGCTCAACCGCCAGGTGCTCGAACAGCAGAGGGCGCTGGAGCGGCACGCGCGCCAGCTGCAGCAGATCATCGACGAGCGCACCCGCGAGCTGCGCGAATCCAACGACGCCAAGGACCGCTTCCTCGCCATCCTCGCCCACGAGCTGCGCAACCCGCTCGCCCCGATACATCATGCCGTCGAGCTGCTGCAGCTGAGCGGTGACATCTCGCCCACGGTGCGCAGCGCCTGCGAGATCGTCCGCCGCCAGGTGAGCCACATCGCGCGCCTGCTCGACGATCTGCTCGACATCTCCCGCATCCAGCACGGCAAGATCAAGCTCGACCGGCATCCGGTCGAGATCGGCCCGATCGTCGAGCACGCGATCGAGGCCAGCATGCCGCTGATCCGCGCCTGCGGCCACGAGCTGCGCGTCGAGACGCCGGACCCCGGCCTGCGCATCGACGGCGACCCTACCCGCCTCGAGCAGATCGTCTCCAACCTGCTCAACAACGCCGCCAAGTACACCGAGCCCGGCGGACGCATCACGCTGACCGCGCAGCGCGAGGACGGACGCATCGCGATCCGCGTCAAGGACAGCGGCATCGGCATCGCCCCGGACATGCTCGGCCACGTCTTCGATCTCTTCGCCCAGGCCGAGCAGTCGCTGGACCGCTCCCAGGGCGGGCTGGGCATCGGTCTTACCCTGGTGCGCTACCTGGTGCACATGCACGACGGCGAGGTGAGCGCGAGCAGCGAAGGGCTCGGCCACGGCAGCGAGTTCGTGGTGCGCCTGCCCCTGCTCGAAGCCCCCGCGGAGGTCGCGGCCGAGCGCGAGCCGAAGCCCCAGGCGGCGCCCGCGGCGCAGCGCGTCCTGGTCGTCGAGGACAACGCTGACAGCCGCGTCATGCTCGGCGAGCTGCTCAAGCTCTGGGGTCACTGGCCCGACCTGGCGGCGGACGGTCCCGAAGGGGTCGAGGCCGCGCGGCGCTCGCGGCCGGACGTCGCGCTGGTCGACATCGGCCTGCCCGGCCTGGACGGCTACGAGGTCGCGCGGCAGATCCGCGCGCTGCCCGGCAGCGACTCGACCTATCTCATCGCCCTCACCGGCTATGGCCAGCCGGACGATCGCCGCCGCAGCCGCGAGGCGGGCTTCAACGCACACCTGGTCAAGCCGGTGAAGATGGACGAACTGCTGCGCGTGCTCACTAGCGATCGGAACGCGTCGTGACGATGCCGTGACGGCACAGGCCCGCCGAGGGTAGCGAAGCGGTAACGAAACGGTAACGAAGCCAGTCGCCGCGCCGCCCCCGGGCGATCCGCGTTCAGGCGTTCAGGACGACGCGGCGCGATGAACAGCCCCACGCGGCGGCAGGCGGCATCCACCTCCGGCAATGCGCGCCGGACCTGCAATTACAGGCATTTCCTTCACCATTCCCATCCGTAAGTACTCGCTCTGATGGTGCCCTCGGGGGCGCCGCGCACATAATGCTCGAACGGGAGAATGAAGCGCACTTGCCGAACTGCCAAGGCAGTCAGAGCGGCCGGCCGCAGGGGCGGCGATCGTCATGCAGGGCGTGTCCATTCAATCTGAGACTCATTGGAACGAGGCGATCATGCGCAGGCGACAGGACGACAGGATGGTTGTAGACAGAGAATCCCGAGGATACTTTGCATCTGGGCTCAGCGGAGCCTATGCCGGGGCGGCCGCAGCGCTGCCGATGCCGGTCAGGCACCATCGCGCGCCGACACCGTCACCGTGGCATCCGCGCGAGCGGGCGATCGGCGCCGCGCGGCCGGCGGTGCATACGAAGGTAGTGCGGATGGACCACCGGCAGGGCGCCCGCTACCGCGCCTTTCAGCTGGTTGACCTGCAGTACGACGATACTGAACGCAAGGGGGCGCTGCTGTACAACGTCAGCCGAAACGGCATGTTCATCCTGACCACCGCCGGGCTCGGCATCAACCACTGCGTGGACGTGCTCATCCCTGCGGCGGTCGGCGGCGCGGCGGTGCGCGTCTCGGCGCTGGTCGTGCACGGCAGCGAGTGCGGGCTCGGACTGATCTTCCGCGACCTCGACGAGGCCGCCGCGGCAGCGGTGGAGGAGCTTTGCTCTTGGCGCTGACGAACCTCTGCGCGGGCCGCTGGCTGGCGCGGCGGTACTGGCGGCCGTGCTGCTCGCGGACGCACCCTCACAGCGAGGGGCGCGGCCCGCGCAGCCTGGCCTCGGGCTGCCGTCACCTGCGGATCACGGTGAAGCCGGACAGGCCCTGAGCGGGCGCCCTGCCGCCCAGGGCCCCGACCGCCTAGGGCCGGTGGTCCCCGTGTGGGGCGCTCTCCTGCCGATCCCGCGTCATCTCGCCGCGGAGCATCCTGGCGTTGTCCACGCAGCGCTTGACCCAGGCATCCAGCTGCTCCGCGGCCACGCCGTGGGTCTGGGCAACGCTGCGGCACTCGGACTGCAGCGCCTCGTCCTCGTCGGCTGCCGCGACGGACCATGAAGCCGCCAGCAGCAGCGACAGGAACAGCGGACGCACCATCGTTGTTTTGTTCATCGGATCCTCCCTCTTTCGTGGCAATATAGGGCGGCGATGACGCCGCCAGACAGAAACACCCCCGCCCCGTCGGCGAGCGCCGACGGCAGCGCCGGATCGGCCGGCCAGCCCGCAGCGGTCCCCTGCTACGTCAGCGGCAAGGGCATGCACGCGACGCAGACGACCTGGGACTTCAAGACCCTGGTCATCGCTACGCTGGAATCCACGGGGCTGGGCTACGACACGCGCTACCGCTACTACCAAGAACGCTTCCCGGACATGGACCCGGCCGCGCTGGCGCGCCTGATCTGCGACCCGATAGAGTACTACGATACGGACTGGCCCGCCTATCTGGCGAGCCGGGGCGGGACGGTGGACGAGGCGTGGGCCGTCACCGAGTTCATGCTGGAGCGCGACCGCATCTTCCGCGCCGAGGCGCGGGCGGCGGTCTACTGCTACGACGAGGCGGGGTTCGGCTCGGGCGTGAACAGCCTGCGCTTCCTGAGCGCGGGCAAGCCCATACTCGGCTTCTACCGCGGAGCGCGCGGCGCGGGCACGCTGAACCTGGGCAACGTCCTGCAGCTCGCCGTGGAGTATCCGGACCTGGTCACCCTGGTGCCGTACCGGGAGATCGAAGAGATAGCGCCGGTCCTGACCGACTGGCTGCAGGACCGGGCCGCGGATCAGGCCAGCGGGCCCTCGTCCTGAGCGCCGTTGCCCGCCGCGCCGGCGTCCTCACCGTCGCGGCGCTTGTGCCGGTAGCGGCGCTTGTGCCGCTCCAGGTGCGCCACCGCCTCCTCGCGGCGGAAGAACGGCCCCTGACGCCCTTCCCTGGCCTCCACGTACCACTTGCCTCCCTGGTGGTAGAAACGGTTTAAGGCATGGCGCCGCGAGCGCGCCTCTGAATCGCTCATGTTCGTTCCCCCTGCCGTACTACGGGCCTGCTTGGTCGGGTCTCTGCGCGCGCCGGGCGCGCGGTTCAGGACCCGTGTATATTTTCGGCCCCCAGCAACGAAAAGTTCAGCTCTTCCACGGGCGCGTCGCTCACCTTGACGGTCTCGATCACGCGGTTCGTGACGCCGTCCGCGATGGACAGGGTGCCCTCGCTCGGATTGGGCACGAAGACCAGGCGCGTGGCGCCGCCCCGGGTGAGAAACGCGATCGGCCGCCGGCCGCAGTCCGCCATCCCCGCTTCGATCTCGCCGACCTGTTCCAGGCGCGGCAGCGCGGCGGCGTCGAACACCAGCACCCGGTCCATGACCAGGGCCTCCTTCTGCGCCCCCTTGCCGGTGGCGGCCGTGGTGACGTAGAGGCGCGTCCCCTCGGCATTGAAACGGTAGGTGCTGGGATAGACGTCCCGCAGGTCCGCGGCCGTCACCACCTCGCGCGAGACCGCGTCCATCACGAGCAGGCGCCCGATCACGTGATCGGGATCGCGCTTGCGGTCCGCGCCCTTGCCGATGACGTAGCGGCCGTCGGGAGAGAGCAGCAGGTTGCTGCAGCCCGTGAACTCCACGCGCGCCTCGATGCGATCGGTCGCGGGATCGATCACCGCCACCGTGCCGTAGCCGTTGTTGAGGCCGTAGATGCGGCCGCTCACCGGGGAGTAGACCTGCCCGTGCGGAAAGGCGTTGTTGGGCACGCAGCGCTGGCCGCTCTTCTCCCGCTCCGGCTCGCACAGGTCGATGAGACCGACGACGGAGAGGTATTCCCCGGCCTCCGCGGGGTCGTTGCCGACCACGGAGACGGTGCCGTCGAGCAGGTTGCTGACGTAGGCCCTGCGGCGTACGCCCGCACGGCCCGCATCCGCCGCGGGGAAGGTGGGCACGTGGTGGCCGCGGCCGACGCAGATCGTCCTCAGCACGCGCGGCGCGCCGCCGTCGGCGGAGGACTCCACCACGGTCATGGAAGCGCCCTCGTCGCCGCAGTTGAGCGCGTCGTTGCCGGTCTCTTCGTCGCCGTCGTTGGTGTACCAGAAGCGCCGCGTGCCCGGCTCGGGATAGGCGTAGTAGGCGGCCGCATCCGCGGGCATGGCGTCGGCGGCGTGCACCGCCTTGCTCAGGGGATCCATCAGCCACACGCGGCGGCCGGGCGCGACGCCGAGATACACGGGCGGCGGGCTGGAAGCATCCGCCCGCGGGGAGACCGGGACGGCATGCACGCTCGTCCTGCCGGCGGCGTGCTCCACGATGCAGACGGCGCCGCCCTGTTCGTATTGCAGGTGACAGGCAAGCGCCCAGTTGTCCGGTTCGTTGCTCATGATTCCCCCTCCAGAAGTAAGAACGACGCGGCGGCGGCCAGTATATCAGACGGCCGCTCACTGAATCTTGTAGCGGTTCCTGATCCTCTCCTCCTCGGCGGCGACGCGCTCGCGGTCGAGCGCGATGGTGTGGCCGGTATCGAGCTCGATGATGTGGTAGCGGCCCGTCGCGGCCTCGATCGCCTCGGGCACGTCCAGCAGGCGATCGATGGGCCGGCCGTTCACGCTGACGACGCGCACGTTCTCCTGGGCGTTGTCGTAGCCCTTGTTCAGGTCCGCCTCGTAGATCGCCGAGATCACCACCAGCTCGCGGGGGACGCCTTCCTCTCCGCGCATCACGCCGAGGTATCTGCGGATGTTGAAGGGGACGTCCTTCTCCAGGTAGGTCGGCTCAACCGTGCGGAACAGCAGGCCGCCGATCACGTAGTAGCGCGGCTGATCGTCGTACTGCGGCAGCGAGGGGATCACGTGATAGTCGCGCTCGGTCAGGTCGACCGTGACCTCCATCTCCTCGCCGCCGCGCAGGACGGTAAAGGTGATCGGGTCGCCGATCTGGCGCGTCGAGATCTCGTAGCCGAGACCGATCCGGTTGTGCACCCGGAACGGGATGCGGCCGTCGTTGAAGATCTGCTTGCCCTCGACCTTCATCAGCACGTCGTCTCGGCGCAGGTCTCCCGCCCCGCCCGTACCGGCGACCTTCGCCACGCGCACGCCGCTCTGGCCGGGCCGCATGCCGAGGTACTCGCGCAGGGTCGGGTTCTCGAGCTGCTGGACCTGGATGCCGAGGTAGGGAATGCCGTCGATGTTGCCGTCCTCGAAATCGGTGAGGAACTGCTGGATGACCGGCACCGGGATGAAGTAGCCGATGGAGCCGGAGAAGCGCTGGGTCGCCATGCCCACGCACTCCCCGGTGCGGTCGGAGAACACCGGGCCGCCGGAGTTGCCGGGGTTGATGGCGGCGTCGGTCTGCACGAGGAGGTTGGTCTGGTTGCTGTGGGCATAGGGCATGACGTCGATGCGCGAGACCACGCCCTCGGTATAGGAGACCTGCCGCCCGCCGACCGAGTAGCCTATCGTCACCACCTTCTCGCGCTGCTCCGGCAGGGTGCCGAACCGGATCGGGCGCATCGGCGGCAGCAGCTCCGGCTCCCGCGGGCGCACCAGCGCGAGATCGACCTGGTGGTTGACCGCGACCCGCTCCACCTCCACGCGGTCGGCGAGCCCGGGCACCTCGATCTGGATGAAGGTGTCGTCCATGATGCAGTGCGCGTTGGTGAGGATGCCCTGCTCGACCAGGAAGCCCGAGCAGGTGCGCCGCGCCGCCGGCTCCTTGCCCCAGGGCTGCTTGGGGCTCCACGGCTGATGGGTGACGTACAGCTTCACCACCGAGCTCGAAACCTCGGGCAGTTCCGTGGCGGCGGCCGGCGCCGTCGAAATGAGAAGCGCCGCCAGCGCCGCGGCGCAGCCGCGCCACGAGACCGCGAACGGGAACGAAGTTACTGCCTGTGTCATAGCGAATGCGTCTCTCGATGGATCAAAAGAAATCACGCCCGAGCCCGGCGCGCCGGCGTTTCCATGTCGGGATGATGCCGCCATGGGCGGCCGCGGCCGTCAGTGGCCGGTACGCGCCTCGGCCTTGTGCCGGGCCTTGATGAAGGCCGAATGCGGGACGTGCAGCAGATCGGCGATCTTTCGCACCAGGTGCTCCTCGTGGTGGTCCTTGCAGGAGTCCGAATAGGCGACCAGCCACAGCATCTCGACCACGGCGATCTTGCGCTGCAGCGGGAACGCCTTGTCGATGAGGTGCGTGAACTGGAACAGCGAGGCCGAGTCCTGCAGCTCCAGCTCGGCGAGGCGCACCAGCTCGCGCGTCTCCTCCTCGCCCAGGGCGAAGACCTCGCGCAGGGCCTGCTCCACCGCGCGCCGCTCTCCCTCCGTCACCGCGCGGTCGGCGCGCGTCATCTCTATGAGCAGCGCCGCGGTCGCGAGCTGCGTTTCGTGCTCCGCGTCCCGCCCCTGCTCTCCGGCGTCGCCGGGAAGGATGCGGGACTCGAAGAAGTCGCGTATCGCCTTGATCATCCATCGAGCCCCAGGCGGGCCCACAGCGAGGGGCCGCCGCTCTGGCGCTCGATCGCCGCCAGCCGGGCGCGGTGCGATTCCACTTCCTCCGCGCTCGCCCGCGGCACGGGCAGTGCCGCGCGCGCGGCGTCCACCCTGCGCACCGCGACGATGCGCCCGGCGCCGGCGGCCGTATCGCGGTCGCGCTCCAGCAGCAGGTGGCTCTGGCCGCCGGTCATCGCCAGGTAGACGTCGGCGAGGATCTCCGCGTCGAGCAGCGCGCCGTGCAGGGTGCGCTGGGAATTGTCTATGCCGTAGCGCCGGCACAGGGCGTCGAGGGAGTTCTTCTGCCCCGGGTGCAGGTTGCGCGCCATCACCAGCGTATCGACCACCGCGCAGCGCTCGCCGAACCGGTCGCAGGGCCGCCCCAGCAGCTCGATCTCGCGGCGCAGGAAGGCGAGGTCGAAGGGCGCGTTGTGGATGATCAGCTCGGCGCCGTCGACGAAGGCGAGGAAGTCGTCGGCGACCGCCTCGAAGCGCGGCTTGTCGCGCAGGAACTCGGCGGTGATGCCATGGACTTCCTGCGCGCCCTCGTCGATGTCGCGGTCGGGCTGCAGGTAATGGTGGAAGTGGTTGCCGGTGAGGCGCCGGTCGACGATCTCCACACAGCCGATTTCGATGATCCGATGACCGTGCGCGGGCTCGAGGCCCGTGGTCTCGGTGTCGAGGACGATCTGACGCATGGCGTTGAAGATACTAGATCGGGACGACCCGGCACAAGTTCGCGGCCGCGCGCCTCAGTCCTCGCGCGGCGGCGCGGGCGCATGGGTGCTGGCACCCGATGCGGCCTCGTCGATGGCGCGCACGGCGAGGCGGTCGACGAGCTCGTTCTCGGGGTGGCCGTTGTGCCCGCGCACCCACAGCCACTGCACCTCGTGGCGGCTCGCGGCCTCGTCGAGCCGCTGCCACAGGTCGACGTTCTTCACCGGCTTCTTGTCCGCCGTCTTCCAGCCGCGCCGCTTCCACCAGGGCAGCCACTCGGCGATGCCCTTCTTGACGTACTGCGAATCCGTGGTCAGGCGCACGCGGCAGGGGCGCTTGAGCGACTCCAGCGCGCGGATCGCCGCCATCAGCTCCATGCGGTTGTTGGTGGTGAGCGGCTCGCTGCCGTGCAGGGTCTTCTCCGTTCCCTTGTAACGCAGCAGCGCCGCCCATCCGCCGGGGCCGGGATTGCCGCGGCAGGCGCCGTCCGTGTAGATCTCGACCAGCTCGGGCATGCCGTTCCTTCAGGTGGTGGGTTTGATCGCGTCGCCGTGGATCAGGCTGCGGCGGGGACGCCAGCGCGGCTTGATCGGGGTCAGGGTGACGGTCCGCTTCCTGGCGACGATGATATAGGTCCCGCCCAGGTACGGCCACCAGCGCCCGCCCAGCCGCTCCATCCACAGCAGGCGCCGGAGCAGGCCGGGGTGCCTGAGCGGCGGGCGGAAGAAGCAGGAGCGGGTGGCGATGACGTCGAAGCCGAGCAGGGCGAGCCAGTCCTTGATGCGCATGATGCTGCGGAAGGCGCCGCGCCAGGGCGCGTGCCGGCGGCGGCGCCAGGTGAACAGGCGCCTCAGCCCCCACAGGCTCCACGGATTGAAGCCCATGACGACCACGTGCCCCTCGGGCACCAGCGTCCGCTCCACCTCGCGCAGCACCTCGTGCGGGGCGGACTCGAAGTCCAGGGTATGGGGCAGCACCACCACGTCCACGGCATCGCTCTGCAGGGGCAGGACCCCGGCCCGACCGTACATGCCGCTGGCGCGCCCGGCCTCGTCGCCGGCGCAGGGGCCGGCGGGGCAGTCGGGGTCGATCACGACGTGGTAGCGGATCAGGCTCGCGCCGAGCAGGTAGGTGTCCGTCACGGCGCCCACCTGCACCAGGTAGTAGCCGAACAGGTCCGGCAGGATGCCCGAGAGCGCGCGGCGCTCCTCCTCCAGCAGCACCTGCCCCAGGGGATGCGCGTACCAGTCGCGCAGGCTCCGGTCGGAGCGGGCGTGCCGGCGGACCGGCCGGCCGTCATCGGTATGCTGGTCTTCCTGCGTCATGTCGTGTTAAATCATTTCCGATCCGTGCCCGGCTCGCCGACTGCGCCGAATGCCATGATGCAGGCCATCCCCGTCCCCGCGTTCCGCGACAATTATATCTGGTTGTTCCCGGTCCCGGCCCCGGACATCGGGCCGGCCCGGGTGGCGATCGTCGACCCCGGCCAGGCCGAGCCGGTGCTGGACACGCTGGAGCGCACCGGCCTGGAGCCGGCGGCCATCCTGATCACCCACCATCACCCGGACCATACCGGCGGCATCCAGGCGGTGCTGCGGCGCCATCGCATCCCGGTCTACGGCCCGGCCTCGAGTCCCGCCGGGGGCATCGATCGGCCCCTGCGCGACGGGGACACCGTCAGGCTCGACGACACCGCGTTCCGCGTCCTGGCGGTACCCGGCCATACCCTGGACCATATCGCCTATCACACGGAAGGCGCGCTCCTGTGCGGCGACACTCTGTATGCGGGAGGCTGCGGCCGCCTCTTCGAGGGGAGCCCGGAACAGATGCACAAGACCCTCAAGAGGCTATCCTTACTCCCTGATGAAACCAGGATTTTCTGCGCGCACGAATACACGGTCAGGAACCTGGAATTCGCCGCCGCGGTGGAGCCCGGCAACGAAGCGGTGCGCGCGCGGCTGGAGGCGGCGCGCCGGCTGCGGGCGCAGGGACGCCCCACGCTGCCCTCCACCCTCGCCGAGGAGCGCCTCACCAACCCCTTCCTGCGCTGCGCGGAGCCCGCGGTGATCGAGGCGGCGCGGCGCAGGCACGGCGGCAATCTGCAGAAAGAACATGAAGTATTCGCCGTCATCCGCGGCTGGCGCGATATTTTCTGAAACGCGCGCATCGTTCTGCCAAGCGCGTCGCTCAAGCCGTCTTGGGACGGGCCGATTTAGTCGCTATACTCGCGTCTTCCCCGAAAAAGCAGGACACCCGGCGGCATGGAAAAGAACAATCTCGGGCCGATCGCGCTCGCCCTCCTCGCCCTGCTCCTGCTCGCGGGCTGCGCCGCGCGCAACGACGGTGCGCTGTCCGCAGCGGCGGAGCCCGATGCCGCGGCGGCGGAGCCCATGCTCCTGCCGGCATACCCGGACAACCACACCGCCTTTCCCTGGACCCGCTACCGCCTCTCGCTCTTCCTGCCCGACCCGGAGCACAGCACGCTGGAGGCCGAGGCCCCGCCCCCGGGCCTGATCCGCCCGCCGGAGGACGGGACGTCCGGCGAGTCCGCCCATGCCGACGCGGCGCCGGCGGACCTCTGGGACCGCATCCGCGCCGGCTACGCCTTCCCCGCCCAGAAGGACCAGCGCATCGACGCCGAGCTGAGCTGGTATACCCGTCACCCCGACTATCTCGCCCGTACCGTCGAACGGGCGCGCCCCTACCTGCGCGTCATCGTCGACGCGATCGACAGCCGCGGGGTGCCGATGGAGATCGCCCTGCTGCCCATCGTGGAGAGCGCCTATCAGCCCTTCGCCTATTCGCACGGCCGCGCCGCCGGCCTGTGGCAGTTCGTGCCCGGGACGGCGACCCGCTACGGCCTGAAGCAGAACTGGTGGTACGACGGCCGCCGGGACGTGATCGCCTCCACGCGCGCCGCGCTCGACTACCTGGAGTACCTGCACGGCTTCTTCGACGGGGACTGGATGCTGGCGCTGGCCGCGTACAACTCGGGCGAGGGGACGGTGCGGCGCGCCGTGGTGCGCAACAGCGCCCAGGGCAGGCCCACGGACTTCTGGTCGCTCGACCTGCCGCGCGAGACGCGCGCCTACGTGCCCAAGCTGCTCGCGCTGAGCGAGGTCTTCTCGCGGCCGGAGGAATACGGCATCACGCTCGCGAGCATCGCCGACGAACCGATGATCGTCCCGGTGGACGTCGGCTCCCAGATCGACCTGGCCAAGGCCGCGGAGCTGGCAGGGGTCGGCCTCGACGAGCTCTATCGTCTGAACCCCGCCTTCAACCGCTGGGCCACCGACCCGGACGGGCCGCACGAGCTGCTGGTGCCGGTCCATGCCGCGGAGCGCTTCGCAACCGCCCTCGCCGGCCTGGCGCCGGAGCAGCGCGTGACCTGGACGCGCCACCTCATACGCGAGGGCGAGAACCTCGGGCAGCTCGCCCGGCACTACCGGACCACCGTGGCGGTGCTGCGCGAGGTCAACGGCATCAACGGCCACATGATCCGGGCGGGACAGAGCCTGATCGTGCCGGTCGCGATGCAGGAGGCCGGCGGCTACACCCTCAGCGCCGAACAGCGCCAGAGGGCCGTGCAGAGCACGGCGCGCAGCGGCAGCAGGTCCGTCCACGTCGTGCGCAGCGGCGATACCCTGTGGGACATCGCGCGCAAGCACCGCGTCGGCGTGAAGCAGCTGGCACAGTGGAACGGCATGGCCCCGGGCGACGTGCTGCGGCCGGGACAGCGCCTGGTGATCTGGAAGGCGGAGGGGACCGTGACCGCGAGCGCCCCCGGCAGGCTGCTCGACGCCCCTCCCGTGAGCGAGGCGACCCAGCGCATCAGCTACGTGGTCCGCAAGGGCGACTCCCTGTCGCGCATCTCGCAGCGCTTCAACGTCAAGGTCTCGGAGCTGCTGCGCTGGAACTCGCTGGCGAAGGGCGACTACCTGCAGCCCGGCCAGCGGCTCACGCTGTACGTGGACGTCACCCGCCAGACCGCCAACCTCTGATCCCGCCTTCGCCTGTCCTATCGGCCTAGCCGCACCCGCCGGCTACGCCGCCTGCCGTCACCCCGCCTGGACCGCAGTCTCCCGGGCGGAATGAACCGTTCCTTTCAACTCCGGTGGTCATATCGCGCGCGCGAGGCGAGATCACCCGCCTTCGCGCCCGGAATCTCTCAAAAAAAGGGTGCAATCACCCGTCCGATGGAGTACGTTTTCCCAACTGGCTCAGGTGCCTGGACGGCCGCGACGGCTTCACTTTGACGTCGTCGTGCCGATAAGAACCGAGAATCGGGGGCACCCCGTCCCCACGCACGCCAAGCCAGCGAATGCCGTCATGGAAAACGACAACATCATACCCATGAGCAGCCGGGCGATCGATCTCCCGGTCTCGCCCTTCCGGGCCACTTCCGCCGAAGGGGAGCTGCTGCATGCCCCGGTGGTGGCGATGCTGATGGGAGGCAAGACCATCGCGGGGCGCCTCGCCGGCGTCGATGGGCCGCGCGCCATCGTCACCCTGCAGACCAAGGACCAGGGACGCGCCTACGTACGCTTCTCCGAGCTGCGCTACCTCAACTTCGTGACACGCAACCCGGTCAACCGCAGCAAGCATCCACTGCAGCAGAACCAGGCGCGCAGCATCATCATGCCCAGGGCCGCGCAGGAGTTCCGCATCACCTTCACCGACCAGAAGATCCTGAGCGGACGCACGCGCGGCTCCTTCGTCGACAAGCTCGGCATCCACCTCTTCCACCTCGTCGACAGCGCGCACGTCAGCCGCCTGTTCGTGCCGGCGCAGGCGGTCCAGCGCTACTACATAGGGCAGCGCCGCGAGGCCAGGGAAGAACAGCAGAACAGCCCAAGGCCGCAGCCGGCGCAGAACGAGCCGCAGTCCCTCAGCGATCCGGCGCGGCGCCGCCGCAAGCTGGATCGTCCGGGTCGCGGAGCGACGGCGGAAGATGCCGAGGCGCTCAAGCAGGCCCTCGCGGCCAGAAAGGAGAATGCCGAAGGACTGGCCAATGCCAAGCGCATCGGCGAGATGCTGGTCGAAGACGGCATCATCGCCCAGGCACAGCTCGAAGCCGCGCTCGAAAGCCAGAAGGGTGACAGTGGTGCGCGCATCGGCCAGATCCTGGTCAGGACGGGGATCGCCTCCCCGGACCAGATCTACGCCACGCTCGCGCACAAGTTCGGCATGCCTTTCGTGCTGCTCCGGAATTTCTTCATCGACATGGAGTGCCTGAGCCTCGTCCCGGCGGACATCGCACGCAAGTACACCGTGATGCCGCTGATACTGCACGAGGACCGCCTGGTCGTGGCCATGGACGACCCGGCCAATACCGAGGCGCTGACCCTGCTGCGCTTCATGACCCAGTATCACATCGAGCCCACCATCGCGACGCGCGACGACATCGAATGGGCGCTGGACAAGTACTACGGCGTGCCGAAGGGCGCCGCCGCGGCCGCCAAGCCGAACCGCCGCGGCAAGCCGCCGCAGAAGGCGGCGGGGAAGCCGGCCACGCTGGACGCGCGCGCTGAGCGCAATCGCCAGACCATGGAAAAGGCCGTGGCGAGCTTCATCGCGAACACGGTCGCCGACGCCGTCGACCGCGACGCCGCCGACATACACCTGGTGACGGAGCACAGCCACGCCGACCTGCTGTTCCGCATCAACGGTTCGCTGGTGCCGGTGCGCCGCTTCAACCGCATCATCATCCCGGCGATCATGGACCACCTGCGCGTCATGGGCAGGATGACGCGCGCCGACGGACAGGCGCGCCAGAACGGCCGCGCCCGCATCCTCAGCGGCGACGCCGTGGTGGACGCGCAGATCATCATCGACGATCACGGTACGGGCGAGACCGCGGTCATCCGCCTGATCCGCACCGGCGCCGTGCTGACGCCGGTGGCGCGCTTGGGCCTGCAGCCGGACGAATGGTCCATCCTCGGCGAGACGCTGGCGCAGCGCTGGGGCATGATCGTGGTCGGCGGACCGGCGGAGTCCCACCGCTCGCGCACGCTCTACGCCGCGCTGCGCGAGATCCAGCAGTTCGGCCGCAAGGTGGCCACCGCCGAATCGCCGGTCGTCTACTATCTCAACGGCATCGAGCAGATGCACCCGCACCCGGGCGAGACCGATTTCGCGGCGCGGGCCGTCGCGGCCGCCCGCAGCGGCCGTCTCGACGCGCTGCTGATCGGCGAGATCGGCGATGCGCAGACCCTGCAGGCGGTGGCCAAGGGCGCCCTCAGGGGCACGATGATGCTGGCGAAGACCCAGGCGACGACGGCCGTGCAGACGCTCGCCCGGCTGATGGCCCTGGCCGGCGACCGCAGCGAGCTGACGGCGGCCCTCAACTGCGTGCTGGCGCAGCAGAAGGTGCGGGTGAACTGCCGCTATTGCCTGATCGAGGAATCCATCGATCCCAAGTCGCGCGCCGCGCTCGGCGTCAGCAGGGACGAGGTGTTCTTCCACGGCGCCGGTTGCGAGGACTGCAAGGGCACGGGCTATGAAGGCCATCAGCTCGTCTTCGAGCTGATGGTGGCGACGCCTCAGATCAAGGAGCTCATCGAAGCCGGGGCCTCGCCCCGGGAAATCCAGCAGCGCGCGGTGGAAAACGGCATGACTCCCCTCGCGGACAGCGCGCTGGATCTGGCGCGCCTGCGCAGGATTCCCTTCGCCGAGGCCCGCCGGCTGTCCCTGGAAACGCACATCGGCTGAAGACCGCGCCGTCTCGCGGCGCGTTGCCTCCCCGTCCATCCCTGCTCACAGATGCCGCGACGACAGAGCCGGTAGCGCATCCGGCGAAGCCGCTGCGTCGCCGCGGCCGCGGGCGGGCGGTAATCCCACCCGTTGCCCTCCGCTTACCGCGTGCATGCGGTCATCCCGCCAGCGAAGCCCGGCGATCAGAACAGATGGCAGCGGACGATGTGGCTGGGCGACAGGCGCCTCTCATCGGGATAGCTGTCGGCGCACCGCGGCTGCGCCTGCGGGCAGCGGGCGTGGAAGTGGCAGCCCGCGGGCGGCGCCGCCGGGGAAGGCGGATCGCCGGCCAGGCGCAGGACCTCGCGCGCTCCCGCGCCGTCGATGCGCGGCACCGCCGCGAGCAGCGCCTGGGTATACGGATGCCGCGGCGACTCCAGCACCTCCTCCGTGCGCCCGTACTCCACGATCCTGCCGAGGTACATGACCGCGACCTCGTCGGCCAGGTAGGCGACGATGGAAAGATTGTGCGTGATGAAGAGATAGGACAGCCCCATATCGTCCTGCAGGGACTGCAGCAGATTGAGGATCTGGGCCTGCACCGAGATATCGAGCGCGCTGGTCGGCTCGTCGCAGACGATCAGGCGCGGATCGACCGCGAGCGCGCGCGCGATGCAGATGCGCTGGCGCTGGCCGCCGGAAAACTCGTGCGGATAGCGATGGCGCGCCTGCGGCGGCAGGCCGACCTCGCGCAGCAGGGCCTCGACCCGCGCCTCGCGGCGGCGCGCATCCGGCTCCAGCCCGAGCGTGATCATGCCCTCGGCGATGATATCGCCGACCCGCATGCGCGGGTTCATCGAGGCGTAGGCATCCTGGAACACGATCTGGAACTCGCCGCGCCGGCGGCGCAGCGCCTCCCCCTCCAACGCCGCGAGGTCCTCGCCGTCGAACAGGATGCGCCCGGCGCCGGGACGCAAGAGCTGCAGGATCGCCTTGCCGACCGTGGTCTTGCCGCAGCCCGACTCTCCCACCAGCGCCAGCGTGCGCCCTCGCGCCAGCCTGAACGAGACGCCGTCGACCGCGCGCACCGCGCCCGCCGCACGCGCCAGCAGGCCGCTCCGGGCGGGAAAATGGACCTTCAGACCGTCGACTTCGAGCAGGGTGTCGCCGCCGTCGGCGACCGGAGGCGCGGCGCGCGGCGCGGGGGCTTCGCGTTCGCGCGCGACCGCTGCGGCCAGCCTGGCGGCGTACGCGGGATCGTACAGATGGCAGCGCACCGCGTTGTCCGCGCCGAAGCGCTGCAGCGGCGGATCCGTGCGGCAGGCCTCCCAGGCGAAGTCGCAGCGCTCGGCGAAGCGGCAGCCGCTGGTCTCGCGCGCGAGCGAGGGGACGCTGCCGGGGATCGCGGCCAGGCGCTGGCGGCGCTTCGCGGCGCCGGGCAGCGACTCGAAGAGCTTGCGGCTATATGGATGACGCGGCCCGGCGAAGAAGCGCTCGCGCGTCGCCTGCTCGACGATGTGACCGGCGTACATCACCGCGACGCGGTCCGCGGTCTGCGCCACCACGCCGAGGTCGTGCGTGATCAGCATGATCGACATGCCGCGCTCGCGCTGCAGGTCCTTGAGCAGCGCCAGCACCTGCGCCTGGATGGTCACGTCCAGGGCGGTGGTCGGTTCGTCGGCGATCAGCAGCTCGGGCTCGCCCGCCAGGGCGATGGCGATCATGACGCGCTGCTTCATGCCGCCGGAGAGCTGGTGTGGATACTCGCGGTAGCGCCGTTCGGCGTCGGCGATGCCGACCGCGGCGATGAGCTCCAGCGCGACGCGCCTGGCCGCGCCGCCGCGCAGCGCGCGATGCCAGCGCACCGCCTCGGCGATCTGCTCGCCGACGGTGAGCACCGGGTTCAGCGAGGTCATCGGTTCCTGGAAGATCATCGCGATGCGCCCGCCGCGCACGCGGCGCATGGCGGACTCGGGCAGGCGGGTCAGGTCCTGTCCGTCGATCGTTACGCTGCCGGCAACGATGTCGCC
>OBJA01001198.1_pt1 | contig 18782 bp, 20 predicted proteins | sample 1519751 | NCBI WGS metagenome assembly OBJA01 (sample SAMEA3881238, study PRJEB22517) | soil metagenome | biome: lake sediment; feature: soda lake sediment; material: sediment, water from around vicinity | place: India | collected 2013-12-23 | depth 3 m
AGCCCGATCGGCCTTGATCCGGCCCATCCATTCCCGCGCATCCTCAACAAGAGCCTGAACTTCATCGTCTCGCTCAAGGGCAAGGATGCCTTTGGTCGCACCAGTGGCATGGCCATCGTGCAGGCACCGCGCGCCTTGCCCCGGCTGATCCGCCTGCCGCCGGAAACCGGCAGCGGCGAGAATGACTTTGTATTTCTCTCCTCGATTATCCATGCCCATGTCGATGATCTCTTTCCCGGCATGAAGGTGCAGGGCTGCTACCAGTTTCGCGTCACCCGCAACAGTGACCTGTTCGTGGATGAAGAGGAGGTCGATGATCTGCTGCGTGCCGTAGAGGGTGAACTGCCCTCACGACGCTACGGTGATGAGGTACGTCTGGAGGTGGCCGACAACTGCCCGAGCGAGGTCTGCGATTTTCTGCTGGACGAATTTGAATTGACCGACAAGGAGCTTTACACCGTCAACGGCCCGGTCAATCTGAACCGCCTGATGAGTCTGCCGGACATGGTGGATCGCTCCGATCTGACTTTTCCCGCCTTCACCCCCAGCCTGCCGACCCGGCTGTCACTGGCCCTGGATATCTTCCAGGCGATCAACAAGGGGGATATCCTGCTGCACCACCCCTTCGAGTCCTTCGTGCCGGTCATCGATTTTCTCAAACAGGCCGCCGTGGATCCCAAGGTGCTGGCCATCAAACAGACCCTGTACCGCACCGGGCCGGATTCGGCAGTGGTCGATGCGCTGGTCAGCGCGGCACGGGCTGGCAAGGAGGTCACCGTAGTGGTTGAACTGCGCGCCCGCTTCGATGAAGAGGCCAATATCGCCCTGGCCAACCGTTTGCAGGAGGCTGGCGCGCATGTGGTCTACGGGGTGGTCGGTTACAAGACCCACGCCAAGATGATCCTGGTAGTGCGCCGCGAGGAGGGCAAACTGCGCCACTATATCCACCTGGGCACCGGCAACTACCATGCCCGCACCGCCCGGCTCTACACCGACTACGGCATGTTGAGCTGTAATCCGGATCTGGGCGAGGATGTGCACAAGCTCTTCCTGCAGCTCACCAGCCTGGGCCGCAGCAGCAAACTTGGCAGGATCCTGCAATCCCCCTTCACCCTGCACACCGGCATGATCGAACGCATCGAGCGGGAAGCCGCCCTGGCGCGCAAGGGCAAACCGGCCCGCATCATCGCCAAGATGAACGCCGTGGTGGAGCAAAATATCATCCGCGCACTCTATGCGGCCTCCCAGGCCGGGGTACAGGTCGACCTGGTGATCCGCGGGATCTGTTGCCTGCGTCCCGGAGTGCCCGGCGTCTCGGACAATATTCGGGTACGCTCGATCATTGGCCGCTTTCTGGAACATACCCGGGTGTTCTATTTTCAGAATGGCGGCAAAGAGGAAATCTTCGCCTCCAGCGCAGACTGGATGGATCGCAACCTGCACCGCCGCGTCGAGACTTGCTTTCCTGTTGAGGACAAGAAACTGCGCGAACGCATGGTGCGCGAACTTGGCTACTACCTGGAAGACAATTTGCAGGCCTGGGAGCTGCAAAGCGATGGCGATTACCGGCGCGTTACCCCCGGCGACCAGGAACCCTGCTCGGCCCAGCAGCTGCTGCTGCACCAACTCTGTCAGAACGATTAGGCCACGGCTTCCTGACGCGGATGACTATCGGGACGTCGCCGCTGATCGAGATACAGACTGTTTCCTGGCTGCTTTTTGGCCTGATGCTTGGCGCCTGCCGCCAACGCCGCCACATCATGGTGGCTGCGACAGGCCATCACATCGGGTTGGACACAGCCGATAGAGAGACTGAGCAAGGGGAAAAAACGATACTCCCCCGAGCGATCACGCGCCCAGATCCCGCCACCAGCCAGGGCATCCTTTTCATAGTAGTGCTCCCGTTGCTCGGCAAAGCTTGAGAGGATCCGTTCACAGCGCGCACGCCAGTCCTCCCCTCGCAGGATGATGACAAAATCATCCCCACCGATATGGCCGACAAAGTCGCAGCCACTGTCGATCGAAGCACTGATGATCTCCGCCACCAGCTTGATGACCTGATCACCTTTTTGATAGCCATACTTGTCGTTATAGGGCTTAAAATTGTCTAGGTCGCAATAGGCGAACACAAACGGCGTCTGCTCGCACAAGAGGGCATCGATTTCCTCATAGATCGGGACATTGCCCGGCAGCAGGGTCAACGGATTGGCATGACGGGCATTGCGCACCTGTAGATCGGTGATCACCTGCAACAGATTGATCACCGAACCCATGCCACGGTACTGGCCGTTTTCCATGATGATAAAATCCAGTGCCTTGTCCTGTTTCATCTGCTCGGTGACCAGTTGACTGGCCTGCTCAATTGGTAATTCCGCTTCCAACATTAGCGCCTGGCTGTTCAAAAATCCCGAGATGGGTTTCTTGCCGTGCAACTCGCGTCCATAGCGCGACAACAGTAGGTTCATCAATTTCCCGCGCTGCACCAGACCCAATGGTCGGCCATGCTCAACCACCGGCAGGCTCTCCAACTGTGGGGCGCTGGCAAAGATCTCCGCCACACTTTCCAGGTACAGGGATGCCGAGATGGATGGCACTGCCTGCAACAGCTCGCCTACCCTTCTGGAGAATAGCCCGCTTCGGGTATAGCTACCGCTCGCCACCGACTCATCAGCCAACAGTTTCATATCGATCCGCGTTGCCGGGCTGTGGCTGGGGCGGGCAAAGTAATAACCCTGCACCAACTCCAGGCCAAGCTTGCTGACCGCACGCATCTCCTCCACGGTTTCCACGCCTTCAGCGATCACCCGACATTGCAGATTTCGGGCGATATCCCGAATCGAACGGACAAATTCCTGCTTGATGCTGTCCTCATGGATATCCTGCATGAAATGACGGTCGATCTTTACATAGTCAGGACGCAGCTCCGACCACATCCGCAGGCCCGCATAACCCGCCCCCAGATCATCGATCGCGATCTCAAATCCCATCTCCTGATAGTGGCTTTTGGCTTCACGCACCAGGACATAGTTGTCCATCGGGTATTGTTCGGTCAGTTCGATCACCACCTGCTGCGGCGACATGCCTACCTTGCGCAACATCTCCAGCGTACATCCCGAGCGGAAATTGGGCTGAAACAGCGCATCCGGGCTCGTGTTCAAAAACAGCTTGCCGGGCAGATTGAGGCTATGGAATTGGCGGATGGCCACCTCGCGGCAGAGCAACTCCAGCTCCAGCAGACAACCATGACGGGCCGCAGTATCAAACAGGGTCAGTGGTGAATGCAGTGGGCTATCCGATGGGCCACGGATCAGCGCCTCATAGCCCAAAATACCGCGCTGGGTACTGTTGACGATCGGCTGAAACAGCGCACTCAGTGCTTGCTCGCGGATGATCCGTTCCAGACACTCTTCCAGGGAATATTGCATGGTGTGAACCTTCTTTCCTTTTTTTCACACCAGCTTAGCGGGCCATCATGACCGAACGATGACAGCCGCTCACTCATCCATACATCATCCATATATCAACCGATAATCCAGGGCCTGCAACAGGCCCACCTCCTTGGCCAGATCGGCCCTGGTCAGCGGATGCTCCTCCAGCCAGTTTTGCGGAAAGGACAATTCCAGTTCATACGCCTTGGCCCGCAATTTGATTGAGGGCAGCATCACGGTGCTGTGGCTGCGGTGCAACAGCACCGCCAGGCGTAACAGGATACACAGGCGCTGCTGCCACTGCTGTTGCTGCTCAGACAATCCGCGAAACAGCGCGGTCGACAGTTTGCGCCTATGCGCACGCACCAGCACGGCGAGGCGTTGTTGCTCGGTACTGGAGAAGCCGGGCATGTCGGAGTTCTCCAGCAGATAGGCACCGTGCTTTTGATAACCGCTATGGGCAATCGCCAAGCCGATCTCGTGCAGGCGTGCTGCCCAATCCAGCAGCAGTGCATCCTCTTCATCCTGCAACTGCCAGTCCTCGGCAACCTGGCGCAACAGCTCAGCGGCGCACGATGCCACCCGCTGCGCCTGCAGGCGATCCACCCGGTAGCGCTCGCTCAGGGCATCGATGGTGCGTTCGCGCACATCCTCATGCCGGATCCGTCCCAGCAGGTCATAGAGCAAGCCTTCACGCAACGCCGAATCGGAAACCTGCATCCGCTCCAGTTGCAGCCCTTCAAAGATCGCCAGCAATACCGCAACCCCACCGGCCAGCACCGGCAGGCGCTCCTCCTTCAGGCCGGCAAGCTTCAGGGCATACACATCACCACCGCGCACCAATTCATCCGCCAGCTGTTGCAGGGCCGCCAAGGTGATCCCCTCCTCGGCCCAGCCCATCACCCGCACCACCTCACCAACGGCCCTGACCGTTCCGGAGGCGCCAACCGCGAGCTCCCAGCCCAACTCGCAAAATTCTGCCTCAATCTCCTGAAGTTCAAGGCGGGCCGCCAAGACGGCCTTATTCATCGCCTTGGCGCTGACCTTGCCACCGGCAAAGTAGCGCTCACTGAAACTCACGCAGCCCATCGCCAGGCTTTCCAGTTCCAGGGGCTCAAAGCGGCGGCCCAGGATCAACTCGGTGCTGCCGCCACCGATATCCACCACCAGACGCACCCCCTCGCTGTCCGGCAGGCCATGCGCCACCCCCAGATAGATCAGGCGCGCCTCCTCACGACCAGCGATGATCTCGATTGGCTGCCCCAGAGCCTGTTCAGCCTCCTGGATAAATGTCGGGCAGCGTGCTCGCCGCAGGGTATTGGTGCCCACCGCCCGGATGCTGCCCGGAGCAAAACCGTTCAGACGCTGCCCAAAGCGCTGCAGGCAGTCCAGCGCGCGTGCCCTGGCCGCACTATCCAAGTTGCCGCTACTATCCAGGCCAGCAGCCAGCCGTACCATCTCGCGCAGCCGATCGCGCAGCTGCAACTGCCCATCCAGATTACGCGCCACAATCATGTGGAAACTGTTTGAACCGAGATCGATGGCCGCGATCATCTCATGCCGCGTCGTGCTGTCCTGATTCAAAGGGATGCTCTCATCGCTGTATTGCTCCGCTGGATTGTGATGAATCTCTAAAATTGACGCACTAACGGGAGATTGGTAGGGTTTAGGTGTGATAAAAAACATTCGTCATTTATCGACGCCACGGGGCAAACTTACAGTCTTATTTATTGATATTTATCATGATTTAACACTGACAAGGATTAAGGAGAGTGTCATGTCAATCATCATGTGGGACGACCTCTATAGCGTAGAGGTTCAGGAAATCGACGAGCAGCACAAGTGTCTGATCGCGATCATGAATGAACTCTATACCGCGTTGGCAAACAAGTCCAACCGGGATCAAATCAGCGATGTGCTGGACAAGCTGGTGGAATATACCAAGATCCACTTTACTGTGGAAGAAGCCTTGATGCGCATCTTCGGCTACGAAGGTTACGATGAGCACAAGCGTATCCATGACGCAATTGTGCACAAGGTACTGACCTATCAAGGACAGTTTCGCGCCGGCAATGACAAAGTTGGCATGGAGTTGCTGATGTTCCTGAAGGACTGGCTGTTCGACCACATCAACAAGGTCGACAAACAGTACGTCAAGACCTTTCACCAGCACGGCGCCAAAAAGACCTGGCTAAAGCGCTTCTGGTAATTGGTAAGCAGGGGGGGGGGCAAGCTTGTAGGCATTATGCCTGGCTGGATTGAAAAATAGCCTGATGGCACCCACCCATCAGGCAAGATCCCATCAGGAGTTCCCCCTATGACAAGCGCACACCTGAACAGCAAGCAACTCAGCAAGGCTGACCCGGTCAAATGGCCGATCCAGATCCTGCAAACCGCCTCCGGCTGGACAGTCACCTGTTATCACCCTGACGGACATGCCCGCCATGTCGCCACGGCGGAGAATGAGATGCAGGCGCTGCGAACTGCCTGGAACATGGCACAGGCCTACCACCATTCGAGCAAGGTATTGCTGGCCAGCGACGAGGGGGTGGCCGAAAAGGATCTCAACAAACTGATCCGGCGTTAAAAATTGCGCTCCAACTCGCGAACATAGTGCAAATAGATATCCCGGCCATCGGCTTCAAACGATAGCAATTGCAGGCCGATCCGGAAGCTGAGGCTGCGGCTGTCATAGATCTTGTGGACAACCTGAACCTGGCCACGCACCGCGATAAACTGACTGCAGCGCGAATCATACACCGCCATCACGATTCCGAACTGCCTACCCATATCCACGACATGATGGGTATGCACTTGCAACCCGCCACGGGAAATATCCGAGGTCCACATATACTCGATCGAACCGTCCGACAGGATCAGCCCCACCTTGCGGCGACGCCAGATACGCGGTGACGCACGACGCTCAGTCACCTGCAACCTCCACCATGCCTTTGCCCCCAGACCTTGCTTGCTATCATTGTGACATGATCGTAACACGGCCTTGTAACTATCAACATAATTTATATTTGACTAACCCTGCCATAAAGCAAAAAAATTTTTATGGCAGCAGGCAAAAAAAAACACCCTCAAACCCTTTACACCGTCACGATTGCGGATACTATTTTGTCAGCCTGCTGGCTGACGATTATTGGTACCGGCAAGTCCCTTACACGACAACCTCAGGATACAGCCCATGAGTGACAACAATCTGTGGTACGGCTACCTGGAAGCCGGAGCAAAGAGCAGTCCGGTATTAATGGATCCGCGTCTGAATACCGGCGATCCCAAGACTATGTACCTGTTCAACCTGAACAGGGGGGAGATACTCGAATACAAGCGCGAGATTATCGAGCCAAAACTGCGTGAACTCAATGAGCAGGAACAGGGCCTGTGTCGCGAGATCCAATCCGCCTTCGGCAAGGTGCGCAGCGGCTTTATCCCGCGTGGCGGTCGCGCCAGCAATCTGGCCGAGCAAGGCCGGCTCACCGACAGCAAGGCGGCCAATGATGATGCCGAGAATGGCGACGAGCTTGCCGTGCTGATCGGTGATGAGGAGATGGACGAAGCGTGGGAAGAGGAAGAGGCGTAAAAACCTGGCTCCAAAAGATACAAGGGCAGAGCCTGCCAAAAAGCAGGCTCTGCCCTTCAGCCATCAAGTGATGACAGCTTACTGAGCTACCACATTACTGGCCTGCGGACCCTTGGGGCCATTCTGCACATCAAAAGAAACCTTCTGTCCTTCGGCCAGGGTCTTGAAACCACTGCCCTGAATGGCACTGAAATGCACGAATACATCCGCGCCACCGTCATCCTGAGCAATAAAACCAAAACCCTTGGACTCGTTGAACCACTTCACTGTACCTGTTGCCATGATGCATACCCTTCCAGAAAATAAAATAAACCTAGGTGATTGCTTGCAGGCCATGAAACGAGGTGTTCAGGAGAAATCACAATCCGTAACGCCTAAAACTACCACTGCCATAAGCTGCAGCCTTTCTGAGTATACGACAGGGTTTCCATGCTTGCCAGCACAAAAAGCGCCGGCGATCCACCCTCTCCCCATAACTGCGCCTCACCCCCAACCCTGGAATAATAGTGGCATTCTGTGAGGCTTTGCCCTATAGTGGCGTTGCTACAGTTATTGTTATTGGCAGTTTCGGCGGCCTCGCCACCGTGAACCACTGATTTGATACCTGTTAGCAACATCCATTTTTTGTTTTAAAAGGTAACGTTTCATGGCATCAGGTACAGTAAAGTGGTTCAACGAAGCCAAGGGTTTCGGCTTCATTACCCAGGATAACGGCGGCGCGGATGTATTCGTGCATTTCAGTGCCATTCAGGGCAGTGGTTTCAAGACTCTGGCTGAAGGTCAGGCTGTCAATTTCGACCTGGAAAATGGCCCCAAGGGTCCCCAGGCCAGCAACGTAGTCGCTCAATAAGCAAGCGACCGCGTCTGCACAAAAAAACCCGCCTCGGCGGGTTTTTTTGTGTCCCAAGGGGCGCAACGCCGCGCCTGCCAAACAACGGTGCCCTCAGGGCGAACTACTGCCAGTGGTTTATCTAGCGGCCCTGGCACCATTCCACCTAAGCCAGTCAACTCAGCTCTTTTTCCGTGCCTTGACGAACTTGCGTGCTTTGCCTGGCTTGCTCTTGGGCGGTGCGGGATGCTGCTCGGCTCTGCGCGGGGCGGCCCGCTTGGGCCGGGCCGCCGGGTCGTGCAGCGGCCAGATCTGTAGCGGTTTACCGCAGACCCAAACCGCCTGCAACAGGCGGAGCGTCTCATTTGGCAGCCCATCCGGCAGATCGACGGTACTGTACTTGTCATAAAGGCGGATCTGGCCAATCTGGCTGCTGTCCAGGCCGGCCTCATTGGCAATCGCACCGACGATATTGCCCGGCTGAACCTGATCGTCGCGCCCTACCTCGATACGGTAGCGCACCATCTCGGCCTCACTGGCGCGGGATGGGCAGCGTGTCCGTTCCGTTCCTTCACGCGCGGGACGCTCACCCCGCCCCGGTCGCCGTTCACGGCCGACATCCTCCCGCCCACCGCGCACCTGTGATTGCTCGGGCAGTTCTTCCAGTAATGGCCGTTCGCGTTGCACCAGCCAGGCCAGAGCCGCGGCGATCTCCGGCAGGCCCAGATTGCTTTCGGCCTGATAGCTCTCGATCAATGCCTCAAAGAAGCCCAGTTCCTGGGCTTCGATGGTCTCGGTAAGCAGTTGCTTGAACTGCGCGACACGCCGCCCGGAGATATCCTCACGGGTCGGCAACTGCATCGGGGTAATCGGCTGATTGGTAGCCTTTTCAATCGCCCGCAGCATACGCTGCTCACGCGGGGCCACGAACAGGATCGCCTCCCCCTTGCGCCCGGCCCGTCCGGTACGCCCGATCCGGTGCACATAGGCCTCGGTATCGTGTGGAATATCATAGTTGATCACATGGCTGATCCGTTCCACATCCAGACCACGCGCCGCCACATCAGTGGCGATAACGATATCGAGTTTGCCGTTTTTCAGCCGTTCGATGGTCTTTTCCCGCAGCGCCTGATTCATGTCACCATTGAGCGGGGCGGCGGAATAGCCGCGTGCCTCGAGCTTTTCAGCCAATTCCACCGTCGCGATCTTGGTGCGGACAAAGATGATCAGACCATCGGCATCCTCCACTTCCAGGATGCGGGTCAGGGCATCCAGCTTGTGCAGACCGCTGACCTGCCAGTAGCGCTGATTGATGGTGGAGACAGTACTGGTCTTGCTCTTGACCTTGATCTCGACCGGATCGCGCAAATGTCGGCGCGCCACACGGCGGATAACATCCGGCATGGTGGCGGAAAACAGCGCCACCTGGCGCTGTGGCGGGGTAAATTCGAGGATCTGCTCCACATCGTCGATAAAGCCCATGCGCAGCATCTCATCGGCCTCATCCAGCACCAGTGCCTGCAGGCCATCCAGTTTGAGGGTCTTGCGCTGCAAGTGATCCTGCACCCGGCCCGGCGTCCCCACCACCACATGCACCCCACGGCGCAGATGGCGCAACTGGATCTCCATGCTCTGTCCACCATACACCGGCACGATATGAAAACCCGGCAGGTGGCGGGCATAGGTCTGCATCGCCTCGGCCACCTGGATGGCCAGTTCACGGGTCGGGGTCAGCACCAGGATCTGCGGCTCATGGCGCGACAGATCGAGACGGCTCAGCAGCGGCAGGGCAAAGGCGGCGGTCTTGCCGGTGCCGGTTTGCGCCATCCCGAGCAGATCGCGACCCTCCAGCAGAGGCGGGATACTCTGCGCCTGGATCGGCGAGGGGGCCTCATAGCCGATCTCGGCGATCACCTGCAGCAAGGCAGGCGCCAGGGCCAGTTGGGAAAATTCACTGATTTGTTCGGTTGTCATGGCTATTTCACCATCCTCAGGCTCGGTGCCACCAGGAATACAACCCCATCACCGCGCCAGGGATCAGATCCACCCAATCAAGGTATTCATCCTCATCCATCTCAGTCTCTTCCTCGCTGTACAGCAGCGCCAGTTGCGCCATCGGCAGCACTAGATCCTGTTCGTTCTTAGGGAGCGCCTCCCAGAGCTCCTGGTTCATCTCCATGCCCAGCACAAAACCAAAGCACCACCCCTCATGGGCCTCGATCCGTTCGCCATCCTCCTCCATCTCGATGACCAGCGGTTCAAAGTCACGCCGGGCGGCCAGGGTGGTGGCAATATCGTCAGACAGGCGTTGCAACAATGTGCTCATCTGCTGGCGTTGCGCCTCATCATGAAAAACCGGCTCACCCCAGATCCGCGGCAACCACTGTTCAAGAGTGTGGGCATGAGGGGGTAATTGTAGCGCAGTCAGAAAACCGTGCGCCTCATCGATCGCCAGGGCATCGTCATCGCAGGCATCGGAGAGCAGAAAGCTGTCCAGCGTCTCCAGTTCATCATCAGTAAGGGGTGCGTGCTCGGGCATGGCGGGATTCCTGGCTACATAATTAAGAACTGACCATGGTAACCGAGGTTGGCTGCTCACACCTACCAAAAAGACCGCATTACTGAAGAATATTTGCACTCCCTCATGGAATTATCCAGAGGGCAGGTCAATAATTGGAGTGACAAGATCAAAGAGTCAAGAGGAAAGGGGTGAGCCCGCAAAGCGGGCAGATTCATTTGATAAAAACATGCACACAGCACACGCCGCCTCTTGTATTTTTTCACTTGTATCCTGGAAACATGTTCCATAAACAAACAGGGAAGCAAGGATGAATATCGATATCAGCAAGCTGTCAGCCAAAGAGCTTTTTGAACTGGCCCACCAAAAAGAGCTGGAGGAGCAGCGTCAGGCCGAATTACACGAGCGCATGACCCGGCTGCGTCAGCAGCAAGAGGATCTGGTGGCCGAGTTCAAGGCGCAACTGACCAAATTGGACAAGGAGATCAAGCACCTGCAGCAGCAGCGCGACCGACTGGTAGAGGCGCACGATCTCGATCTGGCCAAGCTGGAGGGTGAACTGGAAAGCACCGACCGGCAACTGACCTCGCCCCCGGCAGCCACCAAGCCGGCCCAGTCGCCGCCAGCACCAGAGACAGCGCCGGCCCAGGGTGGTGACAAACCCGAGTCTGCCAACCCCGGCGATCCGGACACACTCTTCGAGCAGATCCGGGAGCTGATGCGTGGCCGCGAGTACATCAGCGAAACACTACTCAAGGAAAAGCTTCGCGGCAAAGGCAATACCGGGGTAAACCTGGGCAAGGCACTGGAGCAACTGGTCAAGGACAGGCGCCTGATCCGCAAAAGCGGTGGATCGTATGTACTAGGCAAGAAATAGCTCAAAATTCCGGCTCGGAATCAAACGCCAAAGCTGCGCCGCTGCCGGGATGGGCGAAGGCCAGCCGACTCGCATGGAGCAGCAAGCGCCCGGCCATCGCCTGGCCCTGGGCATCGGCATACAGGCGATCGCCGAGGATCGGATGGCCGATGCTCATCATGTGTACGCGCAATTGGTGTGAGCGACCGGTCACCGGCGTCAGACCCACCCGGCAGCGATCACCTCCGGCCACCAGCCGTTCCCAACGAGTCAGGGCCGGCTTGCCGTGCTGCCAGTCGACCATCTGGCGCGGTCGGTTGGGCCAGTCACACCGCAGCGGCAGCGCGATCTCGCCAGCGGCCTGTTCCGGCACCCCCCGCACCACCGCAATATAACGCTTTTCCACCTGCCGCTCGGCAAACTGACGACTGAGCTGGCGGTGCGCCTCGGCATGGCACGCCAGCACCATCAGCCCGGAGGTCTCCATATCCAGCCGGTGTACCTCGCGGATCCAGGCAAACTCCTCAGCCAGCCGACCGACCACGCAGTCCTGCTTGTCCGCACCGCGTCCCGGTACGCTCAGCAGCATCGACGGCTTGTCGACCACCACCAGATCGGCATCGGCATACAGGATCGTGATGCTCAGGACAGCGCCGCCTCCAGACGTGTCTCATCAATGGGATAGGGTATCGCGGTAAAGGCGGGAAACCGCTCGCGCACCAGATCCAGTTGTGCCTGTTCGCCCGCATCATAGAACACCACCACACGCACAGTCGGGCGGGCTTGCAGCGCTGCGAGTATGGACTCAAGATTACTGGTGCGATCGCGAAAATCGATCTGATAATTGAACTCGGCCCCCACCACATCGGGCTGGGCGCGCTTCAACAGACTGATCGCCTTGCGTCCGATATTGACGCTCTCCACCCGGTAACCCAAGCGCTGATAGAGTGGCCGAAAATTGGCGTAGGCGCCCAGCTCCACCACCTCAACCAACAGCGGCGCTTCTTTACTCAAGCACCTGCCCCAATCATCAGTTCGGTCTCCTGCATCTCGCCCTGGGTATCGATGCGCACCCCCTTGATCCCGGGGATCTTCCACAGAATATAGGCGCCCATCATCGCCACCATCTGCCGGTTATCCGACTCCAGCGCACCCATCAGCCGATCAGCAACGATCTGACAGCGCTGGCGTGGATCGGGGCACTCCACCCACACCCGGCCCATCTGCCAGCCCTGATCCATGTCGGCATCCATCCTGGTGAACAGATCAGTGGCGTCCTGGAGCAACTCGACCGAGATGTCCAGCGGATAGTGGCTGTCTTCGAGATAGATGTGCAGTAGCATAATAAGACCTGTTTCGTGTTCATTGCCGCCACCCGTAGGAGCGGCGCCCCCGCCGCGATACTCCCGGACGGTATCAATCGCGGCGGGGGGGGGCGCCGCTCCTGCCAGACTGGGCAGAGCCAATGATTACCCCTGTTTGATATAGATCTCCGACCCGCTCTCGACAAACTTCACCGACATCTCGTTCATCCCCTGCTCGGCGTATTCACGCACCTCCTGGGAGATCTTCATCGAGCAGAACTTCGGCCCGCACATCGAGCAGAAGTGCGCTACCTTGTGGGCCTCCTTGGGCAGGGTCTGGTCGTGAAACTCGATGGCGCGTTGCGGGTCGAGCGCCAGGGCAAACTGGTCATACCAGCGAAATTCAAAACGCGCCTTGGACATCGCGTTGTCCTGCACCTGCGCGCCGGGAAAGCCCTTGGCCAGATCAGCAGCATGGGCGGCGACCTTGTAGGTGATGATCCCCTCGCGCACATCCTCCTTGTTGGGCAGGCCCAAGTGTTCCTTCGGGGTCACATAGCAGAGCATCGCGGTGCCGTACCAGCCGATCTGCGCCGCGCCGATCCCGGAGGAGAAGTGATCATAGCCGGGCGAGATATCGGTCACCAGCGGGCCGAGGGTGTAGAAGGGCGCCTCGTAACATTCGGCCAGTTCCTTGTCCATATTCTCCTTGATCATCTGCATCGGCACATGGCCCGGGCCTTCGATCATCACCTGACAGTCGTGTGCCCAGGCAATCTTGGTCAATTCACCGAGGGTCTTCAGCTCGGCGAACTGGGCCTCGTCGTTGGCATCGGCCAGACAACCGGGGCGCAGCCCGTCGCCCAGTGAGAAGGCCACGTCATAGGCCTTCATGATCGCGCAGATCTCCTCGAAGTGGGTATACAGGAAGCTCTCCTGATGGTGGGCCAGGCACCACTTGGCCATGATCGAACCACCACGCGAAACGATCCCGGTCAGGCGCTTGGCGCTCAGCGGTACATGCGCCAGGCGCACCCCGGCGTGGATGGTGAAGTAATCCACCCCCTGCTCGGCCTGCTCGATCAGCGTATCGCGGAAGATCGCCCAGCTTAAGTCCTCGGCCTTGCCGTTGACCTTCTCCAGCGCCTGATAAAGCGGCACGGTGCCGATCGGCACCGGCGAGTTGCGCAGGATCCACTCGCGCGTTTCGTGGATATTCTTGCCGGTGGAGAGATCCATCAGCGTATCGCCGCCCCAGCGGCACGACCACACCAGCTTTTCCACCTCTTCGGCAATCGACGAGGTGACCGCCGAGTTGCCGATATTGGTGTTGATCTTCACCCGGAAATTGCGCCCAATGATCATCGGCTCCAGCTCAGGGTGGTTGATATTGGCCGGCAGGATCGCCCGGCCGGCGGCAATCTCGCCGCGCACAAACTCGGGGGTGATGATCGCCGGGATCTTCGCCCCCATCGGCTGCCCGGCGTGCTGGCGCAGCAGCGCCGCATAGCGCGGATCATCACGCATCTCTTGCAGACGGTTATTCTCGCGGATCGCCACAAACTCCATCTCCGGGGTGATGATCCCCTGGCGTGCATAGTGCAACTGGGTGACATTTTTACCCGCCACGGCCCGGCGCGGCGGGCGGATATGCTCGAAGCGCAACTCGGCCAGCTCCGCATCGCTCTGGCGCGCCTGGCCAAATTCCGAGCTTGGCCCGGCCAGTTGTTCGGTATCGCCGCGCTCCTCGATCCAGCCCTGGCGCAAGGCCGGCAAGCCCTGCATCAGATCGATGTGAGCCTCAGGGTCGGTGTACGGCCCAGAGGTGTCGTAGACGACGATCGGCGGATTTTGCTCCGGCTGGCTGCCGGTTAGCGTGTCGTCCTGGCTGATCTCACGCATCGGCACCCGCAGATCCGGACGTGAACCGGCCTGGTAGATCTTGCGTGACTTGGGAAACGGCTCGGTCACCTCGGCAGAGAGGCGGGCCGTAGTCTGCTGGAAATCTTGCGGGATGGCGCTCATGGCGAGTCCTCTTAAACAGGTATTGGGCAAGAGAGGATAACGCCACGGCCAAACAGACCACCGCGCCACTTCCCTACGCCAGGACAAACTGGATCAGGTTCGAAGGGTGTGCTCTCAGTCGGGCAGGCCGACACCCCCAGGGCAATTGCTTAAACTATAGGATGTGGGTGGGGAATTCAAGGCGCAGAAGGCAGGGGCGGGATACGGGGGATGAGGTGTGTAACGCTCGCCTATAAACCAATCTCGCAAGCCAGCTTGATCACAATACTTGATACAACCATAATGATCACCATGATCATTATGGAGACAGCACCATGATTACCGAAACCAACGCCGTGCGATTCAGGCAGAACCTGGGCGAAATGCTCAATCAGGTGCAATACCGCCACGACAGCATCATCATCAACAAGGGTGGCCAGCCCGTCGCCGCCTTGGTGGATGCCCGGCTATTTGCCAGGATTCAGCGTATGCAGGCCCGCTTTGACAAGCTCTGCCAGAAGATCGAGAAAGGCTTCGAGGCATTGCCTGAAGAAACAGGCATCGCAGAAATTGAGGCAGCCGTTCAGGCCGAACGTTACCCCCCGGCAAGCAACAAAAAATAGCCGTGGCTACCCTCAAGGTCATCCTTGATACCAATGTCCTGCTATCGGGTATCGCCTATCCTGCCAGTATCCCCGGCAAGATCCTCGCTGCCTGGCGGCATGGTTCGATCGATGTGGTTCTCTCGGACTACATCCTCGACGAGCTAAACCGGGTATTGCCCCGCTTGCAAGCCCGGCACAGACTGACCACGGAAGAAATGGAAGACTTGCTTGATATTCTCCGTATCCAGGCAGAAATAATCACCCCCGATCAAGACCCCTGCCCAGAATTGCGTGATCAGCAAGATCAACCTGTGCTGGGCACCCTGCTGGCCGCACTCCGGCATGCCGGGGCCGATTACCTCATCACCGGAGACAACGATCTGCTGGTGCTATCCGGGCAGTATCCGATCCTTTCTCCAGCCATTTTTTGGCAAAAACACGCACCGCTCTGATCGGATATCAGAGCTTTAGTAGAGCTTGGACACCCATAAGCCACTTTTAGTAGGACACCCATAAGCCAAGACATGGACACCCATAAGCCACTTTTAGTAGGAACTTTTAGTAGGACACCCATAAGCCAAGACAAAACATTGACCTATCCGCATACGAAAGTATTCGCTTCGCGGTATAGCGGGGTTTCGACTAACCTTGCCCCTTGCCCCTTGCCCCTTGCCCCTTGCCCACTGCCCACTGCCCACTGCCCCTTGCCTGCCCCTCCACGTCAGCCAGGTGACCCTCAGCGTCACCCACTTTTCTCAGGGTGCCCCATCCGGTCAGACGGCTTGGCCAAAGGGTGATGTGGGCACGGCAAAAGCGTGAAGGGCCGCACAAAACGGGGCGTGGGCGGGGCGTTGGCAAAGTTGGCACGCATGGTGCAAGGTGTAACGTGCAAGCACCTCGGAGGGAATGGAATCCGGGGGACTGTACTACCAATCAAACGGAGAGACTATTATGAAAATGCAAAGTGTGCAGAAGGGTTTCACCCTGATCGAACTGATGATCGTGGTGGCTATTATTGGTATTTTGGCGGCTGTGGCGTTGCCGGCTTATCAGGATTATACGGCGCGTGCTGCCGCATCTGAAATTATTGGTGCAGCGAGTGCCGCTCGTACCTGTGTACAAGAACTCAATCAAGGTACCATGAACTTTGCAACAGCTGATTATACAACCTGTTCTGGCACAGGCACTGCTGTAGCAACCGTTACCGTAGGAGCAACTGGCATTGTCGAAGCAACTGGCACTATTCGCGGCACTGCAGTGGAAGTAACACTTACACCCTCTCCCCTTGCTACGGCTGGTACTGTGAATGCATGGGAATGTGAAGGTACTCCAGAAGAATGGATGCCTGCTTCTTGTCGCTAATAATTATTATTTAGCATGATGTTTTTATTAGAGACCGCTTCGGCGGTCTCTCTTTTTATTAATACGGCGCGTGCTGCCGCATCTGAAATTATTGGTGTAGATATAGGACACCCACATAGATATAGCCAAGATATAGGACACCCATAAACCGATATAGGACACCCATAAACCGATAGACCTCCCCCGCCTTCAGATGACATAATTTCCATAGTCCGCCTATTGAAGGAGATCACGATGACCCAAGCCCGCTCCAGCCTGATCAGCCTGCCGGATACACCGTGGTATCACTTGTACAATCGTTGCGTAAGACGTGCTTTTTTGTGTGGCCGCGATAGCCAGACAGGTCGGGATTTCTCGCACCGCAAAGCCTGGATCGAAGCGCGCATTCGCCAGTTGGCGGGGGTATTTGCCCTGGATGTGGCCGCCTATGCGGTAATGAGCAACCACTATCATGTGGTGGTGCGGGTTGATCAGGAACGCGCCGAAGGCTGGAGCAGCCGTGAGGTGCTGGAGCGGTGGACGCAGTTATTCAAGGGTTCGCCCCTGGTGCAACGCTACCTGGGTGGTGATGCGCTTAATGAAGCCGAGGCGCTGGCGGTGGGCGATCTGGCCGAGCAGTATCGCAAGCGCTTGTTTGATATCTCCTGGTTTATGCGGATCTTGAATGAGTCGATTGCGCGCATGGCCAATGTCGAGGATGGTGTGAGTGGGCGCTTTTGGGAAGGACGTTTCAAAAGTCAGGCGCTGCTTGATGAACAGGCGATATTGACGGTGATGAGTTATGTTGATCTCAATCCGGTTCGGGCCGGTGTGGCGCAGACTCCGGAAGGGTCGGAACACACCAGCATCCAGGCACGGTTACAGTGCCGGGATACTGAGCAGGCACCACCGGATTCCCTGCTGAACCGCCACACACCGGAACAGTCGGGTGCGGTGGATGAGGAGGCATTACAAGCAGCACCGCTGATCGATTCACTACCGCTGACGGCGCTGCTACCCTTTGATGGCACCGGCCAACATGCCCGAGCCATTGATTTTGCCTATGGCGATTATCTGGAGTGGGTGGATTATATCGGCCGGGCCATTCATCCAGACAAGCGGGGCTCTATCCCGGAGGGGCTTCCCAAGCTGGCCGAACGCCTGAATATCGACCCCAAGCAATTCATCAAGCAGGCCCATGGCCTGTTGGAAAGCTTTGGTCATGCGGTGGGCTGTGCGCCACGGCTGAAATCTCATGGCGCGGGGCGCAGCCTGCACCATTTGCATGGCATGAGTGCCTCGCGGCGGTTGTTTGCTACAGCATAAAGAGGCAGGCCGACATTAGGGGGTAGTTATAGGATAGTTATAGGACATCCATAAACCATAAACCGATAGACCTCCCCCGCCTTCAAAAAAGACGCGGCTAACCCAACCTGCACCTGTGTTTTATTGAGGTGAGGAGCAAATAGCGGTTATGCTCGGATTGTCATTCCCATAAACAATAACAGCGGAGTCATTGTCATGAGTGAAAAATTGATTAAAGAGGCCCATAAGGTACTGAACGGCAAAAGCGGCCCGTTGGATGATGAAGAGCTGGAATATCTGGCCAAGCAGATCACCAAGCTGGGATTCAAGCTTGGCTATGCACGAGCCTATGCCAGTGGCCCGTCACTGGCCGAGAAGCTGTTGGCGGATCTGGAGCAAAAGGACAAGCTGATCAGCGAGATGCGCGCCCTGCTCAAGTGTCGCTAAGGAAGTTCTGAACTTATTCAGAACTCCCCTAAGTATCATCGGTGCGGTTTGCAAGCTATCCACACCCTACACAACTGGATTCCCGCCTTCGCGGGAATGACGGCTGTATGATTTCCTTGATAGCGGCCTTGATGCCTGGATTCCCGCCTTCGCGGGAATGACGGCTGGATGATTTCCTCGATAGCGGCCTTGATGCCTGGATTCCCGCCTTCGCGGGAATGACGGCTGGATGATTTCCTCGATAGCGGCCTTGATGCCTGGATTCCCGCCTTCGCGGGAATGACGGAGTAAATGGATAGCTGTTTGATTAGCGAGGATGGTGCCGACGAGAGGAATCGACAAACCGGCAGGACAGCTGGTTTGGACGCGCCCAGCGCGCCCGAAGGGTTGTGGCACAGGGATGTGCCACAATCAGCCGTTGGTTTGATTCCTCTAGGATCCCGTAAAGCAATAACCCGCGTCAGAATCGCTGTATGTGGTTTATTTGAAAGATGGTGCCGACGAGAGGAATCGAACCTCCGACCTACTGATTACGAATCAGTTGCTCTACCGACTG
>OBJA01001199.1_pt1 | contig 18766 bp, 19 predicted proteins | sample 1519751 | NCBI WGS metagenome assembly OBJA01 (sample SAMEA3881238, study PRJEB22517) | soil metagenome | biome: lake sediment; feature: soda lake sediment; material: sediment, water from around vicinity | place: India | collected 2013-12-23 | depth 3 m
CCACGCCAATGCAGTGGCGATACTTCAATCCCGCCTCCTTCAGGGTCAGCGTCAGACCGGCATCGGCACACAGCCCCGGCACATGCAAGCCAAGATCCTCCATCTCCAGCTCATTGATCCGATCCCGGTTGTGATCGACCACCACGCAGCGCAAGCCCCGGCTGGTCAGTGCCCGCACCAGCAACGAGCCGGTATCGCCATAGCCGCAGATGATATAAAAGGGCTCGCGGATATGGCGCACGCTACGGGTAAAGGCCTGCTCAGTCACCGCCTGGCGAAAGGCCGGGTCTTGCACCAGTGTCAGGATCTTGCCGATTGCATATAGCCAGGTGACCACCGACAGATAGATCGAAAAGGTAACCCACATCCGCTGCGCGGGACTAAACTCGTGTGGCACCTCACCAAAGCCGATGGTGGTGGCCATGTAACTGACAAAATAGAAGGCATGAAAGAAATCCATGCGCCAGGGCTGCCCCTGTGCATCGACACCGGGGATCAACACCAGGCCCAGCACCGCGATCGAATAGGCGGCGATCAGCACCAGCAGAGGGGTGCGCATCCGCCGCAGGAAAAGAAAGATAACCTGGTTCATCAGCGGCGCAGGTTGGCCGTTTCGATGATCAGCAATACCACCGAGATGATATTGGCCAGCATCGCCCCACCGGCCAGCGAGACGATACTCGCCATCGCGGCGGCATCCATGCCGGTTTGCGATACATACAGCACATAGCCCCAGAAGATCGCCGCCACGATCAGTTGCAGATCGGCCACCAGCGAGGTGGCCAGCAAGACGGCCCCCATCTGGGTGCGATCGCCAAACTTGAGTACCGTGGCGATCAGGTTGACGATGATGGCAAAGAACAACTCATAGACATTGTGGTGATCCGGATTGTCGATCTCGCCGATAAAAAACCCAAAGTTCAGCGTCAACGCCAGAACGATAAAAAAGCCAAACGCGACCTTCTCCATATTCATGCCTGTTCTCTCCCAACAGTGACGGTGCTTGTTTGCAATCAATAGCACCTTTGCAAGGCCAACGCCAACCCTTACAATGCGCCCTCCCCATCAAGCACAGACAATGGCCATGAACGACGCATCACCCTATATCTTCGATACCGACGAGGCCAACTTCGAGGTGCAGGTACTGGAGGCCTCCTACCAACAGCCGATCCTGGTGGATTTCTGGGCCGACTGGTGCAGCCCCTGTCTGGTGATCGCCCCACAACTGGCGATGGTCATCCCGCAATACGAGGGCAGGGTGTTGCTGGCCAAGGTCGATGCCGATGAAAATATGAAGCTGGCCGGACGCTACAAGCTACGCGGTTTCCCGACCCTGATCCTTTTCATCAATGGCGAGGAAGTCGATCGCTTCGGCGGCGCCAAACCGGCCCGCGAGATCCGCGAGTTTCTGGATCGTCAGCTCCCACCGGCCTGATACAGATCGCCGTAGCGGGCTATTTTTCTTCCGACTCCACCGGCAGACCGGCCTGTTTCCATTCGGGAAAGCCATTCTCCAGGCGGCGCGCCTGATAGCCGAGTTCACGCAATCTGGCCACCGCTTCGAAGGCCAGCACACAATAGGGACCACGGCAATAGGCCACCACCTCGCTGTCCCTGGATAGCTGCTTGAGGCGTTCTTCCAATTGATTGAGCGGGATATTGATCGCACCCGGCAGGTGACCCGCCTCAAACTCCTCTGGTGGACGCACGTCCAGCACGGTAACCAGCCCGTCACGTGCGCGGCTGATCAGTTCATTGGCGGGCAGAGGTTCCAGGCTGTCCTTGACGGTCAGATAGGAGTCGATCAGCTGTGAGACATCAGCCAGATGACCCTCGGCCACCCGGCGCAGGCAGCTCAGCACCTTGATCACATCATCGCCTGAAAGACGATAAATTACATGCTGCCCATCCTTGCGCGCCAACACCAAACCGGCCTGCCGCAGTTGCTGCAGGTGCTGCGAGGTATTGGCGACCGAGAGACCGGACACCTTGGCCAGCGACTCAACACTGCGCTCCCCCTGAGCCAGAAACTCAAGTAATTCCAGTCGGTTGGCATTCCCCAACGCCTTTGCCACCCGGGCAAACTGCTCGAATAACTGTTGTTTGAAACCCTGCCCTGACATCGTTGCTTGTACCCGTTTTGCTTCATCGATTCCTCACCCCAATCATAACCCATTCAGCCACATCCTCCCGAATATTTACCCAAACACATCTAGCCCGGCTTGACATTATCCATTATTCAATTAATCTATTGATTATGTAATTAACTTTGAATTAAGAGGGCCACCATGGGTATTGGCGCTATTCTTGCCGGTCTTGCCACCGGCATCGTACTGGGCATCTTCGGCAGTGGTGGTTCAATCATCACCACCCCGGCGCTGCTGTATCTGCTCAACGTCGAACCCAAGTCCGCCATTGCGATGAGCCTGGGGATCGTCGCGGTCACCGCCACGATTGCCGCCCTGCAACACTGGCGCGCCAGTAACATCAACCCCAAGGTAACACTGGTATTTGGTATCTTCGGGATCGGCGGCACCTATGCCGGCGCCCTGCTCGGGGTCATCACCCCGGTCGTTATCCAGTTGACGGTCTTCGCACTGGTGATGTACGCCGCCGCATGGAAAATGTTCAAGCCGTCAAAACCGAAGGCCCATCGCTCAGTAGGGGCGGCTGCCGTGGTAACGGAGGGGGTTTGCGCCACCAACCGCTGCCTGGCCCATGTAGCAATGCATGGGATCCTGGTGGGGTCACTGACAGGGCTGGTCGGTGTCGGTGGCGGCTTTTTAATCGTCCCGGCGCTGGTGTTGCTCTCCGGCCTGACAATGAAGCAGGCCATCGGCACCTCACTGGCCATTGTGGCGGTCAAATCCTACGCCGGTATTCACCGCCGTGGCCATCGTCGGCAGCGTGATCGGCACCCGCTTTGCCAGCCGCCTCCCCGGTGACGTGCTCAAACGCGGCTTTGCCATCTTCCTGATGCTGGTGGCCAGCTACATCATCGTCAATACCCTCTTTATCTAAAGCAATGAAAACAAATTGCCCAATCATCCCTGAAGGAGGAAACAACCCATGAGCATCAAACTCAAGTTACTGCAAACCCTGCTGCTGCCGCTGATATTGCTTGCCGCGCTGCTGAGCCTGTCGACCGGCACGGCGTTGGCCAACCCGCCTGGCATCACCGAGCTGAACGGGCAAAAGGTGCTGACTCTGGTGGGCCGTGACCCGCCCGGGGTACGCTGCAACAACAATATCCAGGTGGCGGCGGAATTGTCCAACACTTACAAGATCCCGGTATTGCTGGTGCCGGTTACCTTTGCCGGGCCAGGCGCCAAGGCGCCGGCCGTCTATTACGGCGACGAGCTCATTGCCGTCGATGGCGGTAATCTGAATGGCATGATCGATGCCACAAGCCTGGCCGATGTGCTGGAACTGGAAGGTGCGGAGCAACAGGATCAGGAGGGTCGACTGCTGCAAATCCGCACCAATCTAGATGCGCTGAAAGAGGCGATCAGAAACGTTCAATAGACGGTTCTACGTGTCGAAACGGCTTATGGCGGGTACATGGTCGTGCCCATCATGAGCGCTTTTCAAAAGATGTTTTCCCTGGAGGAATAAAACGACATGGCTTCGCATCCTGACACGTTCTCCGTCCCTGAACTGGTATTAATCAACAACGATCCACCGGGGATCCGCTGCAATCGCAACCTTCAGGTTGCCGCGCAAATACACAATCAGTTCTGCGTTCCACTGCGTGTCGTGCCACGCTCAATGGCTGGCAGTGACGCTATCGCCCCCGCCGTTTATCTGGGCGACCAGTTGGTGACGATACATAGTGATTCGCACAATGGCGTCGTGAGTAAGCAACTGCTGGGCAAGATGCTGCGTAAAGCCGGTATACCCAGCAGGGACAAACCGGGGCGCCTGGAAGAAATCGAGGATGCCATGGAAACCTTGCAACACACCATCGGGGAGGTGCCCTCATGATAGGCAAACGACTTGGTAAACTGCTGTTGGCTATCGGCCTGTTGCTCCCACTTACCGTCATGTCCAATTCACTGCCCACCTGGGAGGGTTGGATCGTCGGCCAGCCCTGCGCCAGCGAATTTCGCGTAACGGACTGTCCATTACGTTTGGTTGATGATCCGGTTTTATTGCTGGAAAACGGTGAGGCCTATCCGTTTCAGTACGGTAGCGGCAGCTCGATCCGTTATCAGGATATCGACGAGGCCTACAGCAAACGGGTTCGCCTTACCGGTCAACTGGTCGATGGGGTGATCCAGTCGGTGCGTCTGGATCTGTTGGAGATCAGCGCCGATCGCACCTTCTTTAAAGGCTGCCTGTAAAGGCGGGTACGAGGGGCGAGATACGAGGAGTAGCCGATGCATTGCCATTTGTTTGCACACCTTGCCTATGTCTTGATGGGCCTGTGGCTGTGGGGTAGCGCGGCCAGCGCCGGCTCCTTCGATCCGGAGCTGGCCCGTGATGCGGGCCTGACGCCCTATCCGGTACCGCTCAACGGACCGGCCTTCCGCCTGCCTGATCGGTCAGGGGTGATACGCGCCAAAAATGAATACCACGGTCGCCTGGTGCTGCTGAATTTCTGGGGCAGTTGGTGTCCGCCCTGTCGTAAGGAGTTTCCTTCTCTGGAGCGGCTGCAACAGCAGTTTTCCAGTGAGGAATTCACTGTATTGGCAGTCACCGTGGTAGACAGCGTGGAGGGTGTAGAGCGATTTCTGGGAGGCCGCGAGGTGCCCTTCGACATCCTGATCGATACCACCGACCGCACCGCCAGGGCCTATCGCGCCGCCGGGGTGCCGGTTACCTACCTGCTGGATCGCAACGGCAGAATGCTGGCAGGCAAGGCGGGCGAGATGACGTGGGACGATCCGGTGGTGGTGAGGCTGATTCAAGGGCTGCTCACTGAATAGTGACTAACAGCCTGTCGAACTTGATGGCGGGCATGGCCCGCCCTATAGGGCGGCCCGTGGCCGCCGTCGAAATCGAAATGATGGGACAGTCGCTTATTTTGTGACCGTAACTCACCACATAAAAAAGGGCCTCCAAGCCCTGAGGAGTCGATATGAAGTTTGTGAAGCGAGTGTTATTCACCCTGTTACTGCTGAGTCCACTCGGGGTGTCTGCCATTGAATTGCTCGATCCCGCCAGTCTGGCGGATCGTCTTGGCCGTGCAGAAATCATTCTGATCGACGCGGAAAGCCCGCAGGATTACCAGCGCGCCCACATCCCCGGTGCGGTCAATCTCCATTTTCTGGAGCTGGAGGATGAGGACGAAAACCTCAAGACCGGCCTGCCGATCTTTGCGCAACTGGCGGCGAGCAAATTCGGCGCCATCGGGGTGAACGAACACAGCGAGGTGGTGATCTACGACCGGGGCGATGGACGCGCCGCCTCGGCGGTATGGTACATCCTGCGCTTTCTCGGCCATCAACAGGTCAGCATTCTTGATGGCGGCTTTCGTCAGTGGCTGGCGCAAGGAAGGCTGGTGACCCAGCAGCCCCCGGAGGCGGAGACAGCCATCTACAAACCCGAGCCGAATCCGAACTTCGCCCTGCTGACTACCGATCTCCACCAACCCAACCGCCTGCTTGTCGATGCCCGTTCGATTGCCGAATACAGCGGCAAGGAAGATGGCGGTGCGCGCCGTGCCGGCCATATTCCGGGGGCGATCAGCTTCCCCTGGGATCGTCTGGCCGATGGGGAAACAACCTTCCGTGACGAAGCCGCCATGCGCCAGGCCCTGCAACAGGCAGGGATCACCCCGGATCGGGAGATTGTCACCTACTGCAACGGCGGTCTGGGACGTTCCACCTTCCTGTTCGCCGCGCTGCAAAAACTCGGCTATCCAAACGTTACGGTCTATCCGGGTTCCTGGGTGGAATGGGCGAGCGATCCTTCCCGTCCTATTGAACGCTGAGTTTTTCAACCAAAAAGCCCATTCACCGCAGAGTCGCAGAGAACACAGAGAGATTATTTGTGAAACGCACAACAACCCTTCCAGCAAAGACGCGAACCACGGCCACACAGGTCAACTTCAAAATGGGTATCTACTCCCGACCTCTGCGAACTCTGCGCCTCTGCGGTGCAAAATATCAACCAGTCACCAGCAGTGATTGATCTGAACGGGAGATATACCTAATGGATCGCCGTCAATTTCTCAAAGGCACCACCTATTGCGGCTTGGCGCTGGCTTTTGGTGGGCCACTGACTGCACTCAAGGCCCATGCCGCCAAACCGCCAGTGGATCGTCGCTGGGAGAATATTTACCGCCAGGAATTTTTCGATACCCGAGGTGATGCCCAGGGCTTCGCCTTCCATTGCTCCAACTGCCAGGGCAATTGTGCCTGGCGCGTGTTTGCCAAAGATGGCAAGGTCACCCGCGAGGAGCAGGTGGCCGCCTATCCGCCGACCAATCCGCGCATTCCCGATTTCAACCCGCGTGGCTGCAACAAGGGGATCGTTCATTCGAAGGAGATGTATCAGGGTGATCGACTGCACTATCCAATGAAGCGCAGCGGCGCACGCGGCGAGAGCAAGTGGCAGCGCATCTCCTGGGAACAGGCCTATAGCGAGATCGCCGAGAAGCTGGTCGACACCCTGAGCGAACACGGCCCCACCGGGCTGATGGTCTATTGCGGTACCGGCATCCTCTCCCAGGGGCGACGCGCCGGGCCGCTGCGCCTCGGCTCGCTGCTCGGGGCGCAGCGCATGTATCCGGCCAGTGCGGTGGGCGACATGTTCACCGGCTCCTCGCTGGCCTATGGCCTGGCCAATGTGGGCCACTCGCTGGATGCCTGGTTCGAGGCCGATACGATCTTTTTGTGGGCCATCAACCCCATCGTTACCCGTATCCCCGACGCCCACTTTCTCAACGAGGCGCGCTACAACGGCGCACGTATCTACACCATCAGCCCGGATTACAACCCCAGCTGCAAATTTGCCACCCACTGGGTGCCGATCAAGCCCGGTACCGATGCCTACCTGGCCATGTCGCTGCTGCATGTACTGCTGCGCGACAAGCTGCTCGATGAGGCCTTCATCCGTGAGCAAAGCGACCTGCCCTTTCTGGTGCGCGAGGATACCGGCGAACTGCTGCGCCACCGCGACCTGCGCGCCGGGGGCAAGGATGATGTGTTCTACTGCTGGGACGAGGCCAGCAACCGTCCGCAGCCCATGCCCGGCACCCCTGGCCACTTCCGCCAGAGCCTGCGCCTGGAGCGCCTGCAACCGGCCCTGCATGGCCGCTACGAAACCAGGGACAAGGACGGCCAGACCATCCCGCTGACCACGGTACTCGAACGGATACGCGCCGAGGCGGCCAAGTATCCGCCCGCCGAGACCCACGCCACCACCGGGGTGCATCCCGAACTGGTGGAGATGATGGCACGGGATCTGGCCAACTCGAAGACCGCCATCATCAATATCGGATTTGCACTGCACAAATACGTCTCCGGCACCATGACCTGCTGGGCTGCCGCACTGGCCTGCGCCCTTACCGGTCACGCAGGCGAACGTGGCGGGATCGATACCGAAAACAACTGGTCGCTGGGCGGGATCGGCCCGCTCTCCAGCCCCAAACCGGCACGTTTCGCCTCCGGCTTTTTTACCGAATGGCTCAACGGCAACATGCAGGCCAGCATGGAGACCCACTACCCGGACGAACACCTGCGCCAGACCGCCGGTTACGACGCCAGCGACGTGGCGCGCCTGGTCGAGGAAAAGCAGGCCCTGGGCACCTCCTACTTCGGACGTCCCCAGGCCCTGCTGCTGTTCGCCGACAACATGTTCCGCCGCAACAAGGGAGAGGGACACTACCGCGAGGCGATGCTTGGCGGGCTGGGACTCTACGTCAACGTCAACCACCGCATGGACTCGTCCGCGCTGTGGGCCGATTACCTGCTGCCCGCCAAGAGCCACTACGAATCCTGGGATATTCGCGGCGAACTGGGTTACCACCGTTTCTGCAACGTCACCATCCCGCCCAAGGGGCTCAAGCCCGTCGGCGAGACCCGCTCCGAGTGGGAGATCTGCTTGGGGGTATCCGAGGCGATCGGCAAGGTGGCGCGCGCACGCGGCATCGACGCCATCCCCGATCCGGATTTTCTGATCGAGGAGGGCGACATGGCCGCCCCGGTGATGCGCAATCTGGCCGGGCTGGCCGACGAATTCAGCGACAATGGCAACCTGCGCAACGACGAGGACGTGGTGCGCTGGATCATGGAAAACGTCCCGGCGATCAGCCCCTGGACGCCGGAGGATGCCGCCCGCCATGGCTTCGTGGTACTGAACGAGCAGGCCGGCTACTCTTCACCGCTGTATGCCAACAAACCCTATTACTCCTTCGAGCGCAATGTCTATCTGCGCGAGCCCTACAGCACCCTGTCGGGTCGCCAACAGTTCTTCGTCGATCACCCGGTCTTTGTCAAACACGGCTGGACCGTACCGACCGCCATCGGTCCGTTGCGCCCACCCAGCTTTCCGCTGGCCTTCTACACCCCGCACACCCGCTGGGGGATCCATTCGCAATGGCGCACCAACGCCGAGCTGCTGCGCCTGCAACGGGGCGAACCCTACATATGGCTCAACCCGCAAACCGCCGCGCAACGGCGTATCGGCGAGGGCGACAAGGTACGGATCTTCAACGATGTCGGTGAATTCATCGCCCGCGCCAAACTGATGCCGGCGGTACCGCCCGAGGCGGTGGTGATGGACCACGCCTGGGAGCCCCACCAGTTCACCAAGCGCATGGGGCTGAACAACACCGTCGCCGGCCTGCTCTCCCTGCCGGAGCTGGTCGACGATTGGGGCCATCTGACCTTCAGCCCCAACTGGGACGGCAACATGATCGCGCATGAATCGTCGGTGGACGTGGAACGCTACCGTGACAGTTAAAAGCCAACAGCGGATCTCGCGCAAAGACGCAAAGGCGTAGGTTGGGTTAGCGCAGCGTAACCCAACAGAAATTACGGGAAGATGGGGAGGAGTAGTAGCTGGCTTCCCCCCTCACCCTCACCCTCTCCCCTTGGGGGAGAGGGGATCAGGAAGCGTGTAAATTTAACCTGCAACACACAAACCACAAATCAAAGGAGTCTTATCAATGACCATCAATAGCCGCACTACCCTTTCCCTGCTGCTGACCTTCTTTATGCTACTGCCTTTCGGCCTGGCCAATGCCGAGGCTCCGCATGACAAGCGCGCACTCGATGGTATTCAGGTCGGCAAGGGGATCTTCGATGTCAACCACGGCAACCCGAATGTACTGGTAGTGATCATGAATGTGATCGAGGAAACCCTCGATGATATGGATCGTCACGGTGTCAAACCGGATCTGATCGTCGCCTTCCGTGGCCCCTCGGCACGTTTTTTGACTACCGATATGTCGAAGATCGACGCGGAGCAACTTGACGCTTCGGAAAAGCTGGCCGAACGCATCAAGACACTGGCGGCACGCGGGGTCCATTTCGAGGCCTGCGCCATCACCCTGCGCATGATGGGGATCGGCAACGACACCATCATTCCCGAAGTCACCGTGGTGGCCAACACCTTTAACTCACTGATTGGTTACCAGGCCAAGGGTTACGGACTGATTCCGATCATGTAGGAACGGGGCAGGTACGAGATACGAGGGGAAAGGGACGAGGGGTGGAGTGCGCTGCGCGCACGGCTGTTAGATAAAAAATCGCCCATGACGGGGGCTTATTCCTTCGTCACTCGTACCTTCGTACCTTTGTTTCCCGTTCTCTGTGACAAACACATTCAATCCTTGAGGAGTCCACCCATGTCGCAACGCCAACTCGCCATGGTTATCGATCTGAACAAGTGCATCGGTTGCCAGACCTGTACCCTGGCCTGCAAGTCGCAGTGGACGGATCGCGATGGGCGTGAGTTTATGTACTGGAACCACGTCGAGACCCGCCCTGGCAAGGGCTACCCAAAGGACTGGGAGCAGGCCGGTGGCGGCTGGGAGGGTGGTAAACTACGCCCGGGGCGGCTGCCCCGTTTGCAGGAGGATTACGGCTACCCGGCCGAGTTCGGTTACCAGGCCCTGTTCGAGCCGGGCGAGCAGCCGCTGCGCCCGGCCACCGAGCTGGAATGGGGTGCCAACTGGGACGAGGATCAGGGTGGCGGCGAGTTCCCCAATGCCTATTTCTTCTACCTGCCGCGCCTGTGCAACCACTGCACCAAACCGGCCTGCCAGGCCGCCTGCCCACGCCAGGCGATCTACAAGCGCGAGGAAGATGGCATCGTGCTAATCGATCAGGAACGCTGTCGCGGCTATCGTCATTGCGTGGCCGCCTGTCCCTATAAAAAGATCTACTTCAATCCGCTGGCGGGCAAATCGGAAAAGTGCATCTTCTGCTACCCACGGGTGGAGAAAGGCTTGCCCCAGGCCTGCGCCTATCAGTGTGTGGGACGTGCCCGCCACGTTGCCTACCTGGACGATGAAGATGGTGCCATCCATCAACTGGTGCATCAATGGAAGGTGGCCTTGCCGCTACATGCCGAGTACGGCACCCAGCCCAATGTCTATTACGTGCCACCCCTTAGCCCTCCGCAGATCGGCCCCGATGGACGCCCACTGGAAACCCCAAGGGTGCCGGATGACTACCTGGTGGAACTGTTCGGCGAAGGCGTCGGTGCCGCACTCGATACCTTGCGCGTGGAGATGGCAAAAAAGAATCAGGGCGAAGGCTCTGCCCTGATGGACCTGCTGATCGCCTATCGGCATGGCGATATGTTCCGTCTGGATCGACCCCGGGGGATGGTGTGAGATGATACGCGCAACCCCACTCATATTTGGCGGCGCGCTGGCGCTGATGGTGTTGTGGCTGGCAGCCTGCAGTTCCGAACCAGCCGAGGTGGATCCCGCCCTGCAAGCCCTGACCGAGGATGGCAGGGTAATACGTGCAAGCGAGACCCGTCGTCTACCCGATACACTCGACGCAAGGGCCTGGCGACACACCGAGATCCATACCCTGATGCTTTATCCCCAACGCAGCGTATCCCCCACCCATTCGGGAAAGACGATTCAGGCCCAGCTCCAGATGCTGGTATCGGGTGATGAAATGGCCCTGCGCCTGCGCTGGCCGGATCCCCATGCCGACATTCGCCGTCAGGATCGCACCGACCACTTTGCTGATGCCGTCGCGGTGCAATGGGGCGTCGATGCCAAGGCGCAGCTGCCCTACATCGGCATGGGTGAGCCGATGCGCCCCGTAGCGCTGTGGTACCAGCAGGCCGGGGGTGAACCTCAAAGCCTCACCGCCAGGGGCTTTGGCAGCCTGCAACCCAACCGCAACGCCCCGCTGCCCATGGTGCGGATGGAACGGGACGGGGAGCACTGGATAGCGTTACTGAAAGGCTCCTTCCCGCCAGGCGTCAACCCTTTGCCGTTGGCCGTGGCGGTGTGGGATGGCGGCCATGCGGAGCGCAACGGCAGCAAACGCCTGTCCGGTTGGCACATGCTGTCTCTACCCGGAGCAGAGGCCAATCCCCAGGCCCTGCAAGCCCTGCTGGCGCAAAGCCGCAGTCACGGCGATCCTGCACAGGGGGCGCAGTTGGCAGTGCAGCACGGCTGTATCGCCTGCCACAGCCTGCCGGGCCACCCGCCCAGCGAGATCGGCCCCGACCTCACCCTGGCGGGCAAGCTGCACTGGCCCGGTTACCTGCGCCGCGTGATCGAGGAACCCTCCGCCTTCATCGTACCCGGCGAAGGATACAGCACCGTCGATCCACAAGGACAGCGCATCTCCCTGATGCCCAAACTCCCACTTACGGAACAACAGGTCGAGGATCTCGTTGCCTATCTGCAACAGGGAGTAAAATGATATTGCATTTTGATCACTAAAAAATCTCACCGCAAAGGCGCAAAGGAAAATCAGGTCTCAAAGAGGTCGCCATGCAGGCCGATATGAACCTGACTTTCTGATTGAGGCAGAAACCATGGATAAATCGATTTATCTGGATTACAACGCCACCACTCCAGTCGCCCCCGAGGTGTTCGCGGCGATGGCGCCCTGGCTGACCGACCATTTCGGCAATCCGTCGTCATCGCACCCCTATGGACGGCGCGCCGCCGAGGCGGTGGCGCAGGCACGTGCCGAGGTCGCCGCCCTGCTCGGGGCCGGGGATGACGAAATCGTCTTCACCGGCTGTGCCACCGAGGCCAACAACATCGCACTGCGCGGCGTGGCGCACGCCCTGCGCGACAAGGGACGCCACCTGATCACCTCCGCCGTGGAACACCCCTCGGTGGTGGCACCGGCTGAACGGCTGCGCGCCGAAGGCTGGGAGGTGACGGTGCTGCCGGTGGATGGCGACGGCCTGGTCGATCCCGAGCAGCTTGCCAGTGCCATCCGTCCCGACACCGTACTGGTTTCGATCATGCTGGCGAACAACGAAACCGGCACCCTGCAACCGATCGCCGAACTGGCCCGTATCACCCATGAGGCCAGCGTGCTGTTTCATACCGACGCGGCCCAGGCCACCGGCAAGATCCCGGTTGACGTGAATAAACTGGGTATCGACCTGCTGACCCTGGCCGGCCACAAATTCTATGCCCCCAATGGGGTCGGCGCCCTCTCTGTACGCCGTGGCACAGCGATTGCGCCGGTGCTGGTCGGTGCCGGGCAGGAATACGGCCTGCGTCCCGGTACCGAGAATGTCCCCCACCTGGTCGCCCTCGGTGCTGCCGCCTCCCTCGCCCGGGACAAGCTACCGACACTCTCCGGCCACCTGAGCACACTGCGCGACACCCTGCATGCTGCCCTGCAAAAAGCGATCCCCGAACTGCAACTGAACGGCCACCCGCGGCAACGCCTGCCCAATACCCTGAATATCTCCTTTCCCGGCGTCAGTGGTCGCGACCTGCTCGCTGCCTGCCCCGAACTGGCCGCCTCGGTCGGCTCCGCCTGCCACGAGGAAGGCGATACTGTCAGCGGCGTACTCGCCGCAATGGGCTGCGACGCCCCACGTGCACGCGGCGCGGTGCGCCTGTCAGTCGGTCGGGACAACACCCGTGAACAGATCGAACTGGCCGCCGACAGACTGATTGCGGGCTGGCGCCGACTGGCGTCGTGATAAGCTATCCACGCCACCAACCTTACTGACGGAAATACCATGACTACAACCCCGGTATACCCCCGCGAGCGCTTCCATGTGGTTTTGCTGGCCATCACCCAGTCGCTGTTCAACATCACCGCGATCACGGTGATGACCCTCAGCGGACTGGTGGGCGGCAAGCTGGCCAGCGACCCGGCCTACGCCACCCTGTCGATCGCGGCGATGATGCTGGGCACCCTGCTGAGCACCCTGCCTGCCTCGCTGTTCATGCAGTGGGCGGGGCGGCGGGCCGGTTTCCTGCTCGGCACCAGCCTGGGCGGGATGGTGGGCGGTGCGCTTAGCGTGTGGGCGATTGCCCAGGGCTCTTTCTGGCTGTTCTGCTTCGCCAGCCTGTTGCTGGGGCTCTACCAGGGCTTTGCCATGTATTACCGCTTCGCCGCCGCCGATGTGGTACGCGAGGCCTGGCGCAGCCGCGCCATCTCGCTGGTGCTGGCCGGTGGGGTGATCGCCGCCTTCCTCGGCCCGCTCAATGCCCGCGCCACCCTGGACTGGCTGCCCACGATCCCCGATGCCGGCCCCTATGCGGTGATCACCGCCCTGTCGATCCTGGCCTTTTTGTTGTTGGCCATGTTGCGGGTGCCGCCAGTCAACGAGCCGGGCATGGACCAGCCCCACCGCCCCTGGCGGGTGATCGCCGCACAACCGGCCTACCGGGTGGCGGTGTTGTGCGCCGCAGTGGGCTATGCGGTGATGGTGATGCTGATGACCGCCACCCCGCTGGCGATGCGCGCCGCCGGTTTCGAGATGCGCGAGGTGGCGATGATCATGCAGTGGCATGTGCTGGGGATGTTCGCCCCCTCCTTTGTCACCGGCTTTCTGATCGCCCGCTTCGGGGTGGATCGCATCATGCTTAGCGGCGGGCTGCTGATCGTACTGTGCATCGCCACCGCCAGCAGCGGACAGAGCCTGGCCCACTTCTGGCTGGCGCTGGTGCTGCTCGGGGTAGGCTGGAACTTCCTATTCGTCGGTGGCAGTAGCCTGCTCACCACCACCCACAGTGAAAGTGAACGAGGGATCAGCCAGGGGATTAACGACCTGCTCGTCTATGCCACCGTAGTGTGCGGATCGCTACTGGCCGGGGTGCTGCTGCACCACCTGGGTTGGACCATGCTCAACCTGATCGCCCTGCCGCCGGTGCTACTCGCCCTGCTGGCAGTATGGTGGTGGCGTGGATAGGAAAATGAAAAATCCTTCAACGCAGAGAGCACCGAGCAATAACGATGCAGGTCACATTCTTCTGCCGGTTACTGCGCCATCCATCGCAACCTGGACAGGTTCGGTTTGGCAGGCTGGGTACCGGCTCAAGAAGCGCTGAACATATTCAGTTTCCCTAAATATCATCCTTGAGCGTTTCCTGAAAGCGGCTGATCTGTCCGGTGTCGATCCCGGCGATATGTTCCAGCGGGATGGTGAAAATCACCCCCTTGCTGTGGTTAGCCAGATCCAACTCCTTGGTGATGGCCTTCATCACCGTCAGTGAGAGCTTGCGCTCCAGGACGAAAAGCAAGACCGACTGGCTGCCTTCGTAGGTCAGGCCGAAGAAGGTCTTCTTGGCCTCGCCACCGATCCCACGGGCATCCATAATCGTCACCCCACCGGCACCGGCGCGTTTGGCGATATCAATGGCCTTTTCCTCCAGGTCGTCCGCCAACATGGCGATTAATGCGGCAAATCTCATGGCACTGCCTCCGTTCTTAAAGGGTTGAGTCACTCATCCGCCAAGCGTTGCTGGCGCTTGGCCATCTTGTCCACCACGATGGCATACAGCATCACCGTGACGATGGGAAAAATGGACGCAAAGGCAATCAGGCCAAAGCCGTCGATCAACACGTTACGCCCCTCGATATGGGTGGCCAGGCCGATCCCCAGCGCGGTCACCAGCGGCACGGTGACCTCCGAGGTGGTCACCCCGCCCAGGTCGAAGGCCAGCGGCACGATGTATTTGGGCGCCAGCCAGGTCAGGAAGATCACCAGGGTATAACCAGCCATGATGTAATAGTGGATCGGATCGCCGGTGATGATGCGATGCACCCCAATGGTGATCCCGATCGCCACCCCCAACGCCACCAGCAGACGGATCACATTGCCGTTGAGCATCCCCTTGCCGGCCTCTTCTGCCTTCTGGCCAATGGCGATCAGCGCCGGTTCGGCCATGGTGGTGGCAAAGCCGATGGAGAAGGCAAACAGATAGATGAAGATCACCTGCTCCAGGGCAATCAACTGCTCGGCCATGCTGGTGCCGATCGGGAACAACCCCAGCTTGAGACCCAGTACAAAGGCGTACAGGCCAAAGATCACCATCAAAAAGCCGAAGACCACCCGTGGCAGATGAGGAATGGACTTGCGCAGCACCGCATACTGAAAGAACAAGATTACCGCGATGATCGGCAACACATCTCGGAACATCAGCAGCAGATCGCCCAGCATCCCCAGCAGCACATGGGGTTTGGCCTCTTCGGGCAATGCGATCACCCCGTTGCCTGTGGCAGCCTCGATCCCGTTGCCTGCGGCGACAGCCGTACCCGTATCGCCAAAGCTATAGACCAGAATACCGTACAACTGCACGGTGATCATTGGCACCATCACCGCCAACCCCACCAGACCAAAGCCGTCGGTGAGTACATTGCGCCCGCGGATCGACGCCGCCAGCCCCATCCCCAGCGCCGCCACCAGCGGCACGGTGACAATATTGGTGGTCACCCCACCCGAGTCATAGGCCAGGCCGACGATCTCCTCCGGTGCGAAGAAGGTGACGATCACCACCACGATGTAGCCAATGATCATGTACCAGTGCAACGGCTGGCCAAACAGGATCCGCATCACCCCCACCGCCACTACCGCACCCACCGAGATCGCCACGATCAGGCGCAGGGTGAAGGCATCGACCCGCCCCTCGCTGATCACCTCCGCCTGCGAGGCCACCGCGATCAGTGCCGGCTCAGCGATCACTGCGGCAAAGCCCAGTGAGAAGCCGAAGGTCAACAGTAGTGGCAATGAACCGCGCTTGGCAAAGGCGTTGGACAGCCCCTTGCCGATGGGAAAGATCCCCATCTCCAGCCCCTGCAGGAACAAGGCCACCCCCAACACCACCACCAGCAGGCCAATGGTGATCGACAGGATCCCATCGGGCACCTGGCGCATGATCAACAGCTGAAAGACCGCCACCACCAGGATGATCGGCATCAGATTGCGAAAGGAGTGCTTGAGTGTCTCCCAGAAGGCGTTGAAGTGTTCCAAACTTATCGTTCCCGCGCCGGCCCTGCATCCCATTCGTCAAGATGGGCACACATCAAGTCCACATCGGCCCCCATAACTTGGTCGATGGGCAAGGAGATCACCAGCCCCTTGAAGCGCTGTTCCAACAGTAATTCCTGATTCAATGCCGCCTCGGCAGCACGGGCGTGCCGTTCGTCGAGCAGGAAGGCCAGCACCTTTTCGTAGCCCCGGTAGGTGAGTCCAAAGAAGACCTTGTGCTCGGGAAAGCCGATGCCACGCCCTTCAATGATGGTGATCCCCTGCGCACCATGCGCCCGGGCGATCTCCACCGCGCGATCCTGTAGCTCATCCGCTACCACAGCCACCACCAGCAAGGGTTGCATGACTCTCTCCAGTCGTTATGCGAAACTGGAAATAATCCTACCCCAAAGCGATCCCAAAGGCCAAAGCAGAACAGTGGCCGGAGAGAAAAGGCGATGCCGTCCAGCTCACTGACATTCCTGGCACAACTACGGCAAACCGCGCGCAACCTGTTGCCAGTGCTGACGGTATTGCTGGTGTTTCAGTTTCTGGTGCTGGCCCAGACACCGGCACAGCCACTATTGCTGGGTATCGCCCTGCTCTCGCTGTTGTTGGGGATCACCCTCACCCTCAAAGCCATGGAGCAGGTGATCTTTCCGGTCGGCAACCGTCTTTCTCACCTGATGGCGGCACGCGGCTCACTGGGCTGGTTGCTGGCCTTCGGCTTCGCACTGGGCTTTGGCGCGGTGATCGCCGAGCCCTCACTGATCGCCGTGGCTGAGGAGGCCGAGCGCCTCAGCGATGGGCGTATGCAAGCCACCACCCTGCGTATCGTGGTGGCCGGCTCGGTAGGGCTGTCGCTGGTCATCGGCATCCTGCGCAGCGTGCTCGGCCACCCCATCCATGGCTATCTGCTGGCTGGGATCGGGCTAATGCTGCTGGCGACCTGGGCCACCCCGGCGGAGATCACCGGTATCGCCATGGATGCCGGGGCGGTAAGCGTCAATATCATCACCGTACCGCTGCTAGTGGCCCTCGGGGTGGGGCTGTCTCAGGCGATCAGCCAGCGCAGCCCGCTGGCCACCGGCTTTGGCCTGTTGGCCCTGGCCGTGATGGCGCCGCGTATCGGGGTGCAAGTCTATGGCTTGTGGGCCTATGGCGAGGCCGGCTGGACCACGGTCACCCTGCTGCCCCGTCTAGAGACCCCGCTGCCGCTGCTAACCGTACCCGACACCTGGTATGGCGCCCTGCTGGGCGATGCGAGCAACATCCTGCGCAGTGTGATCCCTATCCTGCTAGTCACTGTCGTGTTTCAGCTGCTGGTGCTACGGCAGCACTTTCACCACCCACAACAGTTGCTATACGGGCTAATCTGGCTGGTGATCGGGCTGTTTTTCTTCCTGCAGGGGCTGCGCCATGGGCTGTTTCCGCTCGGTGGCGAGATGGCCCTGGCACTGACCGAGCGCGGCAAGATTTTCCTCTATCTGTTTGTATTTTTTATCGGCCTGGCCGCCACCCAGGTGGAGCCAGCGCTGATCGCCATCACCCGCAGGGCCGAACATCACCAACCCACCCTGCTCAATGCGCGCGTGCTGCGCTGGCTGGCGGCCCTTGGTGTGGGGGGCGGACTGATGCTGGGGATCGCCCGCATGGCCCAAGGCTGGCCGCTGGAATGGGTGATTCTCCCGCTGCTACTGTTGCTGGCCCTGCTCGCCTGGCTAGGGCCACGGGACACCACCGCACTGGCCTTCGATCTGGGCGGGGTGGCCACCTCCGATGTCACCGTGCCGCTGATCACCGCGCTGAGCATCGCCCTGACCACCGTACTGGGCAGCGGTGACGCCATGCTGGATGCCTTCGGCCTGATCGCCCTGGCCTCCCTCGGGCCGATCCTGCTGGTGATGCTCTACACCATCCTGGCCCAGCACTGGTTGGAACGGAAATACTAAAAGATTTCAACACAGACGACTACAAGGATGTAGTCGGTTGGAAATGTCGGGAACATATTTCCCAGCTCGCAGAGCACACAGAGATCCACGAAGAACCCTACTCGTAGGAACGGCGCCCACGCCGCGATTATCCATCATTTGCCATCGCGGCCAGGAACCGCTCCTACCCAATCATCCAGGCAAGCTTTGCATATCCCATGCATGTGGGCCGAAAACCTTAATATTCTCTGTGACCTCTGTGCCCTCTGTGTTGATATTTTTCTGGTGTATGCTGTGAGCCATGTCCAACACCATCATCCGCCAGCGCCTGCACCTGACCGGCAGGGTTCAGGGGGTAGGCCTTCGCCCGCTAGTGTATCGCCTGGCCAATCAGTATTCCCTTAGCGGCTGGGTGCGCAACCAGGGCGGCGAGGTATGGCTGGAGGTCGAGGGCCAACCCG
>OBJA01001200.1_pt1 | contig 18761 bp, 13 predicted proteins | sample 1519751 | NCBI WGS metagenome assembly OBJA01 (sample SAMEA3881238, study PRJEB22517) | soil metagenome | biome: lake sediment; feature: soda lake sediment; material: sediment, water from around vicinity | place: India | collected 2013-12-23 | depth 3 m
CGGCTTGTGGGCGCGGGCCTCGGCCAGCAGGGTGACGTAGTAGCCGGCGGTCTGGTAGCGGTAGGAGCGGCAGAGGTTGAAAACTTTGGTCTGGCGCAAGGAGGAGCAGGCCGGGTCGGTGAGGTAATGGCGGGCGGCCATCACCTCCACCCCCGGTAGCTCCAGGGGCCAACTTTTGGGGTTGTCCACCACGATCAGGGTTTTAAGCATTCCGGGGCTCCAGGATCAGCAGGTTGCCGTCATAGGTCATGATGCCCAGGAGAATAGCCCCCACCAATCGGTCCAGATTGACCTGATATTGGCGGCCCCCTCCCAGGGGGTTCTGATGCAAGGGGTCGGCCACCAGCACCTGGCGGCTGGCCCGGTCGTAGCCGCAGAGTACCACGAAATGGCCGGTAGGGACGCCCAAAATATCGTTATATTCCATTGTCGCCGCATCCGGCCGGGGTTGGTGTTCGCGGCGGCAATGGTAAAGATAGGTGGCGGAAAGCCCGCAAAGAATAGGTTTGCCCTGCTTGAGATAGTGGCGGATCAGGCTGCCGTTGAGATCACGGAAGCGGATTTTGCCGCCCAGGCTCAGGTATTCCAGGTAGGCCCTGGTGGCCACCTTCAGCTTGTTCTGCCCCTTGACCTCGGCCTGGCGGGCCAGAAGTCGGGCCAGATCGGGTCGGGCTTTGCGGGTGCCGTTCGGGTTGCCGGCCGGGTTACCGGCCGGCTTGCCGCTGCTTTCTGCTGCGGGCTCGAACCAACTGGGGTCGAACACTTGCAGGTTGTAGGTATAGATGGTGGCCCGGTAGCCCCGCCGCAGAGCATGGCAGGCCAGCAGCACCTCCAGGGTTCCGCCGCCTTCCAGAATATGGACTTCGTCGATCACCCGGTCCAGGGAAAGCTCGTCGCCGTAATAACGGTAAACCGCCTGCAGGCAGGTGGGGCCGCAGGTGGCGTCGTCGGGCTGGGGCAGGATGTCGAGCAGCAAGCGCTTTTCCATGGCTGGGATCATCTCATACCGCCACCGCCGGGAAAAGCAAATAGAATTTTGGCTTACCGTTTTTTGCCTTTGGCGGGGCGCCAGTGCAGCAGCAGCCATTTTTCCGCCTCCACCAGCACGAAGACGCTGGCGGTGGCGATGAGCATCAGCGGCCAGTCGCCGGCCGCCACCGGGGCGGTGCCGAAAAGGTGGTGCATGAAGGGGGCGTAAGTAAAGAAACCCTGGAGGACCAGCACCGCGCCGATGGCAATAAGCACATAGCGATTTTCATGGAACAGTTTGAGGCTGTCGACCCGGCGGTGGAGGGAGCGGGTGTTGAACAGGTAATAGATCTGGAACAGGATCAGGGTGTTGACCGCCGTGGTTCGGGCCACCTCGATATCCACCCCCTGCTCCACCTTCCAGACAAAAAAGCCGAAAATGCCGCTGACCATGATCATCGAGACAAAAAATACCCGCCAGACCAGGAAGCCGTCGAGGATCGGGGCCTCGGGGTCGCGGGGCGGCTTTTGCATCACGTCGGGCTCGGAGGGCTCGAAGGCCAGGGCCAGGGCCAGGGTGACGGCGGTGACCATGTTGACCCAGAGGATCTGCACCGGGGTGATGGGCAAGGTTTGGCCGGCCAGGATGGCGGCGATGATCACCCCGGCCTGGCCGCCGTTGGTGGGCAGGATGAAGGCGATGGACTTGCGGATATTGCTGTAAACCGTTCGCCCCTCCCGGACCGCGTGGGCGATGGAAGCGAAGTTGTCGTCGGTGAGCACCATTTCGGCGGACTCCTTGGCCACCTCGGTGCCCTTGATTCCCATGGCCACCCCCACGTCGGCCTTTTTGAGGGCCGGGGCGTCGTTGACCCCGTCGCCGGTCATGGCCACCACCTCTCCGGTTTCCTGGAGCAGTCGCACCAGGCGCAGCTTGTGTTCGGGGCTGACCCGGGCGAAGACGTCCACCTCCTTGACCCGGCGGCGCAGACTGTCGTCACTTAAACCTTCGATCTCCTTGCCGGTGAGGGCGATGTTTTCCCCTTCGCCGATTCGCATCCGGGCGGCGATGGCCTTGGCGGTAACGGCATGGTCGCCGGTGATCATCTTGACCCGGATTCCGGCCTCCCGGCACTCCTGGACGGCGGTGATGGCCTCATCCCGGGGCGGGTCGATGATCCCCACCACCCCCAGCAGGATCATCCCGTTTTCCACATCGGCGAAGGTCAGTTCCTGCCTGCCGGCGGTCGCCGGTTTTTTCGCCAGGGCCAGCAGGCGCTGCCCCTTGCCGGCGATCCGTTCCAGCTGGCTCTCCCAGAAGGGCAGATCAAGCTCCGCCGCTTCGCCGTCGCGCCATTGCGCGGAGCACATTGCCAGCACCACCTCGGGAGCGCCCTTGAGATAGATCAGGCTGTTGCCCTCATGGTCATGGTGGAGGGTGGCCATGAACTTGTGTTCCGATTCAAAGGGGATCAGGTCGGTGCGGGGGAACTGCCCCTTGACGGTTTCCAGCTCCAGGCCGGCCTTGTGAGCCAGGGTCAGCAGGGCTCCCTCGGTGGGGTCGCCGTTGATCTGCCAGTTATCGCCGCCGCTTGGGTCGGGTACCAGCTCGGAGTCGTTGCAGAGCAGGCCGGCCCGGCAAAGCTCCTGCAACGGTGGTTGTTCGTTGCTATTGATGTCCGGGCCGGCTTTTTCCTGGTCGCCGTTCAGGGTGAAGCCGCCCCGCGGGGCGTAGCCGATGCCGGAGACCGCGTAGTCGGCCCCGGCGGTGACCACCTCCTGGACGGTCATTTCGTTTTTGGTCAGGGTGCCGGTTTTATCGGAGCAGATGATGGTCACCGAGCCCAGGGTTTCCACCGCCGGCAGCCGGCGGATGATGGCGTGGCGGCCGGCCATGGCCTGGACCCCCAGGGCCAGGGTGATGGTGATGATGGCCGGCAGCCCTTCGGGAATGGCGGCCACCGCCAGACTCACCACCGCCAGGAACATATCGGCGGCATCGTAACCTTTGAGCAGATAACCGAAGGCAAAGGTGGCGGCGGCCATGGTGAAGATGGCCACCGTCAGCTTGCGGCCGAACTCGGCGATTTTCACCAGCAGACGGGTGGTAAGCTGGGAGACATCGGCCAGCATCCGGTTGATCCGGCCCAACTCGGTATAATCACCGGTGGCCGTCACCACCCCGGTGCCCTGGCCGTAGGTGACCAGGGTGCCGGAGTAGGCCATGGCGAAGCGGTCGCCGATGGCGGCGTTTTCGGCCACCGGCTCGGTCCGTTTCTCCACCGCCACCGACTCCCCGGTGAGCGAGGCCTCGTCGATCCGTAACTCTTTAACTTTGTACAGGCGCAGATCCGCCGGCACCTTGTCGCCGGATTGGAGAAAAACCAGGTCGCCGGGTACCAGCTCTTCGGCGGCGATCACCTGGCGGCGGCCGTCGCGCAGCACCACCGCCTGCTGGGAGAGCATGTTGCGAATGGCCTCCAGGGCCTTTTCCGCCTTGCCCTCCTGGATAAAACCGATCAGGGCGTTGATTGCCACCACCCCCAGGATCACCCCGGCATCCAGCCAGTGGCGCATGAGCATGGTCACCACCGCCGCCCCGATCAGCACGTAGATCAGCACATTGTGAAACTGGAGCAGAAAGCGCAGCAGCGGCCCCCGTTTGCGGGGCGGGGTCAGCACGTTGGGGCCGTGGGCGGCCAGCCGCTCTTGCCATTGGGCCCGGCTCAGGCCCTGCTCGGGATCAACCTTGAACTGGCGCAGGGCGGCATCCGCCGGCTGGGCGTGCCAGGCGGAGGCTTCCGGGTGGTGATCGGGGGCTGGTTGTTCGATCTTCATCTTGATTGTTCGATTATTTTTAGTGGTTGGGGACAATTAAGGGCGGTTGCCGGGGCGGCGCGGCAGGTAAACCAGCAAAGAGCCGGTATTGCCGCCGCGGCGCCGCCGTTCCCGGCACCAGGCCAGAACCCGTTGTTCGGCTTCCAGTTCCGCCAGCACCTTCCGGGCCAGGGCCGGCAGGACCGGCTCACCCTCGGAATGCAGGCCTTTGCCGGTGATCACCCGCAGGGTAAGCAGGTCGATTTCCCGGCAACGATCGACAAAACGGCGCAAGCTTTTGGCCGCCTCCTCGGCGGTTAAGCCGTGGAGATCCAGCTCCTCCTGGGGCCGGGGATAGTTCCGAAGCAGTTCGCCAGGTTCCGGCTGGCGGGGCGGGTGGTGGGCCTCGGCTTGCTTGAGCGCCTCCTGGTTGAGATACTGCTCCACCACGATGGCAAAATGGCTGGCCACTGCCGGTTGCCTGGCTTTGCGGTGAAGTTTACCGGGATGCTGATTGGCGGTTTGGCTCATGGGGTGTGGAATTACTTTTTGCCCAAGGTGATTGCTTGATTTCTCAGTTTTAATTTATCCTAATGGAAAATCGGCCGAACGAAAAGGGGAGGAATTTTTTTTTAGTATTTTTTTTGTGGTTTGGATGATTCCTTGCTGTTAGTATGGTGGTGTTTAATTATCAAACCGAACCGGGAGGTTGCATGAGTGCCAAACTGCATTTCCTGATTACCAGCGAGCGGGGCAAGACCCGCTACGTGACCATCAAGAAGCGGCGGATCCTGTTTTTGGGCTTGGTGACCGTGGCTTTGCTGCTGGTCAGCGCCGTGGGTTGGCAGGCGTCCCTGGAGAACGTTACCCTGCGGGCTCAGAATGCAGCGATCAAGTACGAACTGGCCACGGTCAAGGAGAAACACCGGCTGATGCTGGCTCGGGCCGTCGACCAGGAAGAAGAGCAGAAGTTTCTGCTGGACACCGCCATGGACGAGTTGCGCCAGCGCAGTGAAGTAATTGAGTCGATTTTAAGCGCGGTGGGCATTGAACTGGAGCTTGGCAGCGAGGGCCGGGAAAATACCGGTGGTCCTTATATCGGCCTTTCCGACGATTCCTATGGCGACTTGACCTTCAAAGTCGACCATTACCTGGATTTTATCCGCTCAGTTCCCCTGGGCACCCCGGTACCCGGTACCTTGACTTCTCCCTTCGGTCGGCGCTCCGACCCTTTCACCGGCCGGCCGGCCATGCATAACGGCCTGGATATCCACAACCGAGTGGGCACCCCGATCAGGGCCCCTGCCGACGGCCGGGTGGTCACCAGCGCCTATACCCGGGGCAACGGCAACTATATCGAGATCGATCACGGCAACGGTTTCAGGACCCGCTACCTCCACCTCCAGCGCAGTCTGGTCAAGGCCGGCGATCGGGTGGAGCGGGGCGACGAGATCGCTCGGCTGGGCAACACCGGCCGCAGCACCGGCCCGCACCTCCATTACGAAATTCTGCATAACGGCAAAGCCATCGACCCCTATCGTTTCGTACGGGTGGCGGCGGTGCTGGAAGGCTCGGTGCCGGCTCGGGGCGGGGCGGTTCGAGGCCAGGAAGTTCATTAACCGGTAACCGTTGCGCAGTAGCGCCACATTTAATTTACAGGGGATAAGCCGCCATGGGTTTCTGGAAGAAGCGTGACGACGATGGCTCGGGGGGAGCCGTAACCAGCGTTATCGGCCAGGATATGCAACTGGTCGGTGATGTTTCCTTCAAGGGCAAGCTCCGGCTTGACGGGCGGATCAAGGGCAACATCCGGGGCGACTACCTGATCGTGGGGGAGTCCGGGGTGGTGGTGGGTGACATCATGGTCAACACCTTTGTCTGCTCCGGCCGGGTGGAAGGCAACGTCAACGTCAAAAAATTCCAGATTTCCACCAGCGGGGCCATCAACGGCAAGGTTGAGGCCACCGACCTGACCGTGGAGTCCGGGGCGGCCTTGAGTGGCGAGGTAAAGTCCCGGAGCAAGGAGTTGCGCCTGGTGCCCGGCTCCACCATTCCCCAGGAGGAGTGGGACGCCCAGGTCAAGGAGGCCGCCGCCCATGCCGCCTCCAGTGCCAAGAAGGCCGCCGCCGCTCAGCAGCCAGCGCCGATGCCGGCCGCCGCCCGTAAAGCCGCCGCCGGCGCCGGTTGAGGTTGCATTAACATCAACAGATAGCCCGAGCGTGGTGCAGGGCCGCTGCGAAGCCGGGGGCCGAGCGGGCGATCACCTCATCCTCGACGCAGAAGGCCAACCGGAAGTAGCCGGGTAGCCCGAAGCCGCGGCCGGGGACCGCCAGAATCTTTTCCTTGGCCAGCAGGCCGACAAAGGCGGCGTCGTCGGCCAACGGTGATTTGGGGAAGAGATAGAAGGCCCCTTTGGGCGGCACGAACTCGTAGCCCGCCTCCTTGAGAATCCGGCAGAAAAGCTCGCGGCGTCGAGCGTAGACGGCGGTATCCACCGTCACTCCCTGTAGTTCGGCCACCACCTTTTGCATCAGGGCCGGGGCGTTGACGAAGCCCAGGATCCGGTTGGCCAGGGTCATGGCCCCGATCAACCGGGCCTTGTCGGCGATCTCGGGGTGGACCGCGATATAGCCGATCCGCTCGCCTGGCAGAGAAAGATCCTTGGAGTAAGAAGAAACCACCAGACTGTGCCGGTAGGCCTGGAAGATGCCGGGTACCTGGTGGTTGTCAAAGACGATCTTGCGGTAGGGCTCGTCGGCGATCAGGTAGATGGTCTGCTTGGCCTGGTTGAGCAAGGTCGCCAGCCCGTCCAGCTCCTCGGCGCTGTAAATCTGGCCGCTGGGGTTGTTGGGGCTGTTGATGATGATGGCCTTGGTCCGCGGGCCGATGGCTTCCCGGATGGCCGCCAGGTCCAGGCTGAAATCCGGCCGGGTGTTGACGACCCTGCCGACTCCGCCGTGGTTGTCGATATAGAAGTTGTATTCGACGAAGAAAGGAGCCAGGACGATCACCTCGTCGCCGGGATCCAGCAGGGCCTTCAAAATCACGTTGAGGCCGCCGGCCGCCCCCACCGTCATCAATGTCTCATTTTCGCTGACTGTCACTTCCTGCTCTTGGGAAACCCGGCCGGCCACCGCCGCCCGAACCAGGGGATAGCCGCCGTTGGGCATATAGCTGTGGGCGCCGGGCTGCCGGTCGGCCGCCACTTTCTGCAAGGCTTCGTTGAACCGGGGCGGCGGCGGCAGGTCCGGGTTGCCCAGGCTGAAATCGCAAACCTGATCTTCCCCGTACCGGGCCTTGAGCCTGGTTCCCTCCTCGAACATTTTGCGAATCCAGGAAGAACGCTCGGCAAAGTCGATCATTTTTCGGGAGATGGTCATGGCGATTCCTTAATTTTGAGGGTTAGCAGGCAAGGGCCAGGGCGCGGGCCCGGGCCGAGTGGGTAAGAACTCCCACCGGATCGACGTAATCATAGACCCGGGGGGTTTTGCCGGCGGCGGGCCGCAGAATCCGGCCCACCACCTGGAGCAGGCGGCCGCTGAATTTGATGGGGGTGGTCAGAAAGAGGCTGTCCAGGCCGGGGCAGTCGAAGCCCTCGCCGATCAACTGGACGGTGGAGATCAGTACCGGGATTTCGCCCCGGCCCAAGGCGGCCACCAGGGCGGCCCGTTGGTCGGTGGGGGTAGCGCCGGTGAGAATGCGGCTGCCCACCCCCAGCTCGGCCAGCAGGGCGGCCAGGGTCTCGCAATGCTGCACCCGGTCGCTGACCACCAGGATGGTGCCCCGGCCGGTGTCGTTCTCCTGCCCGGCCTGGCGGGCGATATCGACGGCGATCAGCCGGTTGCGGGCCGGGTCGGCGGTGAGGGCCTGGATCAGGGCCTGGTAGTTGCCCCGGTAAACGTAGCGGAAAGCGGTGGGGCGCTGGATCAGTTCGGCCTTGAGGATGGCGCCGCTGCGCTGGAGGGCGTCGGTGGCGATCCGGTGGACCGACTCACCCAGGTAAAAATTGATCAACTCGGTCAGGCCGTCGCGGCGGAAGGCGGTGGCCGACAGCCCCAGCAGATGGCGGCAATCGAAACTGGTCACCACCTCGGTGAAAAGGGTGGCGGGCACCCGGTGGCATTCATCGACGCAAAGCTGGCCGAAACGGCCGCTAAGCTCGGCCAGGTGGCTGCGGGCCGAGTTGACGATGGCCACGGTCAGCGGCTTGATCTCATGGCGGCCGTCGCCCAGCAGACCGGGATCACAGGCGAGAAATTCTCGAATCCGGGCGGCCCATTGGTGGAGCAGCTCTTTGGTGTGGACCAGCACCAGGGTGGGCTGGCGGCGGGCAGCGAAAACCGCGCAGGCGATCACCGTCTTGCCGCTGCCGGTACCGGCCTCCAGCACCCCGAAATCCCGACTCAGGACTGCCGCCAGCGCCTCCTCCTGGTAGGGGCGCAGGTTGCCCTTGAACTCCAGTTCCAGTGGGGGCGCCAACTGCCGCCGGTCGTCGATTACCACCTCCCGCTCACCATGCCGGTGGCAGAGCAGCAGGGCCTGGCGGGCGAAGCCCCGGGGGAAGGTGAGGCCTTCCCGGTCCTCGCTGAAAAAATAGAGCCGAGGCTTGAGCTGCTTGCCGATCCAGCGCCCGTACTTGCGGGCGTCCCGGTACTTGGGATTCTCCAGGGTAAGCCGGTCCTTGATGGCGGCCAGAACTCGATCATCGGCCCCCGTAAGGCGGGCGTCCCGGTCAACAATAAGCTGGATTTGGGTGGCGCTGGTCACTGGTCGATTTTCCCGATTTATCGATAAAAGCGGTGGTCTGGTTTGGCTCTTGCCAAAAGGGGGAAAACAAGGGTAGGATAACCGGTTTGGTTTTCCGACGGCCCGGCTCATTCCGGTCCGTTAAAATAACCCTTTTTTATGGAGTATGGCAATGAGCAACGAACCGGACAAGATCATCTATTCGATGATCAAGGTAAGCAAATTTTACGAAAAACAGCCGATCCTGAAGGATATCAGCCTTTCCTACTTTTACGGGGCCAAGATCGGGGTCATCGGCATGAACGGCTCCGGCAAGTCTTCGCTGCTGCGGATTCTGGCCGGCGAGGACAAGGAATTCAACGGCGAAACCCACATCGCGCCCGGCTACACCGTGGGTTTTCTGCCCCAGGAGCCCAGGCTGGACGAAGGCGCCACGGTGCGCCAGATTGTCGAGCAGGGGGTTCAGGAAACCGTCGATCTGGTCAACGAGTTCAACGAAATCAACCTCAAATTCGCCGAGCCCATGGATGACGAGGCCATGGACAAGCTGATCGCCCGCCAGGCGGCGGTCCAGGAAAAGCTTGACGCCCTGGACGCCTGGGATCTGGACGCCCGCCTGGAAATGGCCATGGACGCCCTGCGCTGCCCCCCCGGCGATACCCCCATCAAGGTGCTCTCCGGCGGCGAGAAGCGGCGGGTAGCCCTCTGCCGCCTCCTGCTCAAGAAGCCCGACATCCTGCTGCTGGACGAGCCCACCAACCATCTGGACGCCGAAACCGTGGCCTGGCTGGAACATCACCTCCAGCGTTACCCCGGCACCGTAATCGCCGTCACCCATGACCGCTATTTCCTCGACAACGTGGCCGGCTGGATTCTGGAGCTGGACCGGGGCCACGGGATTCCCTGGAAGGGCAACTACTCCTCCTGGCTGGAGCAGAAAGGCAAACGCCTGGCCCAGGAGGAGAAGCAGGAGAGCGACCGCCAGAAGACCCTGGCCCGCGAGTTGGAATGGATTCGGATGACCCCCAAGGGCCGTCACGCCAAGGCCAAGGCCCGGATCAAGGCTTACGAGGATCTGCTGGGTCAGGCCGGAGAGAAGCGGGCTCGGGATCTGGAAATCTATATCCCCCCCGGCCCCCGCCTGGGCAAGGTGGTGATCGAGGCCCAAGGGTTGAGCAAATCATTCGCTGATCGGCTGCTCTTTGAAAACCTTTCCTTTGCCCTGCCCCCCGGCGGCATTGTCGGGGTGATCGGTCCCAACGGGGCCGGCAAGACCACCCTCTTCAAGCTGATCAGCGGCAAGGAGCAGCCCGACGGCGGCACCATTCGGATCGCCGATTCGGTCAAGCTGGCCTATGTCGATCAGGAACGGGACGTGCTCAACCCGGAGGACAGCATCTGGCAGGCGATCACCGAGGGTCAGGAGACCATCGCCCTGGGCAGCCGCGAACTCAACTCCCGGGCCTACGTTGCCCGTTTCAACTTCTCCGGCAGCGAGCAGCAGCGCAAGGTGGGGTTGATGTCCGGCGGCCAGCGCAACCGGGTGCACCTGGCCCGGATGCTGAAAAGCGGGGCCAACGTCCTGCTGCTGGACGAGCCCACCAACGACCTGGATGTCAACACCCTGCGGGCACTGGAAGAGGCCCTGGAAAATTTCGCCGGTTGCGCGGTGGTGATCAGCCACGATCGCTGGTTCCTGGACCGGATCGCCACCCACATGCTGGCCTTCGAGGGCGATTCCCGGGTGGTCTGGTTTGACGGCAACTATTCCGAATATGAAGAGGATCGCCGCCGCCGGCTGGGGGCCGAAGCCGACCAGCCCCATCGGATCAAGTATCGCCACCTGACCCGTTGATGACCGCCAGGGTGAAAACATACGCCGTTACCCTGGCGGTGGTGATGACGTTGGCGTCGCTCCAGGCGTTGTTGGTCGTCGTTGGTCTCCATTGGCTGTGGCTGCTGGTGCCGGCGCTGGTTTTGGGCGGGGGGCTGGCCTGGTACTTCGACCGGCTGGTCAGCGGCTTTGACCGCGACAGCGAGCAGCAGCGCCGCACCGAACAGCGGTTGCGGGACAGCGAAGGGCGGCTTTCCTCCATCCTGCAGAGCATCGGGGCGGGGGTGATCGCCACCGACCGGCAGGGGCGGGTGGCCTTTCTTAACCCGGTGGCCGAGCGTTTGAGCGGCTGGGATCTGGTGGATGCCTTGAATCAGCCGGCCACCGAGGTCTTGGCCCTGGCCGACGAGGAGAGCGGCCAACCCCTGGCCAGTCCCCTTTCGCGGGTGATGGAGGAGGGGGAAATCATCGACTGGCGCGACAAGGTGCTGCTGCGCTCCCGCGATGGCCGCAGCCTGCCGGTGGCCTGCACGGTGGCGCCCATTGCCAGCTTCAACGGGATGATCGGCGTCGTTTTTGTCTTTCGTGAGATCAGCAAGGAGCGGGAGGTGCAGCGCAATCTGCTGGCGGCCAAGGAGCAGGCCGAGCGGGCCTCCCGGGCCAAGAGCGAGTTTCTGGCCGGAATGAGCCATGAGATCCGGACCCCGCTGACCGCCATCCTGGGGATGGCCGACCTGTTGGATCAGAGCCCGCTGGACCCCGAGCAGCGCCGTTACGTGGCGGCCTCGCGGGCGGCGGGGGAGAGTTTGCTGGATCTGATCAACGGCATTCTCGATCTCTCCAAAATCGAGGCCGGCCGCCTGGAGGTGGAGGCCCTGGAGTTCGATCTCGATCGCCTGCTGCGCCAGATTATCGAGATCATGACCCTGCGGGCCCGCCAGAAGGGCCTGGAGTTGCACAGCAGCCTGCGCTGGCCCCGGCCCTGCCTGGTGGTGGGTGATCCCATCCGGATTCGCCAGGTGCTGGTCAACCTGATCGGCAATGCCATCAAGTTCACCGAGCAGGGCCGGGTGGAGGTGGAGGCAAGTAGTAGCCTGCCGGCGGCGGTCGGAGCGGATTCAGGTCCGGCCGGTGAAGGTGCCGACCCGGAAAAGCAGGCAACTTTTCACTTTGTGGTGCGCGATACCGGCATCGGGATTGCCCCGGACAAGCAGGAACTGGTCTTTGAAGATTTCGCCCAGGCCGACGCCTCCACCACTCGGCGCTACGGCGGCACCGGCCTGGGGCTGGCCATTTCCCGTAAGCTGGTAACCATGATGGCCGGGGAGATCAAGCTTTACAGCCGGGAGGGAGAGGGCAGCGTCTTTACGGTGGATATTCCCTTGCCCTGCCGGTCGGCGGGGAGTGAGGAAAAAGTGACCGTTGCCGGGAAGGCCGGTGGGGGATGGGACGGAGCCCCAGACGCTGCCGAGGCGACCGGCGGCTTGCGGATCCTGCTGGCCGAAGACTCCCTGGACAACCAGTTGCTCTTCCGGGCCTATCTTAAAGGAACCGGCCACCAGCTGGCAATCGCCGGCAACGGCCGGGAGGCGGTGGCAAAATTCAAGGCGGCCGACTACGATCTGGTGCTGATGGATATCCGAATGCCGGAAATGGATGGCTACGCTGCCACCCGGGCAATTCGGGCCTGGGAGCGGGAGCAGGGGCGGCCAGCCACCCCGGTGCTGGCTCTCACCGCCCACGCCTTTCCCGAGGATGTCAGGCAAAGTGCCGCAGCCGGCTGTGACGGGCACCTGGTCAAACCCATCAAGCTTGATGATTTTCGGCGGGCGGTCAGTCGCCATGGTCGGCGGCGGGAGCTGCCGGCAGGCGGCTTGGGGGGCGGCTCCGGTGCCGGCCCGGGGGATGATGCCGACGCCGAGGTCGCGCTGCAAGAGTTGCTGGCGGACCTGATCCCCGGCTATCTGGCCAAGGTGGCTGCCGATCTGGAAATCATTGCCGAGGCGCTGCGACGGCAGGATTGGCCGCAGGCGGCCCTGCTGGCCCATACCATCAAGGGCACCGGCGGCGGCTACGGCTTCGCCCCCTTGAGCGAAATGGCGGCGGAGCTGGAAAATGCCGTCAGGCATGAGCAGGCAGCGGTGGCCGAGGAGATAGTGGCAAAAACAAGACATTATCTTGACAAGGTTCGGCTAACGGACAATACTTGAAGAGGTATTGGCTGATTTTAGTTAATTTAAGTTTACGCCATCTTGGCTGGCCGGTTGCTTAACGCTTACGTCCCGTTAAATCGGCAGTTTAATACCCCTGGTGAACGGCGGCGGCGCTGTTGCCGTAGTCGGACAGGCGATCTTGGGAGTGGGATGCATGGGTGGTGGCTCGATACTGATTGTCGATGACTCCCCGGAAAGCCGGGTGCTGCTCCAGCGAATGCTGGCGGCCGGCGGCTACGGTGAGATTCTGGAAGCCGACGGCGCGGCGGCGGCCTTTGCCCTGCTGGGCCTGGACCCCGAGGGCCGGGGCGAGCCGCGCCCGGATCTTGATCTGGCCCTGGTGCTGCTGGACATCGTGATGCCGGACATGGACGGGATCGAGGTCTGCCGCCGCCTGAAGAATCATCCTGCCCTGTGCGATATCCCGGTGATCATGGTCACCGCCGACAACACCGACAGCAACCTGCGCACCGTTTTCGATCTGGGGGCGGTGGATTACATCCACAAGCCGGTCAAGCAGGTGGAGTTGTGCGCCCGGGTCAAGTCGGCCCTGCGGCTTAAAATGGAGATGGATCGCCGCGCCGCCCTGGCCACCGAGCTGGAAGCGGCCAACGACCGTCTGCGCCGGATGGCCCTGGTGGACGGCCTGACCGGGATTGCCAACCGGCGCGGCTTCGATGAGTTCCTGGAGCGGGAGTGGCGGCGCTGCCGCCGCGACGGCCTGCCCCTGGCGGTTTGCCTGGCCGATATCGACTTCTTCAAGCTCTACAACGATATTTACGGCCACCTCAGGGGTGATGAAGTCTTGCAGCAGGTGGCCCAACTGTTTCAGCAGGTGGTCCACCGCCCCGGCGATCTGGTGGCCCGTTTCGGCGGCGAAGAGTTTGTCTTCGTCCTCTCCGGCTCCGATATTGAGGGAGCGGAACAGGTGGCCCGGCGAGCCATCGAACTTCTGGAGGAGGCGGCCATCCCCCATCCCCACTCACCCATCAGCGAACAACTCACCATCTGTTTCGGCATCTCGGCCATCCGGCCGGCCCCCAACGGCGACCACCTCCCCCTGCTGGACTGCGCCGACAAGGCCCTCTACGAAGCCAAGCAGACCCGGGGCAACCGGGTGGCGATTCAGCTACCGGAAGCTTGAAAGAAGAGCATTTGAGCGGTTGTTTTTGGGGCGAGTAGTTGGCGGGTATCTGGTAAGATGGCCGCAAGGTGCTTGCGAAATGACTGGGAAATGACTACAAAACAAAAAAGGGGTCACAGCCGCATGTGCTGTAACCCCTTGATTTTACTGGTGGGCCGTCGGGGGCTCGAACCCCAAACCTACTGATTAAGAGTCAGTTGCTCTACCAGTTGAGCTAACGGCCCTTTTTCGGCTGGTCAAGCCGCGAAAAGGGCTGTTTAGCATAAGCCGGGCGGAGCGTCAAGGGTTATGGCGGCGCTAAAACTGATTTTGTAACTTCAGGGAGGTTTTGAGCATGGCAAATAAGGTCTTGATTATCGGTGCCGGCGGGGTGGGTAGCGTGGTGGCCCACAAATGCGCCCAGGTGCCCGAGGTTTTTGCGGAAATTGTGCTGGCCAGCCGAACCTTGAGCAAGTGCGAGGCCATCCGTGATTCGATTAAGACTCGTACCGGCCGTGAGATTGAGGTGGCCCGGGTGGATGCCGATCAGGTTCCCGAACTGGTGGCCCTGATCAACCGGGTCAAGCCGGCCCTGGTTCTCAATCTGGCCTTGCCCTACCAGGATCTGACCATCATGGACGCCTGCCTGGAGTGCGGGGTGGATTATCTCGACACCGCCAACTACGAGCCACCCGATGAGGCCAAATTCAGCTACCAGTGGCAGTGGCCCTACCGGGAACGTTTTCGGGAGAAGGGGCTGATGGCCCTGCTGGGCAGCGGCTTCGACCCCGGGGTGACCAATGTTTTTTGCGCCTACGCCGCCAAACATTATTTTGATGAAATTCATTACATCGACATTCTCGATGCCAATGCCGGCGACCACGGCTACCCCTTCGCCACCAACTTCAACCCCGAAATCAATATCCGCGAGGTGACCGCCAAGGGGCGTTATTGGGAAAACGGCCAGTGGCGGGAAACCGAGCCCCTGTCGGAAAAGTGGACCTTCGATTTTCCCGAGATCGGCCCGAAAAACGCTTACCTGATGTACCACGAGGAACTGGAGTCCCTGGTGGAGAACATCAAGGGCCTGAAAAGAATCCGTTTCTGGATGACCTTTTCCGACAACTACCTCAAGCATCTGGAGGTTTTGCAGAATGTGGGCATGACCGCCATCGAGCCGGTGCTGTTCGAGGGCAAGGAGATCGTGCCCATCCAGTTCCTCAAGGCCCTGCTGCCCGACCCCGCCTCCCTGGGGCCCCGGACCAAGGGCAAGACCTGTATCGGCAATATCATGGAAGGGATTAAGGACGGCAAGCCCCGCAAGATTTACATCTACAACATCTGCGACCACCAGGAGTGCTACCGGGAAGTGGGCAGCCAGGCCATCTCCTACACCACCGGGGTGCCGGCGATGATCGGGGCGATGATGATCCTGCAGGGCCACTGGAAGCAGGCCGGGGTTTACAATATGGAAGAGCTGGATCCCGATCCCTTCATGGAGCAGCTCAACCTGCGGGGGCTACCCTGGCAAATCAAGGAAATTTCGTAAAACGGGCGGCAGCACCGCATCTTGCGGCGATCGGCCCGACTTGCGTACGCGGGGTACGCGGCGCCGGGCCGCTTGCCGCAACCTGCGGCACTGCCACCCGTTTTGCTTGGTCGGTATTTATCGTCTAAGAGTTGGTGGGGGCGGGATGAACAGTGATATCTTGAGCGAATTTCCCCTTTTTCCCTTTGTCGAGCGGGTGCCCAGCCCCTGCTATGTCTGCGACAGCGGCAAGCTGGCGGCCAATCTGGCCAAGCTGGATCTGGTGCAGCGGCGGACCGGGGCCAGGATCATTCTGGCCTTCAAAGGGTTTGCCATGTGGCGGCTCTTCCCCCAGATCCGTCGGGTTTTACCCGGCGCCACCGCCAGCTCCCTGGATGAGGCCAGGCTGGCGGCGGAGGAGTTCGGCGGCGAGGTCCATGTCTACTGCCCGGCCTACCGCGACGACGAATTTACTGAGATGCTGGGTTACGCCCACCATCTGGTCTTCAACTCCTTCAACCAGTGGCGGCATTTCCGGGAGCAGGTGGCGGCCGATCCCCGGCCCCACTCCTGCGGAATCCGGGTTAATCCCGAATATTCCCAGGTGGAGGTCGACCTTTACAACCCCTGCGGCCGCTACTCCCGCCTGGGGGTGACTCGGTCGCAGTTTCGGCCCGAGCTGCTGGCCGGGCTTGAAGGGCTGCACTTCCACGCCCTTTGCGAGCAGAACGCCGACGCTCTGGCCGGCACCCTTGCCGCCTTCCACGAAAAATTCGGGGAGTTCATGGCGGGAATGAAGTGGCTCAACTTGGGCGGTGGCCACCATATCACCCGGCCCGACTACGACCTCGACCTGCTCTGCCGGCTGATCGACGATGCCCGGCAGCGTTACGGGGTCCAGGTCTATCTGGAGCCCGGCGAGGCCATTGCCCTCAATATCGGGGTGCTGGTGGCCTCAGTGCTGGATATTGTGGAAAATGAGAAGATGACCGCCATCCTCGATACCTCGGCGGCCTGTCATATGCCCGATGTCCTGGAGATGCCCTACCGGCCCAAGGTGTTCGGGGCCGGGGAGCCGGGCCGGTACCCCCACACCTACCGGCTGGGAGGCTTGAGCTGCCTGGCCGGCGATGTGATCGGCGACTACTCCTTCCCCCAACCACTCCGGCCCGGCCAGCGCCTGGTCTTCGGCGACATGGCCCATTACACCATGGTCAAAAACACCACCTTCAACGGGGTCCGCCTGCCCTCCATCGCCGTCTACGACCCCGCCGCCGACCGGCTGGAGGTGGTCCGCCGCTTTGCCTACGAGGACTACCGCAACCGGCTGTCCTGAAGGATCCCGAACGCCCAAAGCCAGCCGGCTTCATCTAAACTGGTCGGGCCTGGCGGCCGGCAAGCTGCTCACACCTCCTCCATCTCCCAGACCCCGCAAGGGCAGATGCCGGCGCAGAAGCCGCAGCCGATGCAGCGCTCTTCGTTGACCAGATAACGGAAATTGCCGCCGCCCAAATCCTCCCGCGAGATTGCTCCGTAGTGGCAGGTGTGCTCGCAGAGGTGGCAGTCGCGGCAGAACCCGCAGGAGATGCAGCGCTGGGCCTCGCTGGCCGGATCGACGGTGCCGTCGAGGCTGGCCAGGGGTTGGGGCGGGCCGCCGGGGATGCCGGTGGCCGGGTTGTGCAACTCGCCGCGCTGGAAGGCGAAATATTCCAGCTTGAGTTTGGCGTAGGGGATGGTGGGGCGGTTTTCCGGCTCGTACTGGCTGCCGGTGAGCAGGGCATGGAGGGCCAGGGCGGCCCGGCGTCCGCTGCCGATCACGTGGGTGGGCAGCCCCCGGCTGACCACATCGCCGGCGGCGAAGACCTGAAGGTCGCCGGTCTGGCCCGAGCGGTTGACCAGAATCTTGCCGTTTTTGCGTTCCACCTCCGGGGGCAGAAAGGCCAGGGCTTTTGCTTCCTTGTCGGCGGTGCCGCAGGCCACCAGCACCGCGTCGTTTTCCCGGCGCAGTTTGTTGAACAGCTGGCCATCCACTTGAGTGTTCAACTGAAACTTAAGGGGGGAGTTGGTCAGTCGGGCCAGGTCGTCGGCCAGGATGCCGGCCTCCAGCTTGCCCTGGGCTACGCTTTGGTGCAGGCGGCCGCCGATCTCGCTGCCGGCCTCGTAAACCGTCACCGCGTGACCCTTGAGCATTAGTTGCCAGGCGGCGGAAAGCCCGGCCGGGCCGGCACCGATCACCGCCACCTGCTTGCCGCTGGCCGGGGCCGGCCGCGGTCCGCTCACTCCCCGGCCGGCTCGGCCCAGGCCCTTGATGTCCAGGGGCCGGTCAACGATTTTGCGGCTGCAGGCCTTCATGCAGATATTGGGGCAGAGTTCGCCGCAGACCGTGGCGGCAAAGGGGCTGTATTCCAGGATCAGCTCCAGGGCCTCCCGGGTTTTGCCCTGGCGCAGCAGGTGAAAACGACGATGGGAGGGAATGTCGGAAGGGCAGACCGCCACACAGGGGGCCAACTGCCGTTCATTGTTCCAGCGGGGAACGAAACGGCGGTCCGGGCCGGTGGTGATGAAGGGCAGCAGAGTGAAGGGCTTGTCGATCATCTCGCCGAAAATCCCCCCCTTGCCCACCGCCGGCTCCCAATGGCTGCGGCGGAATTCCCAGGTGGCCATCCGGTGGCTGGCCCGCTCCTTTTTCTCAGCCGGGGTATAGGCCACCAGCTTGCGCCAGGCGGCGGCATCGGCGGTCAGTTCCGCCAGATGATCCAGGCGGTCGATGGCGGTGAGGTAGGGCTTGATGTTGGTGGTCAGCCACTGCCAGTCGGCCTCGTTGAGTTCCAGCAACTGCACATCCTGGTCGCTGTAGCCCTCCACCCGACCGCGAAAGTAGATGGTGCCGCCCACCATCCCCACGCAAGGGCGATAGCCCAGAATATTTTCCGGCCGTCGGGGGTTGACCCCGCAGACTACGGCAATACCGCCGGCCTTGAACTCGGCAAAGGAGTCGCCCACGTCGCGGAAGTACCACGATTGCAGGGGCTCGAAGCGGGGGTTGTGCTTGGTCATGGTTTCGCAGCGGGCCCCGCCGCCGCCCTGGACATAGAGAATGCCCTGGGCCCCGGCGTTATGGGCGCCGTTGGTGACATCCCCCAGCACGGTGATTTTAGCCCCGCAGTTGAGCCAGCCCACGTCATCGGAGGCGGCGTTCTCGGCCACGATCTCGGTGCCGAACATCCCCATGGCCCCTAAACGCTGGCCGATGGGGCCGTGCACCCGGATCCGCACCGGGGCGTACTTGGGCCAGATCCGGCCCCCGATGCCATGCTGGCCCCGAGCCTCGATTTCCAGCTCATGCGTCCCGCCGGCCACCGCCGCCTGAATCTGCTCCTCCAGCTCCTGGGAGGAGACCCGCTTGTCGTCTATACTTCCTGCTATTTTCATAAATTATCCTGCCTGTATAAAACTCTACGTTCGTCTCCGGAAAACGTTCAGCAGCACCGCAGGTTCGGGCGATCGGCCCGGCTTGCGTACCTTTAGTAC
>OBJA01001201.1_pt1 | contig 18758 bp, 16 predicted proteins | sample 1519751 | NCBI WGS metagenome assembly OBJA01 (sample SAMEA3881238, study PRJEB22517) | soil metagenome | biome: lake sediment; feature: soda lake sediment; material: sediment, water from around vicinity | place: India | collected 2013-12-23 | depth 3 m
ACCCGTCATCTACCCGTAAATTTACGGGTAGATGACGGGTAGGTGACGGGTAGATACAAGTTTTGCTGCCTTTGTGGGAGGGGCTTGTGCAGGACTTGACTTTTTGCCGGGATTTTCTTAAATTTATTAATATAGATGTATTGAGTAGATCATAAACCTAAAAAAGGAGGAAAAATGAAACTCAGAAAATCCGCGTGGCTGGCTATGATCATGTTCTTCATAGCTATGCCTTTATATTCGCAGCATGAGGATTTGCCTTATCACGGAGAGGGGCACATTCTTGTAGGTGGAGAGGAACTCGAATGGCAGGCAGTTGCCTCTATGGCTCCTGGTGCCACAATGACAGTATTGGAAGGCGATCTAAGCCAGGAAGGCCCCTTTACCTTCAGGCTGAAATTGCCGGCCAACTATCGAGTTGAACCTCATACCCACCCGGCATATGAGAGGGTAACGGTTCTTTCCGGGACTTTTTACTTTGCACATGGCGAGGAATTTGATCCCACCCAGACTGTGGCCCTGCCACCAGGTGGCTTTGCCGTAATGGCCCCCGGTGAACCCATGTTTGGATACACCCGGGAGGAAACAGTTATCCAGCTTCATGGGAATGGCCCCTGGGGCATAAAATATGTGAACCCTGAAGACGATCCCCGCAACAATTAACTGAGGGGATTTTCTTTTTCTACCCGCCACAGATCCCGGGCAGCTTCAAATTTGGCCGGGATCTGTATTTTCATCCTTTTGATCTGCAGACCTCCTTTTTATTCTTACCGGGCAAGCCTTATGCATTATTATTGTTAATTTTGATATCTGATTTTACAAATGATTTTTCTGAACTATTATGATATCCTTACAAGAGATCCGCAATAATGCTGAAGGAGTAATTTCCCGGCTGAAGATCAAGAATTTTGATGCTGCTGCCATCGTTGGGCGGCTTCAGGAGGTAGATGTTTCCCGCAGGCAGGCCCAGAAATCACTGGATGATTGCCTTGCTGAAAGCAATAACCTTGCCCGTGAGATTGGCGAATTGTTCAAGAGCGGGCGCAGGGAAGAGGCCAATGCCATGAAGCAGCGCACCGCCGATCTGAAGCTGGAATCGAGGCTGCTGCAGGAATCTCTGGATTCGCTCACCCGCGAGCAAAACGATCTGCTGGTACAGCTTCCCAACCTGCCCCATGAGTCGGTAAAGCCCGGAAAAACTTCCGAGGACAATGAGATTGTTTTCGAAGAGGGCCAGGTGCCCGACCTGGGAGCGGAGCCTTTGGCACATTGGGATCTTGCCCAGAAATACGGGCTGATCAATTTTGAATGGGGCACCAAGATCACGGGGGCCGGTTTCCCGGTGTATGTGGGCAAAGGGGCAAGGCTTCAGCGGGCCCTGATCAGTTTTTTCCTGGATCAGGCCGTCGGGCAGGGATATACCGAGTTTCAGCCCCCGCTGATGGTCAATGAAGCCTCCGCCTATGCCACAGGGCAGCTGCCTGATAAAGACGGGCAGATGTACCATGTGCCCATCGATAACTTCTATCTTATCCCAACGGCGGAGGTCCCGGTTACCAACTTCTACCGCGACATGATCCTGAACGCGGATCAGCTTCCGATAAAAAGCACTGCCTACACCCCCTGTTTCAGGCGTGAAGCGGGTTCTTATGGCAAGGATGTGCGCGGGCTCAACCGCCTGCACCAGTTCGACAAGGTGGAGATCGTGCAGATATGCCAGCCCCAGCAAAGCTACCAGGTGCTTGACCAGATGGTGCAATACGTGGTAGGCTTGCTGCGGCAACTGGAGCTTCCCTTCAGGGTGGCCCGCCTCTGTGGCGGCGACCTTAGCTTTGCCTCAGCCCTCACCTACGATATGGAAGTTTATTCTGCAGCACAGAAACGCTGGCTGGAGGTGAGCTCCATCTCCAACTTTGAGACTTTCCAGTCGAACCGGATGAAACTGCGCTACAAAAACAGCGAGGGAAAGATCAACCTGGTGCATACCCTGAATGGCAGCGCCCTGGCTTTGCCCCGTATTGTGGCAGCTTTGCTTGAAAACCACCAGGGCCCGCAGGGAATCCGTATTCCAGCTGCCCTTCAGCCGTATACAGGCTTTGAGATCATAAATTAGTACCTGCCCGGCTGAAAACATTTTCCCGGGGATTGCGTTCTTACTTGCAAAGATTATGCATCCATGAGGAAGCTTTTATTGATTTTATTAATTCTTTCAGCCGGTTTAACAAAGCTGTTCTGCCAGGCTTCTTCCGATGAGATGCTGGCCAACCAGTATTTTCACCAGGGGGAATACCAGAAGGCTGTTGTCCTGTATGAATCGCTTTTTGAGAAAAACCCCAGCCCGCTCATTTATCAGAATTACCTGCAAAGCCTTCTTGCCCTTGAGGAATACCGCAAGGCCGATCGCCTGGTGCGCCAGCAGATGCGTGCCCACCCCGGGCAGCTGCAGTACGAGGTAGACCTGGGATGGGTGATGCAGCAATCGGGCGACCAGCGTCGGGCCCGCCGCCACTTTGATGGACTGGTAAAGGAGGCAACGGTAAATCCCCAGGCAGTACTGGATCTGTCGGAGGCCTTTATAGCCCGGGGTTTTCACGAGCTTGCCCTGGAGGCCTACCAGCGGGGCCGGCGGGCTTTTGGAAACGCTTTCCCCTTTCACCTGCAGATTGGCGCCCTGTACGAAAAAATGGGACGCTATAAGCCCATGATGGAAGAATACCTGGATTACCTGGATGCCAACCTTCGCGATATTGAGCGGGTCCAGGGCATGCTGCAGGATGCCATCACCAATGATCCGGACTTTGAGCGCAACGAGGCCCTTCGCGAGGTGCTGCTCACCCGCACCCAAAAGCAGCCTGCCAACACCCTGTACTCCGAGATGTTGCTTTGGCTTAGTCTGCAGCAGAAAGACTTTCGCATTGCCTTTATGCAGGCCAGGGCACTTGACCGGCGCATGAGGCAGGATGGCCAGCTGGTGCTTGAAGTGGCTATGCTTAGCGCTTCCAACGAAAATTATGCCATTGCTTCCCAGGCTTTTCAGTATGTTCTGGATAAAGGGGAAGAGAACCCATATTATCTGGACGCCCTGGTTGGCTTCCTGGAGGTGCGCCTGCTGGAAATTACTGCTTCTTATGATTATTCCATAGAGGAGCTGAAAACCGTGGAAGCCGACTATCTGAAAGCCATCTCACAGCTGGGCATTAATGCCCATTCCGTAAAGATCGTGCGCAACCTGGCCAGGCTGCAGGCTTTTTATCTCCGAAAGCCAGAGGCTGCCGTTTCCCTGCTGGAATCGGTGCTCAACCTTCCCAATGTTCACAACAAGATCAAGGCCGAATGCAGGGTTGAGCTGGCCGATATACTGTTGCTGAACGGGGATGTGTGGGATGCTACCCTTTTGTACTCGCAGGTGGACAAGGCTTTTCGGGATGACCCCCTGGGGCATGAAGCAAAATACAAGAATGCCAGGTTGTCGTTCTATATCGGTGAATTCGATTGGGCCAAAGCCCAGCTGGATGTGCTGAAGGCTGGTACATCGCGTCTTATTGCCAATGATGCCATGAAATTATCGCTTCGCATACAGGACAATGTTGGCTTTGATGGGCAGACAATGCCCCTGCAGATGTACGCCCGGGCCGAGATGCTCACTTTCCGCAATCTTTTTGACGAAGCCCTTTTGGTGCTGGATTCGGTTATCAGGCTTTATCCCAGTCACCAGATTCATGATGATGTTCTTTTTGCCAAGGCACAGATAAAGCTCAAAACCGGGCACTATCATCAGGCCGACAGCCTGCTGGCAAGCCTGGTGGAAATGTTTCCCGAAGGTTTGCTGGCCGATGAAGCCTTGTTTCAACGCGCCAGGATACATCAGGATCTTTTCAACGACAAGCAGCAGGCAATGGCCCTTTACCAGAAGCTGATCGTCAGCTATCCGGGCAGCCTGAATACATTAACCGCCCGCCAACGCTTCCGCAGCCTGCGGGGCGATTTGGTCAATTAACCCCATCAGCCTTGAACCAGGTACGACCCAAAAAAAACCTCGGACAACATTTTCTTCGCGATGAGAACATCGCCCGCAAGATCGCATCCTGCCTTACCCTGCATGGAAATTACCAGTCGGTGCTGGAGGTAGGCCCCGGAATGGGTGTGCTTTCAAAATTCCTGATCCCTGATGAACGCTTCCGCTGGTTCGGGGTGGAAGTGGACCGCGACTCGGTGGCTTACATGAAAGGAAATTTCCCCGGGGTGCGTGAACATATTATTGAGGGAGACTTTTTGAAACTTCCCCTTGAAAAATTGTTTGCAGGCCAGAAGCTGGCAGTCATCGGGAATTTTCCATACAACATTTCCACCCAGATTGTGTTCAAGATCCTTGAAACACCCGACATGATACCCGAGATGGTGGGCATGTTTCAAAAAGAAGTAGCCAGGCGTATAGCCTCTCCCCCGGGCAGCAAGGAATACGGGATACTTAGCGTGCTTTGCCAGGCTTTCTATCAGGTGGAATATTTGTTTCAGGTCGATGAACACGTATTCTTTCCCCCGCCGAATGTAAAATCCGCTGTAATCCGCATTACCCGCAAAGCAGAAGATATTCCCTGCAGCAAAAAGAAATTGTTTGAAGTGGTGAAAACGGCCTTCAACCAGCGGCGCAAAACCCTTCGCAACTCCCTGAAGAGCATGCATCTTGCCTGGGAGGAGCTGCCTGAACATCTTCCGGGCAAACGCCCTGAACAACTTGGGCTGGAGGAATTTTTTCAGCTGACCCTGAATGCACAGAATCTATCCCCGGGCATTCCCCAGTAGCCTGAAAAATGGATTAATATTCCTAAATTTAACAAAAATTTGGAACTGCTTCATCCAAAAGGAGATTAGTTTTGTTATACTATTTACTTGTTATGTAACACATTTAGAAAAAGGGGGGTTCGCATTATGGTTACCAGGAAGATGAAGAATTTTGAATATGCTGGCATCAGCCATGCCGGCTCGCAAGCTCAGAATATCAGTCATCAGCAGGATAGCTTTGAAACCCCGAATGGATTTGCCCTGGTGCTGGCAGCCTGCGAAATTGAACCTGACGACAACCAATGTCTTTCGGCTACTGCCATCGAGCGCGTTCGTTATTACCTGGAGAATGATCTGGTGGACGATCCCCGGGAAGCCGTTCAGAATGCCCTGATCTATGCCAACGGTTATCTTTTTGAGCAACGTCATAAGGATAATCTCACCGCAATCCCCGGCAGTTGCCTTTGCGTGCTGGTACGTGATCAAAAGGTTTATTATTCATGGGCTGGTAATGTGTGTGCTTTTCTGATGGCAGGCAAAAAGTGGGTTCCCCTTACCGGAACCATGCCATCTTTTGGTCGCGATGATGTGGATATTGCCGGGGATAAGGGCGAAAGTGGTTACTTCCTGGGGGTAGAGAAAACCTTTGTTCCTGCCGTTTGCGAAATTCCTTTGCAACCCCTTGACCAGGATATGCTGCTGCTGGGTACTTCCCCCGTGTGTAAGTTTCTGAGGGAGAAAGATGCCCGGCGCATTCTTCTGGATTCAATGCCCACTCAAACAAAGGCCATGCGCCTGGTGAACATTGTCAGCCAGGGGGAGCACCAGGGTTCACTGGCCCTGCAACTGGTTTCGTTTTATAACCTGGATCAGAAAGAACGCAGCTATGCAGGGGTTGCCCCCGCAGCTGTGCAAGGCAGGCAGGAGGAGCCTTCTTCTGAAAAATACAGCACCATGAGCAAGGTGAAAATCATTGCCGTGGTACTTGGCTTACTGGCAGTGGTATACATGATCTACGATCTATTTTTCTATGAGCCTCAGCCCCCCAGCAGGATCGTTACCGTGGATCCGGTGAACGGTGATCTGCAGGATGCCACAGTGGCCGATGCAAGGATGCCTGCCGATGTGCCCTATACCGTCAGAAGCGGCGATACCTGGTCGAGCATCTATTCCCGGTTTCAGGTTTGTTCCTGGTTTATCAGGAATCATTCACCCAATACCGATAAGTTTCGCGAAACCACCAACCCGGTGGAGGGCATGCAGCTGATGATACCCGTTAAATATTCGGCAGATCCTGCCCTGAATCCAGAATATCATCATGAATTTACCCTTGATCAGGTAGGATCTGGCTGCCGCAATGTAAACGAGGAGTTTCGCAGTCAGTTCGAGGAGCGGGCAGGGTCGGGTTCCTGATGCTGGCGTACCACCAGCTGAAGGGTGGCGCGGCTTTTTTGCTCCAGCAACACTTCCTTATCCTGTATGATAGAATCAACCATTGCTCTTTCGTAATGCCTGATGGTGATCAGCTGCAGATCGAAGTTGTAATTCACGCGGAAGTTTTTCTCCAGGTCGCGCAGCAAAGCCGGGGTTTTGGTCTTGTCGCGGTCAAAGCACACCGAGAAGCTGATGGCTGAATTTTGCATCAGGTTGATCTTTACTCCATGGCGGGCGAATTCCGAAAAAATGCGCGAGAGGTTCTGTTCTGCAATAAAGCTGAAGTCTTTTGGGAAAATGGAAGCCAGTACCTGGTTGAACTTTATGATATATGAAGGGACCTGCTTATCGTTCTGGTGGTTCTGGTTGATCACGGTTCCTGGCTCGGAAGGATTGTAGAACGATTTCACCTTCAGGGGGATGTTTTTGCTAAGCAGCGGCTTCAGGGTTTTTGGGTGGATGACAGTAGCCCCGTAATAGGAAAGCTCGATGGCTTCCTGGTAGCTTATGTTGGGCAGCATAACCGTTTCCTGGAAGAGCTTGGGGTCGGCATTCATCAGGCCGGGAACATCTTTCCAGATCACCACTTCCGAGGCATTCAGCGACCAGGCCATGATGGCAGCCGAATAATCCGAGCCTTCCCTACCCAGGGTGGTGATAAACCCCTGGGGGGTTCCGCCAAGAAAGCCCTGGGTAAGGACAATAGAAGGTTTATCGTTGTTTTTGCGGGGGTCAAGGTATGGGCAAAGGCCTTTTCTGATGGCTTGCTCGGTAAGAATCCAGTCAACGCGTGCATCCCTGAAATGAGCGTCGGTGATGATCAGCTTGGGGGCAGGATACCACTGGTGGGCTATGCCCCTATAATGCAGCCAGGCGCTTACTATTTGGGTGGAAACAATCTCCCCGGTCGAAACAATGCGGTCGTATTCGAAATTATAATGCCTGCCGGGCTCCTCTTCTATATATCGCTGCAGGTGCAAAAACGACTGCTCCAGGGTATCGTATACCGGATGGCGGAATTGGCCGAATAACCCGCGTACAATGTCAAAATGAAATGACTTGACCTGGTTGAATATCCGGAACATCTCCTGCCGCTGCCCGTCCATAAAAAAACCCGTAAGCTGTTCAAGGGCATTGGTGGTTTTTGCCATGGCTGAAATAACTACCAGAAGGGGCTTGCTGCCATAGTCGGCAATAATGCGCGATACATTTTTTATGGATTCAGGATCCTTTACCGAGGCACCCCCAAATTTAAAAACCTGCATTCCCTGTGAAGTTTAGGTAGGACGACTAAAAAGCTTGAATAATATGCAAATTTAGCAAAATCCTCCAAGGCAAAACAATAAAACCTGGCCGGTTGAACCAGCCAGGCAAAGGAGCAAAGTTATCAGGGGGTTAAGAAAAAGTCTACTGATGATTGTGAAGGGCTTCCATCAATTTTTTGCGGGTGAAGAAAATCCTGCTCTTTACAGTGCCAATGGAAAGACTTAGATGATCAGCGATCTCTTTGTATTTGTAGCCCTGGTTGTACATCTCGAAAGGCTTGCGCTGCTCTTCGGCTATCTTGCCAATCTCGCGGTAGATCTCCTTGGTGTAATACTCCGAATCAGGCATGCCCATGTTGCTTTCCTTGGAAAGATTCAGATAATACAGGTCGTCGGTTTTATCAAGGATGGTGTTGTTTCTCACACTCTGGCGGTAGTTGTTGATGAAAGTGTTCTTCATGATGGTGAAGGTCCAGGCTTTCAGATTGGTGTCGGCCCTGAATTTGTCGCGGTTGGTTAAAGCCTTTAGGAAAGTTTCCTGAACAAGGTCTTGTGCGTCTTCATAGTTTGATGTTAGTGTATAAGCAAAATATTTCAAGTTTTTTTGCAGGCCCAGGAGCTTATGATTGAATTCGATGGATGTCATGTTGCGCGGGTTTAGGTTGTTTAATTAATTTTATTTAAAGTTAAACAAAAACTTGTTATCAAAAAATCTCTTTTTATTTTTTTAACAAAACAAATTAGTGGTAAAAAGCGGTTCGTACTGCAAAATGAACCGTTCGTAGTATAAATTTACAATAATTCCTTTAAACAAGGGAGGGAGTTATCGGACAGATTTTGTTAAATAATCTTAACACAACAGAAAACACTTCTGTTTCAGTGTCATGCAAAAGGGGTAAATTGCTTATCCGGCGGGAGTTTATGTTCAAATTTAGTTTAACATCATCAGCTGATGGTTAAACCAATAAAATGATCTGACAGAAAAATTTTTTACAATTTTTTTATCTTCTCTTTAAAATCGCTTGCATGGGGAATTGCAAAAATGTTTGAGGGGAGTTCCAGGTTTGCTTGTTGCAGCTGCATTCCTGTGATATAAATGGACACTGAGGGGAAATCTCCTGAGAGTCTTTGGAGGTACTCCTGTATCTCCTGTGTGGTAAGGGCAGAAACAAAGTAGGTGAGCATGTAATCAGCATGCCGGATTTTCATTATTTCCAGCAGATCGCGATAGGGAACCGACTGACCCAGGTAAATCACCTCATGGCCGTTTTTTTTCAGCATGTAGCAATAAAAAAGCAGGCCCAGCTCATGGAGTTCATTTTCGGGAAGAAACAGCAGGAAGGTTTTGGAATCCTCTTTTAGCATCATCTCCTGGGCATCGATGGCAATAATGAGTTTTTGCCGGATCAGGTTGCTGACAAAATGCTCCTGGGCGGGGTTGATGGTTCCTATTTGCCAGAGGATGCCTATTTTGTCCAGGAAAGGATACAGGATGTGGGTAACAGTTTTTTCAAAGCCCAGCTTCAGGGTCGCATTCGACAGGACTTTGCTGAAGGATAATTCATCCAGTTCTGTCATGGCTACAATCAGATTATTGATCTGGCTTTCGTAGTCGTTTGATTTTCCTGATATCTCCAGGATCTTCTCGTTTATTTCATCACTTTGCATGCGTGCGATATCCGAGATGCGGAATCCGTGACGATTGAGTATGCTGATGTTTAGTAGTTTTTTCAGGTCGCTGTCCTGGTAATAGCGGATATTGGTGGATGTTCTCCTGGGGCTGATGATCTCATAGCGTTTTTCCCAAATGCGGATGGTATGAGCCTTGATGCCGGTGATCTTTTCAAGGTCATTGATCGAGTAAGTTGTCATCTCCAGGATGTTGTTTAGCCAAAACAGAAAATTTTGAAACAAATTTAACTAATTAATGAAAGGAAAGCCTTTGGCATGGGCAAATGTTCAACAAATCATTTGGTAAATGGTTCAACACCTTGTTTAATGTTTGTTGCTTCGTTTGGTGCAATAGAACCTTCATGGAAAGGGTGAAGTTTTAAATTTTTTAAACGATTTCCTTTCCTTGGAAAAAATTCTTATATTGTGAGAGCCAACAGCAAAGCCTAAGGCCGCATCTGTTAAGGCCTTACAAGAACCAATGCCTGTTTTTTTCATGAAGGAATTTGTAATCGAGCCCACCAAAACTACTTTTGCAATCATGTTTGATTTTTCCACGGGCATTCTGCAGTTCTCGGGAAACTCTTACCCTGAAAATGTGATTGAGTTTTTCCTGCCACTTATCGAGCGGCTGAAGAATTACCTGAAGAGTTGCCGCAAGCCCCTGAAGGTAATTTTCCGGGTGAACTACTTTAATACCAGCTCCTCAAAATACCTGTTCAAAATCATGGAGCTGCTAGACCAGCACCGTCGCAAAGGCTTTGAGGTTGATATTCACTGGCATTTTGCAGAAGGTGAAGAAGATATGCTTGAAATTTGGAAAGAGCTAATGGGTGAGCTGGATCTGGATTTTCAAGTTGTTAAGGCTTCTTAACTTTTAAATGGATTACGTTCTTAAAATCTTTATATCATGGATCAAAACACTTTAGAAATCACAGAGCAGTCAGCGGTGTCAGAGTTCACCAGCATTCGCGAACTGGTTAACCTGGCACTGAAAAAGGAATTCGGCGAGAACCCGGTCCCCGATGGGCTGTCAACCGGATTTAAATCGCTGGATAAAGTAACTGGCGGATTCAGGAAAGGACAACTTTCCTGCATAGCAGTGAACCCGGGAATGGGTAAAACTGCTTTTTTATTATCCATTGCCAACAACCTGGCCATCAAGAGCAACAACTCGGTGGCTATTTTTTCTTCCGAACGTTCCAATCTGAAGATCACCAACCGTTTGATTGAAACCGAAACGGGCATGTCGCTTGAAAAACTCCAGCATGGTCATTTCAAACCCAGCGAACGCGATCACATGCTCTCTTTGGTTAGCAGCATCGCCAAAGCCAAGATCTATCTTGACGACACCCCAGCACTGAATGTGGAGGAGTTTGTCCGCAAGGCAAGGCAGCTGAAGAACAATCACCAGGTCGACCTGATCATCATCGATTACCTGGAACTGATGACTGTTTCCTCCCAAAAAGAAGAAACACGAAGTGAACAACTCTATAATATTGTACTTGCCATCAGGGATGTGGCCCGCGAACTCAATGTTCCCATTGTACTATTCTCGCAAATGGCAGGTGGTTATGGTATGGGCAGGCAACGGCCCGGGCTGAACAACCTTCCCCCTTTCCTCGGGGAATTGCCCGATGTGATCATGTTTCTGCATCGCAGCGATCTGTATCCGGGTGGGGAAAGTTACCTGGGCGAAGGAAAGGTTGAAGTTATTGTAGGTAAATGTAATGACCAGAGCCAGCCGGTTGTGGTTCCTCTGTCCTTTATTGAAAGTATCGCCAAATTTGTTGATTTTTCCTGACGAAAGGGTTAGGAAATTATATTACCCGGTATTATTTTTACAGTGATACCGGGTTTTTTATTTTTATACCATTTATATGACACTTATTACCGAGAACGAAATGCGACGGGAAGCCCTGATGAATGTTGCCAGGCAGATGGTACTGGCTGCCCGTACAGCCCCCAAGGCCAAAGGTTTGAATACCCTTGAAATGGCCATTGTTGCTGACAACAAACTGAACCTTCTGAACCGTACCATGAAGGAGATCGGCGAGAAGCAGGAAAATGATATTTTTCTTCGCGATGCCCACAATGTGATGAGCAGTGCCGAAATTGTGGTCCTCATTGGCACGCGCATTCAGTCACTGGGGCTGAAATTTTGCGGGATCTGCGGGTTCGGGAACTGTGCCGAAAAAAACAAATACCCCAATGTCCCCTGCACCTTTAATTCCACCGACCTGGGAATAGCTGTTGGCTCGGCTGTGAGTGTGGCCATGGACCTGCGCGTGGACAACCGCATCATGTATACCATAGGAATGGCTGCCCTTCAGCTGGAACTTCTGGGTAAGGATGTGAAGATCATATATGGTATCCCACTTAGCGCAAGCTCCAAAAACCCATTCTTCGACAGAAAGCCAATCTCCTGATCCTTTTTTTTTCATGAGCAGCTGCTGTATTTCTTGAAGTCAGAAATGGTTTTTATGTAGACCAAAAAAGAAGATTTATCTGCAGATTATTGTTTTTTTTCTACATTTTAACTAAATTTGGTTACACAGCAGCGCCCTGAATGCCACATTTTCCCTTTTATCCGGGTGGCCCACTCCTGGCGGGGGCAACATTTTCTGGTGGATTCTGCTGGAAGTGCTTTAGTGGACAGGGATTCATAAAATAAAAAATCTCATGAAAAGAAATACGAACCTGGTAACTGTTGGCGGAAATCCGGTTACCCTGATGGGAAAACTGGTAAAAACCGGCATTCACGCCAAGAACTTCATTGCCCATACTACCGAGTTTAAACCTGTTCGCCTGAGTGATTACCAGGGAAAAGTACGGCTGATCTCGGCAGTTCAATCCCTTGACAACGACATTTGTGTCAAGCAAACCCGCCGGTTCAATGTGGAAGCTTCCAAACTGACCCAGGCACAGATCATTACCATCTCCTGCGACCTGCCATTTGCCCTGAAACGATTTCTTGCTGCCGAAGGGATCGAGAAAGTAAGCGTGGTTTCTGACCATAAAGACACCGACTTCGGGATCAAGTATGGATTCCTCATCGAAGAGATGCGCCTGCTGGCCCGGGGGGTTATTATTGTTGACCAGTATGATATGGTAAGGTATGTTGAACTGGTAAGGGAAGTAAACGAAGAACCCGATTACGACAAAGCCCTGCAGATGGTGCAGGATCTGTTAAAATAAGGTTTTCCAAATGTGCCTCAGAAGGGCTGCCTTTGATATTTTCAGGGCAGCCCTGTTTCTTTTTGGATGGATAAATCAAAAAAAAAGGGGCCGTCATCGGAATTGCTTCCGCGACGGCCACCTGAAACCAATCAAAAGATATTATTATTTCACTTCTTCAAAGTCAACATCGGTCACTTCTCCATCGTCTTTTCCGCCTTCACCACCGGGTGCTGACTGATTCTGCTGCTGTGCAGAAGGCTCGCCCTGTTGCTGGCTGGCCTGGTACATCTCGGTGCTGGCAGCCTGCCAGGCAGTGTTCAGGCTTGCCATGGCTGTATCAATGGCAGCCAGGTCTTTGTTCTTGTGTGCCTCTTTCAGAGATTCCAGGCTCTTTTCGATAGGCTCTTTTTTGTCGGCGGGCAGTTTGTCGCCAAATTCCTTGAGCTGTTTTTCGGTCTGGAAGATCAGCGTGTCGGCATTGTTGATCTTTTCGATCTCTTCCTTGAGCTTGCGGTCGCGTTCGGCATTTTCCTCGGCTTCCCTCTTCATGCGCTGGATCTCATCATCGCTAAGACCTGAAGAGGCTTCAATACGCACATTCTGCGATTTGCCCGTTGCCTTGTCCTTTGCCGTCACATTCAGTATGCCATTGGCGTCAATATCAAACATTACCTCAATCTGGGGGATGCCTCTTGGAGCCGGGGGTATTCCATCCAGATGAAAGCGGCCAATGGTGCGGTTATCGCGGGCCATAGGGCGTTCACCCTGAAGGATATGGATTTCAACGGAAGTCTGGCTGTCGGAGGCCGTCGAGAAGGTTTCGGTTTTTTTGGTGGGGATGGTTGTATTGGCATCAATGAGCTTGGTCATTACTCCACCCAGGGTTTCAATACCCAGGCTAAGGGGGGTTACATCAAGCAGCAATACATCCTTGATCTCGCCCGTGAGTACCGCCCCCTGAATGGCAGCACCAATGGCCACCACCTCGTCGGGGTTTACCCCTTTTGAAGGCCTGCGGCCAAAGAATTTTTCCACCAGTTCCTGGATGGCGGGGATACGTGTTGAACCACCCACCAGGATCACTTCGTCGATCTCGCTGGTTTTTAATCCCGAGTCGGCAAGCGCCTTTTTGCAAGGTTCAAGGGTTGCCTGGATGAGCTTGTCGGCCAGCTTTTCAAAATGGCTGCGCGTGAGGGTGCGCACCAGGTGTTTGGGTATTCCGTCAACGGGCATGATATATGGCAGGTTGATCTCGGTAGAGGTTGAGCTGGACAGCTCTATTTTGGCCTTCTCGGCAGCTTCCTTCAGGCGCTGCATGGCCATTGGGTCCTTGCGAAGATCGATGCCTTCGTCTTTCTGGAACTCGGAAGCCAGCCAATCGATGATTACCCCATCAAAGTCATCACCACCCAAATGAGTATCCCCGTTGGTTGATTTTACTTCAAATACCCCGTCGCCCAGTTCAAGGATGGAGATATCGAAAGTACCACCACCCAGGTCAAATACTGCAATGCGCATGTCCTTGCCTTTTTTGTCCATGCCATATGCCAGGGATGCAGCAGTGGGCTCGTTGATGATACGACGAACCTTCAGCCCGGCGATTTCGCCGGCCTCCTTGGTGGCCTGACGCTGGGAGTCATTGAAATAGGCGGGTACGGTAATCACTGCCTCGGTGACTTCATGACCCAGGTAATCTTCAGCTGTCTTTTTCATTTTTTGAAGAACCATGGCAGAGATCTCCTGGGGGGTGTAATTGCGGTCGTCGATGGCAACCCGGGGGGTGTTGTTGTCGCCCTTTACAATGTTGTAGGTAACACGGTCGCGTTCTGTTTTTACTTCATCATACGTCTCACCCATCAGTCGCTTGATGGAGTATACGGTTTTCTTCGCGTTAATGATGGCCTGACGTTTGGCAGGATCACCCACTTTGCGTTCCCCGTTTTCTGTGAAAGCAACAATCGAGGGAGTGGTGCGCCGGCCTTCGCTGTTGGCAATTACTACCGGCTCATTAGCCTCCATCACTGCTACACATGAATTGGTTGTTCCAAGGTCAATTCCTATTATTTTACCCATTTGTTTATATTTTTTTATAATTCGAATTCACATTTTTTTCCGGGAAAAGGGGGTTCAATCATTGTGCCAAGGGCTGGCAAAGCCTTTTTCGGGGAAATAATGACACCACCGTCAGTAACATGAACAAAAGGAATGCGGGGCGCCATTTTTTGTAAGCTTCTGGTTTACAGGAATCTTTGCCTGTAAGCAGGGGGTTGTTGGTCAACCAGGCCCTGTGTCAGGGTGGTGACAAAAAGGCAGGGAGCGTCAGAATTGTGCCACCAGCTTGAGGTTGATCAGTCGTGAGGTCAGGCGGTTTGGTACAGCAAACAATCGGTTTTCTACATCCCTGATCCACATGTAGGAGATGGTGTTGTTGATTTCCAGCAGGTTGAATATTTCGGCGCTGATCCACATGGAGTTCAGATGGCGCCAGGGGCTGTTTTCCCGGAAGCTGCTCTGGGGGCCGATGATCTGCTTGGAGAAGCCGATGTCCACTCTTTTGTAGGAAGGCATTCGCAGGGTATCGCCTTCCCTGTCGAAAGCCGGGGGACCAAATGGCACGCCCGTTGCAAAGATAAAACCAAGCTGCACCTTGTAGGAGGGGTTGCTGGGAAGGAAGTCCTGGAAAAACATGCTGAAATTCAGCCGCTGGTCCATTGGGCGGGGAATGTATGCCGACCAGGCAGAAAGCCCCGGTTCATCTACCTGGCGGATGATCCTTTCCCGGGTGTCCATCAGCGAAAGACTAAGCCAGGATTCCACACCGGGTACAAATTCCCCGTTTACCTTAAGGTCTATTCCGGCGGCGTATCCCCTGGCTGAATTTTCGGCATAATATCTGATCCTGACATTATCGAGCTCGTAGGGGATGAGATGGCGCAAGTTCTTGTAGTAGATCTCCGTGGAATATTTAAAGGGCCTATCCCATGCAGTGAAATGATATTCTGTGCCAAGCACCAGGTGAAAGGATTCCTGGGCGCGGATATTTTTGTTAAGCCTGCCCTGCAGGTCGCGCAGCTCGCGGTAGAAGGGGGGCTGGTGAAAGAATCCAGCCGAAGCCCTGAATGTCCAGAGGGGTGCCCATAAAGGCTTGTAAAGCAGGGTGGCACGGGGGCTAAGCAGCAGCTGCCGGTTGTAATTCCAGTAATTGGCCCGGATGCCTGCCGTGATGGCAAAACGCCCGTGCGACTGGCTCAGTTCCCAGGTATCCTGCAGGTAACCCGAAAAACGATTGCTTTGCAGCTGTATCCTTGCCCGAAGGGTATCCTGCAGCAGAATCTGGTGATAGGGTGCCCGGGGCAGGGAATACCCGGCCGAATCAATCAGGCTCCATTCACGAAGCCGGTCGTAAATGTCTTCATGCTGGAAAGTAAATCCCCAGCGAAAGTTCTGGTTCCCGGTTATCCACTGCCCGCTGTGGGAGGCATTCCATAAAATGGCATTCAGGTAATTTCGGGCATGGTGCAGGAAAGTGCCCACCCCCAGGGGGGTGCCTACGGGCTGGCCAAAATCATCGCTACCCATATCGGTTTCTACCCGGTGCAGCCAATACTGGCCCATGATGTCGAAGTTTTCCGATTCATCCATGTTGAAAAGGGATGTTGAAAAGCGAAGGTTTAAGTCATCATGCACCTGGTGATCGAGGGAGAGGGCTCCCATGGCAGTCATGAAGCGGTCCACCTCCTGGCCATCGAAGTATACGGTAAGCTGGCGGACATCTGTCACGGTGCCAAAGCGGGTATTTTGTTCGCGGGGTTCAAAAAGAAAGCTGTTGTTGCTGTAATTCGCCAGGAAGCTAAGCCGGGTTCTCGGAGAGATGTTGTAAGTTAACAGGGTTTGTATGTCGGAAAATGATGGCCTGTACTCGCCCCTGGTTTCCAGGGTGCCCAGCAGGTATTGATTCGATTTGTGGCGCAGACCCAGCAAGGCTCCCAGAGGGCCGCGGCTGCCTTCAAGAAACAAAGAGCCATCCAAAAGGCTCATGCTGGCTGACCCCCCGAATTGCCCGGGTGTCTTGTACTGAATGTCGAGTACCGAGGACATTTTGTCACCATAGCGGGCATCAAAACCCCCGGCCGAAAAGCTGATGCTTTCCACCATGTCGGAATTCAGGAAGCTAAGGCCTTCCTGCTGGCCGGATCTGACCAGAAAAGGGCGGTAGATCTCAATGCCGTTGACATACACCAGGTTCTCATCGTAATTACCTCCCCTGACAGAATACTGAGAAGTAAGCTCACTGGTTGATGATACTCCCGGCAGGGTTTTGATAAGGCCTTCCACCCCTGCCGAAGGCCCGGGCAGCACCCTTGTCAGGCGGGGATCAAGGCGCACAATATCGGTACTTAGCTGCTGGCGTTCGCTCACCTGCACGTCAGGCAGCTCGGTGACAGCCGGCTCCAGGGTGATGTTCAGCCTGCGAAGCTCCCCGGCCTGCAGATTCAGGCTGATGCTTCGGGAAACATATCCCAGGTGGGAAATCAACAGGCGCTGATTCTGGCCGGCAGGCACCCTTAGCCGGAAAAATCCTGCGGAATCTGTAACCGCCCCAATGGCTGTGGCTTCAATGGCTACATTCGCATATTCCAGGGGCTGCCCCTTGATATCCACCACATGGCCTTCAACATGGGCTGTTTGCCCTGAAAGCCGCAACTGCAGGATCAATAATCCGGAAAGAAGGAGCAGAAACCGGAAGTTTTTCATAAAGCGATGATATGAAATGCAGCTGACAGGAGAGCTGCTTATCATGCAAAAATAACAATATCATTAATATGTGCTTCCTGCCCGGCAGAATAATAACTGAGGGTTGCCCAAAATATTGTAATAAAGCGAATAAAATTAGGAGTTTTCAACAAGGCTGCAGGAGCAGGAATTTTAATCATCCCTTCGGAATCGGCCTTCGCGCCAGGCCTTGATGAACTGTGACCAGGCCAGGGGATCGAAGATTCGCATGGGCGGGGCCTGGCCTGCATAATATAGGCGGCTTGCCTGCTGGTTGGTCATGTTGCGGAAATTCATCGAACCATCCATGGGCATATTTTGCATGCGCTCCTTCATCTCGGCTCTTGCCAGGTTGCGCATGGCCCGGTCGTAGTCATCATCCGGGATCTCGGTATAGATAAAGGCATGGCGGAACTGTTCGCGCGTTGGCCAGGGATAGATCACCGTTTCCGGCAAATTGATCGTATCGCGCGTCATGATCTGGATGGCCGAGTACCGATTTTGGGTGAGGGTGTCGGGAACCACATATATCACTTCTTTGAAACCTACAGCCGAAAACCGCAGGGTGTCGCTCTGGCGTACAGCCAGGGAGAAAAAACCGTAAAAGTCAGTAGTGGTTCCCCGGCGGGTGTTGCGAACATAAATGCTGGTATAAGGTACAGGCTTCAGGCTGTCGCCCGTAACTACAAGGCCCGAAAACTGGATGACCTTCGGGGGAGGATCGCTCGGATCCGTTGGATTGGCAACAGCCAGCAGAGTCAGTAAACCTACAACCCCAATAAAAATGATGACAATATTTCGAAAAGGCATGTACCTGGATTTGTTCGGGCATTAAAAATAAATATAAAACGTGGGGAATCAGCTAAAAAATAATCCCCGGAAAAGGTTTTATATTTATTTAACAACAACAGCGCCCTGCTGGTTTAAACAAAAAAAGCTGTTGCAATATCCTGCAACAGCTCCAATATTTTTTCGAAAGAGATTTACTTGATGAAACCTTTCTCGCGGGCTTTCTTCAGGGCAGCCTGAATCCCATTTTTGCTGATGGTGCGGATACCGGCGGCAGAAACCCTTAGAGTGACCCAGCGGTTTTCTTCAGGAATGAAGAATTTCTTCACCTGCAGGTTGGGGTAAAACCACCGATTGGTTTTAATATTTGAATGCGATACATGATGTCCAGTGATCGGCTTCTTCCCGGTGATCTGACAAATACGTGACATTGCTTTCAGCTATTTATTGTGTTACTATGCGCTTTTAAAAGGAGTGCAAAGTACGGACTTTTTTTTCTATTAGGCAAGTTGTTTTCCGTTTTTTTCTTGCAGCTGCAAATATACTGCTTTTGAGCTTCATTTTCCTTAAATGCTGCTCAGATCCTGTGACTGCCAGTACCCCCGGGAAACATCTACAGGGAAAGCCCTTTGGCTGTACGTCAAACCTGCCTGCCGGGCCTCATGATCCAAAACCCGCAGTGCTTTCCAAAATCCCTGTCAGCAATGAAAAATCAATAGATTTCAGGCATTTTTTGCTTTTGTTCCACTGATTCAATTCGGTTTTTAAAAGGAATGAACCAAAACATCCCCGGGGTTTGACCGTGGTTTGACCGTAGTTTGACCGTAGTTGGACCGTAGCGCTACGGTCCAACTACGGTCAAACTAC
>OBJA01001202.1_pt1 | contig 18745 bp, 13 predicted proteins | sample 1519751 | NCBI WGS metagenome assembly OBJA01 (sample SAMEA3881238, study PRJEB22517) | soil metagenome | biome: lake sediment; feature: soda lake sediment; material: sediment, water from around vicinity | place: India | collected 2013-12-23 | depth 3 m
AGAGAAATGGGTAACGCCGGAATCAAACCACACGTCGAGGGTGTCGAGCACCTTGCTGTAGCGGGGCGCATCGGCACCGAGCAGTTCGGCGGAGTCAAGGTCAAACCAGGCATCCATACCGCCCTGCTCCACGCGCCGGGCAACTTCCTCAATCAGGCGGTCCGTTTCAGGGTGCAGTTCACCGCTGTCCTGGTCGACAAACAGAGCGATGGGCACGCCCCAGGTGCGCTGGCGGGAGATACACCAGTCGGGGCTGTTGTTGAGCATGGCTTCGATGCGCGCCTGGCCCCAGCCGGGGTACCAGGTGACGTCTTTCACCGCGTCCCGGGCTTTGTCGAGCAGGCCGTTGGCATGCATGCTGACAAACCACTGGGGGGTGGCACGAAAGATCAGCGGCGTCTTGGTGCGCCAGCAGTGGGGGAAGCTGTGGGTGATCTTGCTCACCGCCAGCAACCTGCCCTGCTCTTTCAGCACGTCGATGACTTTTTCGTCTACCTTGTAGACGTGGTCACCGGCAAACAGCGGCACGCTGTCGCGGTAGGTGCCGTGATCGTCGATATAGTTGAGGGTGCCAATGCCGTAGCGGCTCGATACGACAAAGTCATCCGCGCCGTGGTCGGGGGCGGTGTGTACACAGCCGGTACCGGCCTCGGTAGTCACGTGATCACCCAGCAGCACCGGCACCTGGCGGTCGTAAAAGGGATGCTGCAGTTGCAGGTGTTCCAGCGCTGCGCCCTTGCAGCGGGCCAGTATCTGGTGCTGTTCGATGCCGCACTGGGCAAGGGTGTCGGCGAGCAGGGCTTCGGCAAGGATGAGGCGCTGCTCGCGACCGTCCGCCGTGCACTGCACCACCACATAGTCCAGCTCGGGATTGACGGATACCGCCTGGTTGGCGGGCAGGGTCCAGGGAGTGGTGGTCCAGATCAGCACGGAGAGCTCGCCACTACCCGATAGCGCGCCTGTAGCCGCTTCGAGGGCGGCTGTATCCACCACCGGGAAACTCACATAGACGGAGAAGGACGTTTTGTCCTGATATTCCACTTCCGCTTCCGCCAGGGCAGAGGCGCCCACCACGCTCCAGTACACGGGCTTGTAGCCTTTGACCAGATGGCCATTGCCGATGATTTTGCCCAGCGCGCGGATGATGTCGGCCTCGACCTTCGGGTCCATGGTCAGGTAGGGGTTGTCCCAGTCGCCCACCACACCCAAGCGGATAAAGTCTTTTTTCTGGCCTTCGACCTGCTTGCGGGCGTAGTCGCGGCAGTGCTGGCGGAAGGTTTTGAAATCGACCTTGACTCCGGCCTTGCCGATTTTCTTTTCGACATTGTGTTCAATGGGCAGGCCGTGGCAGTCCCAGCCGGGCACATAGGGAGCGTCGTAGCCACTCAGCACCCGCGATTTGACGATAATGTCCTTGAGGATCTTGTTGACCGAATGACCGATATGGATATCGCCGTTGGCGTAGGGGGGGCCGTCGTGGAGAATGAATTTCTCACGCCCCTGACGCGCCGCACGCATGACCTGGTACAAACCGGCCTGTTGCCAGTTTGCCAGCATTGCCGGTTCCCGCTGGGCCAGATTGGCTTTCATGGCAAAGGGCGTGCTGGGCAGATTGAGGGTTGCCTTGTAATCCCGGGGCGTTGAATCAGTCATTGTGGTCTGAATTGTCCTCTGCAGTGTCTTCCAGGCGCTCTACTCAAACAGTCTCTGGGTCGACGTCAAATGGCTTGTGAGCCAGACATTAAATCATGTTGTATAAATGAATCAGTGCACCTGCTCGGCAAAAAAGCGCCGGGCCCTGTCAATATCGGCACGAATTTGCACCAACAGCTCATCGACATTGGCAAATTGCTTTTCATCGCGCATCCGCGAGATGAATTCCACCGTGATGCGCTTGCCATACAGGTCCCCCTGCCAGTCCAGTACATGGACTTCGAGGATCGGCTTGATCAAGTCACCCACCGTGGGCCTGACCCCCACATTGGCGGCGGCGGGCAAACGCTGGCCATCCACCAGCACCTCCACCACAAACACGCCGGTGAGGGGCGCGCGATAACGCTGTAAATTCACGTTGGCGGTGGGCACGCCCAGTGTGCGCCCCAAGCGCTGGCCGTGTACCACTCGCCCGGAAATGCGGAACGGCTTGCCCAGCAAGGCCTGTGCAGTGGCAAAGTTGCCCGCTTCCAGCTCTTCGCGTACCCAGGTGCTGCTGATCCGGCGGCCATCGCGCACCACAGTGGCGGTGTCAATCACCTCAAAACCGTGCTCCAGTCCTGCCGCCTTGAGCATCTGGCTGTCGCCCTTGCGATCACAACCGAAATGAAAATCGTCCCCCACCACCAGGCAGCGCGCACCGATCCCGTCAATCAGCACATCGTTAATAAACTGCCGGGCCGAGAGCTGGCGGAAACTGCGATTGAACTGCAGACAGAAGATCCGATCGATTCCCTCCCCGTAGATGGCATCAAGCTTTTCGTGCAATCGCATCAGCCGTGCCGGCGCCTGCTCCTGGGAGAAAAACTCCATGGGATGGGGCTCAAAAATCATTGCCATGGAGGGCACACCGTACTCGGCGGACTTCTGTCGCACCTGGGCCATGATCGCCTGGTGCCCCAGATGGATGCCATCAAAAGTGCCAATGGTGGCCACCACGCCCTGGTTTTCAGGGCGCAGGTTGTGTAAACCGCGAATAAATCTAGTGAACACGGATAGGGGCCGCCAGCTACTCGTTGGGTATGCTGTGCTCAACATACAGAAAGGGCGGCAGTATACAGTACCAGGGGGCTGCAATGTAGGCGCCGGGGCAACAGGCTCGGGCCGCTCCCGGAAACAGGAAGTGGCGTCAAGCTGTCCGGGACAAGGGCAGGACAGCTCCCGGCGGACGCAGTGTCCGCCGGGAAATGGGTTTAAGGGTTCTTTTTCAGGTAGTGCTTGACGCGATCGGCGGTGATCTTGCCAGGCAGACCGGTTACACCGCCACCGGGGTGGATGCTGGCGCCGCCGAGGAAGAAGCCGGGCACTACCGGCTTGGGACCGCCGAGGCCGTAGGCGGGGCGCTTCAGCCCCGAGCGACTGGCAGCAAAGTCGATATGGGTCACGCAGCCGTTGGTGATATTGACGCGCTGCTGGCGGTCGATGGGGGATTCCACAAAGCGGCCCACTTCGGCATCAAAGCCGTCATAAAACTCGGTGACCTGGGCCATGATGGTTTTCATGGCGTAGTCCTTGCGCTCCTGGGTCCAATCACCGTCGCGCAGCTTGACCGCGATGGAGGGCAGGTAGATATAGGCGACCGCCTCGCCGGGTGGCACCTGGGACGAATCGATGTTGCTGGTGGGTGTGACCGACAGGCAATGACGGGCGGGGATCTCGCCCCGGCGCGCTGCCCAAAAGCTCTCACGCACATCTTCCACCAGACCGATCATGCCCACCGCCTTGTTGAGATCGGCGCCATCGTGGCGCAGGTCCTGGTGGCGCTTGAGGGTCAGCGGTTTGGAGATAGCCACATTGGCCAGGAACGGTGCGGCGTTGTCGCGGGCCATGGGCGCGTGATCCATGCGCTGCATCAGGCGGCGTTCAATGCCACCGGGGGTGACCATCTGGTAGGCGAGTTTCGGATCGCAGGTGGCAACCACCACTTTGGCGCCGATCACGCGGCCATCTTCGAGGCGCACACCGGTGGTTTCACCATTTTCAACAATGATTTCAGCCACTGACGCGTTGACCATGATGGTGGCGCCGGAGGCCTTGATGCTGGACGCAAAGGCATCAGAAAGCGCTTGCAGGCTGCCGATGGGTTTGCCGGTACCGATGCGGTGCAGCATGCTGATCATGGTGTAAGCGGCGGCGTTGCCATCCTGGTCGATGGGGCCAGCGCCGGAGGCGATACCGGTGAGGTAAGCAATGGTGGCCGGGTGTTCAAACCACTCGCAGGCGACCTGGTCGGAAGTGGAGGATGTAATGGCTTCTAGTTCCCTGCGCAGCTTGCGGTTGCGTACCAGGGCCTTGACCATCTGCCACAGCACCCTGGGCTGGGGGCGGCCCTGATCGAGGGCCATCATGGGGCTGCCGATCTCGTAGAGGGCGTTGAGCACCTCCATGAATTTCAGGTACGCCTTGCCGTCGCCGGGGTGAATGCGGGCGATATCCTCGGCGGTGCGCTTGGCATCGCGGAACAAACAGATGGAGCTGCCATCCGGGTGCAGGTAAGCATAGGGAGGATCCGGCTCGATCATGCGCAGCCCATGTTTGGCCAGCTCCAGGTCTTCGATCACACCGGTCTGACGCAGGTAGATGATCTCGATGGCACAGGGCGTCACCATGTGGTTCGGCGCCTCGGGAATCATAAAGCCGGAGGTGGTCATGCCACCCACCTTGGCGTTGCGCTCCAGCACCAACACCTTTTTTCCTGCGCGGGAAAGATAGCCCGCAGCGGTCATGCCGTTGTGACCGGCACCGACGATAATAACGTCATAATCTCTGTTCATTTGCTGCACTCCGTTGTGAGCGATGAGTTGTTGATAGCGTATCAGCTGACGCTTTCGAGCAGCTTGAGGGTGTCGTGGTCGGCGGCGGCGGTAAAGAAGCGCTGCACCATGGGGAAACCGGTCTGGCCCCACTCGTCCATATTCGCAATCCACGACTGCATGCCGTAGATGGGCCAGTGGCGATACTGGAGAAAAATATCATCATCGCTGATCACATCTTTGGCGCCCTTGGCCACCAGTGCCTGGCGGTAGTGGCGCAGCAGATCGCGCTCGGCGCTGCGACGCTCCTCGATGGTGAGGGAGCCAAGCATAAAGTAGGTGACATCGCGCCAGGGGCGGCCCTTGCGCACCAGTTGCCAGTCGAGCCAGAGGCGCTCTCCGCTCGTGCGCAGGTAGCTGTTGCCGAGGTGGGAGTCGCCGTGTACCACGCAGCGCGGGCTGGTTTGTTGCCGTTCAAACACGCCAAGTTTTTCAAAGGCGCGGAAAAAACGCCTCGGTTCATCCAGCAGCCAGCGCGGCAAAAAGGCCTGATACTCGGGTTTGACGATATTCTTTTCTGCCCAGGGCCACATCATGTCGAGCTGTCCGGTGTCGATGGGGGTAGCCATGGAAGGCTGCAGCCAGCTGTGCTGGTCGAGCTTGGGGCTGCCCCACCAGCCAGCGTGCAGGGTAGCGAGACTTTCGAGGCCATGGGCGACGCCGTCGATACCGATATGGTGGGTGCTGTGGCCGAAGGTACCGCCCTCCAGCACCAGATCTTCCATCACCACCAGACCCTGGCCGCTGCCGTCGCCATCCCAGTCGGAATAGAAGGCGCGGGGCGCAGGTACGCCGAGGTCGTCGCGCACATAGTGATAAAAGCGCGCTTCGAGTTCGCAAATATCGCCGCTGTCAAAACCTTCGGACCAGTTGGCCTTGAGGCAGACATTTTCGGGAATACCGGATTTTTTTCCCACTTCATTGAAGGTGAGCTTGACCTGCATTTTGGTGGTGTGCCCGTTACGCACATTGACCACATCCATATTTTCAACCACCAAGCCGGGATAGCGGTTTTGCAGCATGGCCGTGAGCCACTGGGCGTTGATGCTGTCCAGCTGGCGGGGAATTTTTTGCTTGCGGTTGTAGGGGCCAAAACCTGCATTGACGGGGGATGAATTATCACTGTTATCAGTCACTGTTTACCTCTGCTGATCAGTTATTGCTGCTGGCTTTGCGCATAAAACTCGGCAAAATGCGGCTGGCAGGCACTGGTGCCACCGTTGATTTCAATGCACTGCCCGGTGATATAGCCGGATTCATCGGCGGCTAAAAACGCCACCAGTGCGGCGATATCCTCCGGCGTGCCCAGCCGTGGCGTCAGTGTGTATTTGCCAATCACCGCCTTGATTTCCGGCGCGGTGCGTTCCAGGGCCGGGGTGACAATCACACCGGGGGCGATGGCGTTGCAGCGAATACCCTGGCGACCGTGCTGGGTGGCGATATATTTGCTCATGGTGATCACCCCTGCCTTGGTGGTGCCGTAGGCGATGCGCACCAGATCGCCGCGCATGCCGGAACCCGAAGCGGTATTGATAATGGAGCCGCCACCGCCCTTGATCATATGGGGTATCGCAAAGCGGCAGCTCGCCATATAGCCGGTGAGGTTTACATCCAGGGTTTTTTGCCACACCTCCATGGGAATATCCACCGAGGTGCGATCGTACTGCTGGGTCTCGGGATCGGTGACAGCGGTGTTGTTGTGAAGAATATCCAGGCGGCCGTATTTCTCGACGGTTTTTTCCACCATGGCCTCGATACTGTCGATATTCCGGGCATCAAATTCAAAAGCCATACCGTTGCCCCCCAGGGCCGCTACGGCGCGCTCGGCGGATTCCATATTGATATCCGCACACACCACCTTGGCGCCTTCGCTGACCAGACGCAATGCAGTGATGGAACCGATACCGCCACCACCGCCGGTGACGATGGCTACTTTACCTTCAAGACGTTTCATGAATACTCCACTGTTATCAAAATGATTATATTGATCGCTGTTATACCAAAAGCTTACGCACCACTGGCACCATGGGTGTGGCGCAGGAAATACCGCCATCCACCTGGTAAAGGGAGCCGTTGACAAATGCCGCCTCGTCGGAGGCGAGAAACAGCGCCATATTGGCGATATCTTCCGGCTCGCCCAGGCGCGTTGAATTGTGGATATCGAGAAAAGCCGCGTCCATCTCCGGGTTGGACCAGGCGCGCTGGGATGGGGTGCGAATGACGCCGGGAACAATGCCATTGCAGCGAATGCCCTGCTTGCCGTAGGTGGCGGCAATAGTCTTGACGTACCAGTTGACCGCTGCTTTGGATGCGCCATAGGAAAACGCCGTCACTTCACCGCCGCTGGCGCTGGTGGATGAGGTAAAAAGAATCACTCCGCCACCCTGTTTGAGCATATGGGGCAACGCATATTTACAGGCCAGCACGCCACCCAGGGTATTGACCCTCATGGTCCACTCAAAAATCTCGGCATCAAAATTGAGCAGGTCCCGGTCGCGGCGCGAGCGTTCGGGATTGTTGTTGACGGCGTTGTTATAGAGCACATCGATACGGCCAAAGTGGTTTACCGTTTGCTCGATCATATCCTTGATGGCGGCCTCAACACCCACATCCACAGCGAGGCCAATGGCTACTTGACCTTTGGCGGTAATTTCTGCGGCAACTTTTTCTGCGCTCTCGGCATACAGATCAGTGACCACCACGGAGGCGCCCTCTTCTGCAAATCGCAGTGCGGAAGCCCTGCCAATGCCACTGCCAGCGCCGGTGATAACTGCAACCTTGTTTTGCATACGTCCCACGGGAATCTCCTGGATTTTAATACTCTGCATCAGTGTCTGGTACTGCAACCCGGAAATAGCGCTGGCTGTGTGGAAAGAGGACACTGGGTATTGCCCTTGGCCACGGAACACCAAAAGCCTGGTCTTTATTGTGTAAACGCTGACTGTTTGCTGGCGATGATAGGTTGCCCGAGCGTTATAAGTCAAGCGACTTAATTTTGACAATTTTTATGCCGATGCCGTTACAATCCGTCATGCAGGCTTTTTTTACTCCTGACATAAGACTATGCTTTTCCCACAAAAAACGCCCACCAGCAAAACCACCAGCAAAAAGGATGACACCACTTGAGCCGCTCAGCATCAGCAGCCAAAACCTTAAAGTCGGCCACCAGAACCCGCCTGGAGGATTATCCCAAGGGCGCCCGCAAGTTGATACTTGCTGCGGAGCGGCTGTTTGGCCAGCACGGCATCGATAATGTGTCCCTGCGCCAGATAGTGGCCGCGGCGGACCAAGCCAACAACTACGCAGTGCAGCACCACTTTGGCAGTAAGGAAGGGTTGGTGGAGGCCATTTTCACTATCCGCATGGCGGAGCTGGATACGGTGCGCGGCACAGCCCTGGAAAAGATCAAAAAGCAAAAGACCATTGGACCCCAGGACTTGGTCCGCGCCATATACATGCCAATACTGGAAGCCTTCGACGAGAAGCAGCAACACCTTTACGCCGACTTTACCTATGAGATCTTCCACCGCAACAAACTCAAGCCGGGCAACTCCCTGAAAGAGGATATACCTCCCTATGAGGAAATTGCCCCGGCAGTGGAAGAACTCAATCGCCTGTTAAAGGGTTGTTTTCCCGACATGCCCGCCGATGTATTCAACACCCGTTATCGCCTTGCAGCGGAAATTTTCCTCAGCGGCCTCAATGAGCACAGGCGCCTGTGCATCACCGGCAAGAATCCCTATATCACTGAGGAAAGGTTCTGGCAGGACATTTTGCAACTGACCATCAGTATTTATCTTTCGCCCTATCCACCACAGCCTTGACGGGGGCAGATCGGCAACCATTTCCATGGGCTGTGGGGCGGTTTGGCTCTGCCGGATCGCCTTTTACTGACCGGCCAATTTTGCCATGCGTCGCACGGAATCATGGTCTTCGATGGCGGCGGAAAAACGCTCAACCCCGGCGAGGATAGAGCCAGGCAACTGCCACTCGTCGCGGCTGCCATTAAAGGATGCCAAACCGTGGATGGGCCACAAACAATACTGCTCCCAGGCCTTGTCGAACACCGGCATATCACACCCCCTTGCTGCCATCAGCTGCAGATAGTGTTTTAGCAGCGCCACTTCATTACTGCGCCGCTCCACTACCGTCATGGAGCTGGTCATAAAATAATTCAGGTCGCGCCAGGGTGTACCCCTGCGCACGATTTGCCAGTCGAGCCAGCGCCGCTCACCACTGCTGGTGACATAACTGTTGCCCAGATGGGCGTCGCCGTGAATCAGGGTGCGCGGCCCTGGCTGCGCGCTTTCATGGGCCACCAGCAGATCATAGGCAGCGCTCAGGCGCTCAGGGTCTTCAAGAAACCAGCCCGGCAACACAGAGCGCCTTGATGGCAGGCTGTTGTTGTAGAGCATATGTTCCTCCAGGGAGCGGTACATTTTTGCATCGGAGGAATTGGCGCCCATGGATGTTTTTAACCACGCATGCTGATCGAGAATGCCATTGTCCCAACAGCTGGCGTGCAGATCGGCCATACCTTCAAGGGAGCGGGCCATTTCATCGGCATTGATGGGATCAATGGCGGTGCAAAAGGTCACGTTGCTCAGCGCCAGATCTTCCATCACCACCAGACCCTGATTGAAAGTATCTTCATCCCAGTCAGCGTAGTAACTGAGGGGTGCAGGCACCGTGAGTTGCTCGCGGAAATAGCGGTAAAAGCGCGCTTCCAGCTCACAGATACCGGAGCCGCTGCTGAGGGAACTGCCGGACCAGTTGGCCTTGAGGCAGACATTTTTGGGAAACCCCGCGTCCACAGCCGCCTGATTCAAATCGAGGGCAAGGCGCAATTTGGTGGTGTGGGTATTGTTGACTTCGACAATCTTGAAATCCCGCACTTCGAGATCTGGGTAGCGCAGTCGCAAGGTGCGGTTGAGCCAGCCGGGAGTGACCTGGTCGAGACTGGTGGGGAGTTTTTCACTGCGCGGTTGGTAACTGGTGGTGTTATTCATTATGTGCCTCGGCAGAATTTGAGTTTGCGACACTGGTCAGTCATCACCGACAAAAGCAGCGGTTTTTCGTGTGCTTTCCACCACGTAGTCACGGCGCTGCTGACCCCGGGTTATTTGCCCTTGCTGTGGATGTTCATCATCGGGGAACACAAAACTGGGACCATTGGGCAGCTGTGCCAGGCCCACGCGGACTATATGTTCCGGGGTGGGAATATTCATTTCCGGGGTCACCGTCAGGCCGTGTTCCGCCATATGCGCCCTCAGGGTGGGAGTATCTGTGTTGGCGATCAGCAGATTGATGACATCCACGCCCTTGTCGGACCACTCGGCCCACAATGATTCCCCCAGGTTTGCGCCAAAGGCCTTGGTGGCGGTGTAGACACTGAGCTTTTTGGTGCCGCCAAAGGCCGCGTGGGAACCCACCAGCACCACACCGCCCCTGCTCCGCTCCACCATGCTGCCGCCAAAATGGAAACAGGTCTCCATCAGGGTCTGGGCGTTTTTCATCACCAGCCCGGACCAGTCGGCCAGATCCCCCTTGAGGAACTGTTTGGCATAGGGGGGTGAACCGGCGTTGTACACCAGCAGGCCAATTTCCCTTTCACCCACTGCGGCAATGATCTGCGAGGTGGCGCCGGGAATGGACAGATCCAGCACCAGTGTCTGCACTTCTACGCCATGGTTTTGTTGCAGATCGGCCTGTAGCCCGGCAAGTTTTTCGGCAGTTCTGGCCACCAGTATGCAATTGATACCCAGCGCTGCGATCTGGCGGGGAAATGCCTCGCCAAGACCGTGGGATGCCCCGACAATCAAGGCCCAGGGGCCATATTTATTGCGGAATTCAGTGGAATCGATGTTTTCAGTTGCTGCCACGAACCTTACCTCCAGGAGTTTTTATATCATTCTTTTTATACGAAAAAGCCGCCAATAATCATTGTGACTTATTGGCGGCTTTTTGTGGAGCAGATTGAAACAGGGGATTAGAAGCTGTAACGGCCCTCAATACCCCACATCCTTGGCGCACCGTAAATACCGGTTTCAAAACCAAGGCGGAGACCGCTGGCGGCGCTGGCCACAGTGTATTCATCATCAAACACGTTGCGGACAAAGAACCCGAGATCCATGCGACTGCCACCCAAACCGTTCATGTCAACGCGCAGATTGGTGAGATCGTAGGAGGGAATGATCAGGCCATCACCACCCTTGGCTGCGTCATCTGTCCAGTAGTAGTCAACGTTGAACACCAGAGCCTGGGCAATTTCGCCCAGCGGCATTTCATAGCGAATACCTGCCAGGACTGTCTTCTCGGCAAAGAAGTTGAAAGCGATTTCATTGCCGGGAATATAGGGTGCCAGGGCTGGAGGCTTGTTGAACTCCTTGGTCTTGGCATCCTGAATGGTGGAGGCGATGCTGAAGGTCAGGCGCTCGGTGGGGGCAACCACGATTTCTATATCAACACCGGAAACCTCAGTATTACCCAGATTTGTCAGCATAGTACCACCGGCGGGATCGTTGCTGGGATCACAGTCGCCATCCGGTGTAACACCGGGGCCGTTATTGGTGGGCGAACAACCAGCTCCCTGCTGTACGCCAGACAGGAACGCCTGGACGTTCTTGTACTCACCAATAAAGGCAGAAAGGTTAGTACGCACCAGCACATCACCCAGATACCAGTCAGCGCGCATACCCAGCTCATAGTCAGTCACTGTCTCTGGCTCAAACGTCTGGAAAGGAATCAGTCGTCCACTAAAGACCGGGCCATTGACACCACCGGCACGGTAGCCGTGACGTTTTACACCGTAGAGGAACAGATCATCATTCACCTGCCAGTTGAGGCCCATGGACCAGGTGGTCGCATCAGAGCTCACTTTTGTGATGGCGGTATCGCGGATCTTGTCGGTATTCGCGGATTCACAATCCCTGAGCTCCGCTTCATTGGCGCCGTTCATGCCATTATTGAACGGTGTGGCGCCCACGCCTACACAGGCCTCGGTTTTGTCCTCGGTGTATCGGGCACCCAGCTCAAGCTGCAAGCCGTCAACCACCAGATCACTCAGGTCATACTGGACATTGGCAAACACTGCCTTGGTTTCCTCTGTGACGAAGGTATAGGCAGCGGGAGATGCGCCAATCAGCTCCACCGCAAAGGCGACAGAGTTACCCTGATAACCATTGGGTTCATTCTTCAGCCAGAAACCACCCAACAACCAGTTCAGTTTGTCATCAAGAGCTGTGCCCTTGAATTGCAGCTCGTTACTGTACTGCTCTGACTGGTCGTATTTATCAGCCTTGATAAAGTTGGTGGGCAGGAAGCCAAAAGCATTAACGGTTGGTACACCGTCAACATTGATGGCGTAGTTAAGATCGGTGTGGCGATAACCGAAAATATTCACCAGCTGGAAAGCACCGAAATCGATCTCTGTGCGGTTGGTCAGCGAGTTTCGCTCGTTGTTTTCATACTGGTCAAAGGAGGGATTGTTGACAAAAGGGCCGCGCTGGCGGGTTAGAGCCAACTGTTCTTCCATTGCAGCCTGAAGGCCGAGCTGGGAAATAATAGTGCCGCCGGGGAATGCATTGGCGGGAAACACATCGCCCACAACCACGCCAATACCGTCATTCTCACTTTTGAAATGGTCGAAAATCGTGGTATTGGATATGGCGTCGGTCGGTTCCACCAGCAGGGACACACGCAGGGTTTGGGTGCCAATGCCATCCAGATCACCGCCAACGCCAATATTCTTGGTGTAGCCGTCACGGTTGTTCATGTCCGCCGCCACACGCAGGGCTACCTTGTCCTGGATAAGAGGAATATTGACAGCGCCTTGCAGGCGATTGTGCTCGTAATCGCCCACTGTGCCGCCAATGTAACCGCTGAATTCATGCTCGGGAGTCTGAGGGGTATATAGAATGGCGCCACCGGTGGTGTTGCGACCAAACAATGTACCTTGCGGTCCTTTTAATACCTGGATACTGGCCATATCAAACTGGGGTACGGAACTGCCCCAGACCGGATCGGGCACTTCAGCAAAGTAGCTGACAACCGCCGGGGACGTGGTGCCGGACAATGCCTTGGATTGACCGCGAATCACATACACCACATTCTGGCGGCCACCGGAACCGGCCAGGTGAACACCGGGCACACTGTACTGGATATCCTCGGTGCTGGTGATGGTCATTTCTTTCAGGGTTTGGCTATCGAGTGCGGTAACGGATACCGGAACCGATTGCAGACTCTCCTCGGTACGACGGGCGCTGACGACAATTTCTTCAAGGGTTCTGGCCGTGGGCTGGGCCTGCTGGGCGTGGGCAACGGATGTCATTGCCACCGCTACCGCCAGCGCCTTGGCGGTAAAAAATACTGAATTCCTGTAATTGTTCATAAACCTCTCCTGTGATTGTTTTGAACGACCATGGCGACGGCGTGTAAACCAGAAACACATCCGCTCAAACAGTGACTTTCTGCAACCGGATGACAGCCAGGAGGGATGTCCTGTTGTCGAAACAGATATCTTGCTGGAAAGCACCAGGATCATTATTGGGGCAGTATTCTGCCTGATAGCGTTGAAGCAAACCCCGCTGGCCATTGCAACGGCGGATAATAGCTGTGTGACTCCCCTCTTTACTGTTATCCCGCCAACAGGTTTTTATCGGCCACAGGGCGGCAGCATGTTAATCCGTGCGCATTAAATAAGTCAATAGACTTAAATCTGTCTGCAGGGATGGTCAACGAAAGGGACGGCCTGCCAGGGCTATCAACTGACAGCCCTGGCAAGCAAGTAATGGCAAATCAGCCGTGCTTGACTTCAAGGTGCGGATAGCGCCCAAGACCCAGCAATATGGTGGAGCCAATCATGAACAGCACCATATTGACGGTAAGCACTGCATCGTAGTTGCCGAAGGTTTCGTAGAGGAATGCAGCCATGGTGGGGGCAAGGCAGATACCCCCGGAAATCACCCCCATCTGCAGGCCAAACAGCCGGGCGTAGTCGCGCATACCAAAGTAGCGGGCAACGAGGAAGGCGGCCAGATCGAACTCGGCGCCAGCGCCAATACCGATCATCGACACCCCTGCCACCACCAGCAGGGGATTGTCCGACATCGTGGCGAGAATAAAGCAGCCCAGCGCCGGGATCGACAGCGCCACAAAGGCCACCCCTGGAGCCCACAGGCGATCCACCAGATAACCCACCAGCACCCGACCCGCCACCAGCGACACACCGAAGGCGCCAAAGATCTGGCTGGCCTCAAGGGCGGAGTAACCCTTGCCCTGCAGCAGTGGCACGGTGTTGATCACCATCACGATAATGGCGGCGGACACCAGCACCATGGAAGTATTGATGGTCCAGTATTTCCAGCTGCGCACCGCGACAGGAAAGAGCACCCCCGGCAATTCTGCGGGAGCATCCGAGGAGCCGTGGGCAACAGGTCTGCGCTCCGACCCGGACAGCCACATCAGCGCCAGGGGCAGGGTAATCAGCAGGGGCAGCAGCGCCATGGACAGGAAGCCTGCACGCCAGCCCCACATCTCTACAGCGGTGGTAACCATCGATGGCAGCACCAGCCCGGCGACACCGGAACCGGAGAGAATCATGGCAAGGGCCAGACCGCGGTTCTTGTCAAACCACAGATTGACCACCTGGGTCCAGGTTACCTGGAGGGTGCCCACCCCGGCGAACGTGACGAGAAAAAACAGCGTGTAAAGTACCCAGATGGAGCCGCCAATACGGTCCACCTGGGACATCACCACGAACATCAGCGGCAAACCGATCAGGGAGAAAAGCGTCACCGGCTTGATGCCGTAGCGGCGATTCAGTATCCCCGCCAGCTGGGATGAGAACACCGCGCCAAATGACGAAAAGGTGATGGTGGCCAGCAGGTCGCTGCGCCGAAAGCCCAATGCTTCCTCAAGGGGCACCACCATGGCGCCAAAGCCGTACAACGGCATGACCGCCGAGGAGGTGGCCACGCCCACCAGGGCGAGAATAATGTAGCGCCAGCCAACCTTGAATTCAGCCAGATCGATAGCAACGGTATTTTTGGGGTGGGACATAGTATTTACTCAGTGATTATCATGAACTGGACGATTGCAACCGGTTAGCTCCGGCCCGCGCGTCACGGCATGTTTGGTTTTATAAATTGCTTGTCAAATGGATCAGTCGCCAGGGCTGTCTTTCAAACTCTGCACAGAACACAGCACTGTCAGGCTTGCTCCATATAACCGGACATTTCACTGGAAGTCACGCCCAACTGCTGCTGCACGCTGCCCATATCCCAGTATTCACGCCAGTTGACGATTTCACCGGCGTCATTGAATTCAAAGATGGCATTGACCCGCACCTCAACCCGCACCCCGTTCTGGGTAACGTAATCACGGCGCTCGGCAAACAGCTGGTGGTCATTGCTGGCCAGATTGATAATCTGGAAATCGCACTGGCCATAGAGTTTCAACTGGCGCTCCAGCTCGGCGCGGATGGTGTCGCGACCCACCAGGGGTTCCACACCCGGCACATGGGCCTGGTAGATGGCGTCACTGCTCAAAAAGCTGGCGACTCGCTCAAAATCGATATTCACTTCGTGGAAAAGGCGCAGAAATTCCCTGACCCTGGCTTCCATCACTGTTTTCATCCCCTTACCTCTCTGGTTATTTTTTATCTGTACAAATACCTGTTTTGCGTAGGCTGGGCTGAGGCACGAAGCCCAACATCTCCTGTTAATTAAATGTGTTGGGCTTCACAAAAATCGTTCAACTCAACCTACGTTACGTTTTACATGGGCCTGCCTGATAGCCACCGGTATCCCCGACATGCGCGGCATGGCGTTAATGGTCTGCAAATCCCGGTCGGTGCTGATCAGCAGATTGGTGGACACACCGTATTGGTCGTAATCCTCCTCGCCGGGCAAAAAGCCGAAGCAGTGAGTGATGGACACAACCCCCGTGCGCACGCTGTCATCTGCCTCAGCCCTGGCGCAAATCATACCGTGATCGGAACTGATCTCCACCCAATCCCCGTTTTCAATCCCTTCCAGCGCCATGTCGGCAGGATTGAGGCAGGCCGGATTCCAGGGCATCAAGCGCTTGAGATAGGGGGAAAAATGGCCAACGGTATTGAAGCGGTGACGACTGCGACGGCTGGTCAGGCGGTAGGGGAAGCTTGCGATGGTCCGCTCAGCAGCAGACATATGGCAGTAATCCCTCAACTCGGCGATCTCTTGAACTACATCAGCGGGCAGAGTCGTAAAGCGGGCTGTGCTGGCAGGGTCTGGCGGCAGTGCGAATACAGGTTCATCGTGCAGATACCCGGTTGGAGCATCCCTGATGGTCTGCCAGGGCACTGGCGCGTTTTTGGCCATGATCGCCAGCAGCGCATCGTCGCCAGGGGGCGTTTGCATATCCAGCTCGACCCCGTTGCACACCAATTGCTGTCCCAGGCGGGACGCCAGCGACCAGAGGGCAAACCATTCATCGCACAGCTCTGAATCCGCAGGGGGTGTTGCAACCGGTTGGGTATGGCGCGCATAGGCATCGGGGTAGATGGCGGTTTCAAACAGCGCCAGGTGCAGATCCGCACGTTCATAGGGCATGCGCGGCGGCAGGATGTAATCCGCCAGTATTGCCGTGGGGGTCATAAAAGGTTCAAGACTGACCAGCAGTTCGAGGCTTTCCAGGGCCTTGGCCATCTTGTTGTGATCCGGCACCGCAGCCGCCGGGTTGCCGCCGACACTGATCAGGCATTTGATCTGGCCGGGGCCTGGGGTAAGTATTTCGTCTGCCAACAGGCCTGTGAGCATTTCCCCGCCGACAGTGCCAAAGCCGCCAATGCGACTTTTCGGTCCGCTTTCCCAGGAGCGGCCAACATCCATCACCTGGGCGCGCTTGGGACCCCAGCCCAGCACGAGACCGGGGTTGCCGATACGCTCCCCTTCGCGAATATAGCGCCCGCACACCACATTGAGGCAGGTCACCATATGTTCCGTGAGGTTGGAGAAGGGGCTCATGCTGGGGCCAGTACCGGTGCTCACGGTGCCGCGCTTGCAGTCGCGAGCGAAGAGGCGTGCTGCCTCCCGTAGCGACTCGACTGGAATATCCGCAATGCCCGCCACCAGCTCGGGATCAAATGGCTCAAGGGCCTGCTGCAACAGGTCCAGATCAGCCACATGGCGGGCGCAGAATTCCCCGTCGTGCCAGCCTTCGGCCAGAATGATCCTGATAATGGCGGCGAGGATTGCCGCGTCGTTACCCGGCAGGGGCTGGATAAACAGATCGGCGTACTCGGCAGTTTCCGAGCGGCGCGGGTCGATCACAATGATTTTCATGCCACGCTCTTTGGCATCGCGGATGCGTTTCAGGGGGTGACGGGTATCAAAACCACTACCGGCAATGGACACCAGGGGATTGCACCCCACCAGCATCGCCACATCGTTGGTGTGAAAAGGCTGCGCTCCGGGCGGCCACCAGCCCACGCGCCCGATGGCTACCCATTTGGCGGATTGGTCGATGGTGAGGTTGGAGTACATCTGGTGGGAGCCGATGGCATCCAGAAAGGCATTGACCAGCTGAATCGAGGCCGAGGCAAAAAACCCGCCGGAACCACGATAGGCCGCCACCGCAGCGGGACCGTCGCGGTCAATAATCACGCGCAGTTTGCTGGCGATCTCGCCGAGCGCCTGTTCAAGGGGAATCGCGCTAAAGCTGCCATCGGCCATGCGTTTCAGTGGATGGAGAATACGCTGATCACTGTTGTGGCTATCCACCGCATCGGTGCCCTTGGAGCAGATAAAACCGAGGGTCTGGGTGTCGTCGCGGTCGCCCTGTATGGCCACCAGCTTGTGGTGTTCATCCACCGTCGCCACCACACCGCAGTGTCCGGTGCAGATACGGCAAAAGGATTTGTGCTTGCTCAAGGTCATGTTGTGCGCTGTATCCATTCCTTCATCTTTATGCATGGAAAAGATTGTCGCTGGTGGGTTGTCGGTTTATACCGTCAACTCACCAGCGACACTCTCCTGTTTACACAATTTTACTTGCGCCCGCGTTGACGGAAAAACCAGAGGGTGACACTCAGCGGCGCACCGCTGACAGAACTTTTTCTTCAATCAGGCGCAAGGATTTCCAGGCAAGCTCAGGGGGAATACCGCCGCACAGGGGTTGCACAACGAGATACCCGTACTGACCGATCAGCTCCACTGCCTGCTGCGGAGTGACAATGCGGTAGCTGCCGTTTTCCGCCCGCAACTGATCAACGGTTTTGGCGGCAGAGTAAGTGCTGGCACCGCTGCCGACGGCATCCAGCCACTCGCCGTACACCATGGCGTCGTGGAGCATATAGGGGCCGTAGTCGCGCCAGGCCTGATCGAGATCCTCCGCCACAAAGAGTGAAGTGGGAAAACCCTTCGGCACCACCCGGTAGTTGCCGGTGGGGTTGCCGGTTGTGGCGGCCTCCTCGTCATAGGCCTGCTGCAACCTGGGATCGGCACTTTGCGGCACAAAGGTCATGCCGCGACGGGCAGCGCGGCGGGCTGCGGCAACGGTGCCACCGCCATAGCTGAACAGGGCACTGACAGGAGTTTTTGGCTTCGGCGTCACCTGCACAGGGCGGCCCTGCCACTCGAAGGCTTCGCCACTGAGTCCCTGCATCAGTACATCGATATATTCTTCCATCTGCTTGCCGCGATTAGCCGGATCAACTCCGAACATGGTGTATTCAGCATTTCGATACCCAAGCCCAATGGTGTAGCTGACGCGACCGCCACTGAGGTGATCGAGCACAGCGATGTCTTCAGCCAGCTTGACCGGCTCATACATCAGCAGCAGCAGAGCGCCAACAGTGATTGGCAGGCTTGTGGTCCGGGCAGCGGCAGCGGCCGCCATCAACAGGGGTGACGGCAGGTAGCCGTCGGGGGATGAGTGGTGCTGGGAGAACAGCGCGCCCATCGCAGCCACCGACTCGCCCCAGTGGATCATGTCGAGGGACGCGGCATACAGCTCGCCCATGGTGGCTGGCGACGAGGGCGCCAGACGGAAGTCAAATCGCAGCATCAGCATTGGTGTTACTCCTCATTATTTAAGGGCCTGTTAACACTATTTGGATTGTCGGCGTTGCGCCTGAAAAAGCACCAATCGAGGCACGACGAGCGTGGTTTGGTGGGCCCAAATGAGCGAGGAGTAACGAAGAGTGGCGCTTTTTCAGGCACAACCCGGAGGGCTGGGGC
>OBJA01001203.1_pt1 | contig 18736 bp, 18 predicted proteins | sample 1519751 | NCBI WGS metagenome assembly OBJA01 (sample SAMEA3881238, study PRJEB22517) | soil metagenome | biome: lake sediment; feature: soda lake sediment; material: sediment, water from around vicinity | place: India | collected 2013-12-23 | depth 3 m
ACTGGTTCCTTTGGCGGGAGCACGAGGGCAGCGCCCTCGTAAGAGACCTTTTTTGACACTCTGAATGCTCTTAAAAAGCCTTTAGGCTGGTCGAGGCTCTTCACGGCGCTCAGTTTGATAAAACAGGCTGTTGTCCCGCATTTGCTGCTGCCATAATGAGCGCCGGCACAAGCTATTCTTTAACCATACGCTTGATCATCGCGCCCATCAGCCCACCGAACATTCTGCCAAACACGCGCCGCACGGGATGCCCCTTGAGCGGATAGAAGTATTCGCGTGTTTGCGCATAATACGCATGATCAGCAGGGCACGCCTTTTGGTAGGATGCGCACGCGCAAAATGCCTTGAACGCGTGATAATGCGCAAAGTGGCCTAAGCCCGGCACCTGTCTGCGCGGTAAAGATAAGCACCGGTAAAAGGCCTTGGCTGCTTTGTTTATTTTCTTGCAGCCGCGTTTTTCCACACCGGCCAGAGTCACCGGCGGCACAGTCACGCCAATCTTTGCGGCCAGCCTGCCGCCGGTGGCCAGCAGCTCTAGCTGCTCAAGCGTCTGCTTTGCACCTATGATGCCTCCCACCGTGGTCACAGCCAAAAACACCTTATCAAAAAAACACGGACGATGCAGTGTATACGCAAAACGGTCGATGAAATTTTTCATCAACGCGGGCACGCCTGTCGCATAGCTTGGTGCAGCCAATATGATGCCGTCGGCATCAAGCATTTTGTGCATGAGCTGCGAACGCTCATCTTCAAGGGGACATTTTTGTTCGCCTTTCGCAAAACAGACAAAGCAGCCCGTACACATTTTCAGATCACTGTCAGCCAGAAATAACGACTCAAATACAATATTCTCGTCCTTTTGTTCAAGCTGCTGCCTTATTTTTTCGACCACATGATAGGTATTGCCCTTTTTCCGCGGACTGCCGATAATAGCCAGTATCTTCATTTACTCTCCCTCACACTTCAAAACATTACGGGTAAAAAAAGCGTTGTGCTGCTTCATCTTCTTATCGATCAGATCAATGCTTGGATGGGGCCTTAGAAAGTTGTGTTCAAAGTACAGATAAATGATAAAGGCGTTGTACTCTTCCGCAGCCGCCAGCGTATCGATCGGCGCAATCTTTCCCTGCTGTACCATGATGTCGAGCACATGCGCCATCAAATTGAGCGGCTTCTCCAACAGCTCCCGTTGAAAAAATGCCCTGACCGATTCACTGCGCTGCTGCTCTCTTGTGATAATCTTGGCAATTTGCATCGTCAGAGGCGTCCACATCACCTGTTTGAACATCATATAGGCCTGATCCAGATACTGCTTTGGCGCCATGCTTTTAATATGCATCCGCAGCATATCCTCGGGAATAGATGTTTGCTTCATCTTCTCTTCGAACAGAGCGAATATGCCGTGAAGTATGTCCTCCTTGTTGCAATAATGCTTGTAAAGCGAGCTGGCCTTAATGCCCACGGCCTTCGCAATCTCTCGAACGGTGACCTCTTTGTAGCCCGTTTGCGCAAACAGCGCGATCGCGGCATCGAGTATCTTTTCTTTTGTCGCTTTTACGTTCATCTATACCCTCACTAGCTGTCAGCACAAAGCTAACAATCGTTAGCCTTAATTTTAAGCTAACATGTGTTAGCTGTCAAGCGTGCATTATTTTTATTGATGCGTAAAAAACTAATAAAAAGATATCGAATGGATATTGACAAACATTTCACAATCTTATATACTGACATTGTGAAATGTTTCACATAATAATCAAGGCAAAAGCAATGCCTGAAAACGGCTTGTAATAATTTTTTTAAGGAGAAGAAAGATGGCCAATCAAAAACAAAAAGAACTGCCGGCCGTCATAGACGAGCTGGTCAAGAACGCATCCGAAGCGCTCGAAGCGTACATGCAGATGGATCAGGAGCAGGTGGACGCGATGGTTCATGCCATGACGCTCGCGGGCCTTGAGGAGCATGTGAGCCTCGCCAGGCTGGCCGTGGATGAAACCGGACGCGGTGTTTTTGAAGACAAAGTAATCAAGAATATATTCGCGACCGAATACATCTGGCACAGCATCAAAGAACAGAAAACCGTCGGTGTGATCGACGAGAGCGATCTTGAAGGCTATGTCGAGGTTGCCGAGCCGGTGGGCATCATCGCGGGCGTCACGCCGGTGACCAACCCCACCTCCACGACGATGTTCAAGGCGCTGATCTGCGCCAAAACGCGCAACCCGATCATATTCGCGTTTCATCCGTCCGCGCAGAAATGCTCGGTGGAATCGGCACGTGTGCTGCGTGATGCGGCTGTGAAGGCTGGCGGCCACAAGCACTGCATACAATGGGTGCAAACACCTTCGGTCGAGGCGACCAATGCATTGATGAACCACCCGCATGTGTCGCTGATACTCGCTACGGGCGGCTCGGGCATGGTGCGCAGCGCATACAGCGCGGGCAAACCGGCGCTGGGCGTGGGGCCCGGTAACGTGCCGTGCTACATCCACAACGATGTCGATATCGAACGGGCCTGCACCGATCTGATCATCTCCAAAACATTTGACAACGGCATGATCTGCGCGTCCGAGCAGGCCGCCATCGTACACAAGGGTATCGCCGCTGCATTTGAGGCCACAATGAAGCGGCTTGGTTGCGTGTTTTTGAGTGACGCGGATACCAAGAAGCTGACGGCCTATGTCATCAATACCGAGAAGATGACGGTGAACGCCGAGGTGGTCGGCAAAACGGCTTACGCCATAGCGAAAAACGCAGGGCTTGATGTGCCCGAGGATACCAAGATACTGCTCGCCAAACTGCCAAAGCCGGACATCGCCTATCCGCTCTCGCTCGAAAAGCTCTCCCCCGTGCTGGCCTACTTTATAGCCAAGGACGAGAAGCAGGGCTTTGAATTCGCGCAGAGCATGCTGAAATTGGGCGGCCTTGGCCATTCTGCGGTGATCCATTCGGAGGATGACGCCTTGTGCCGCGCCTTCGGGCAGGCCATGAAGGTGGGGCGCGTGATCGCCAATTCGCCGTCCTCTCAGGGCGCGATCGGTGACATGTACAACACCAACACACCGTCGCTCACGCTTGGCTGCGGTTCTTTTGGCCGCAACTCGACCACGGCCAATATATCGTCGGTCAATCTGCTCAACAAAAAGCGCATTGCCAAAAGGAGGGTGAATATGCAGTGGTTTAAAATACCCCCGAAAATCTATTTTGAGGAGGGTGCAATACAGTACCTTGAAGCAATGCCGGGCATCAACCGCGCTTTTATCGTGACAGACCCGACAATGATCAAGCTTGGCTATGTGGACAAAGCGCTTTACTACCTGCGCAAACGCGAGCATATCTGCCACTGCGAGATATTCTCAGATGTCGAGCCGGATCCTTCCGTGGAGACCATCATGCGCGGCATGGAGGCAATGAACCGCTTTGAACCGGATGTGATCATCGCGCTTGGCGGCGGCAGTGCCATCGATGCGGCGAAGGGCATGTGGCTGTTCTATGAGCATCCCGAGACATCGTTCGACGGTTTGCGGCTTAAATTTCTTGATATCCGCAAGCGTGCCTTCCACTTCCCGAACCTTGGCAAGCGGGCGCAGCTTGTGGCGATACCCACAACCTCCGGTACAGGCTCGGAAGTGACGTCCTTTTCTGTCATCACTGATAAAACCGACGGCAACACCAAATACCCGCTGGCAGACTACGAGCTCACGCCCGATGTCGCCATCATCGACCCGCAGTTTACCGGCACGATGCCAAAACCGATCGTGGCTGATACCGGTATGGATGTTCTCACGCACGCAATAGAGGCGTATGTTTCGATACTCGCTTCAGACTATACCAACGGGCTTGCGATGAAGGCCATCGAGCTGGTGTTCAAATACCTGCGGCCCTCTTACAACGACGGTGACAAGCTCTCACGCGAGAAAATGCACAACGCTTCTTGCATCGCGGGCATGGCGTTCACCAACGCGTTTCTTGGTATCAATCATTCGCTGGCGCACAAGCTTGGCGGCGAGTTCCACATACCGCACGGGCGCGCCAATGCCATACTGCTGCCGCATGTGATCGCTTACAATGCTCAAACGCCAACCAAGTTCGCGATATTCCCCAAGTACGGCAAATTTGTGGCGGATGAGCGCTACGCGCAGATTGCGCGGTATTTGGGGCTTGGCGGCGAAACAAAGCAGCAGCAAATCGCAAACCTGATTGAGGCGGTTCGCAAGCTGATGAAGGATCTCTCGCTGCCGATGAGCATCGCGGAATGCGGCGTGAGTGAGAAAGAATTTCTTTTAAAGCTTGATGTGCTTGCAGAGCGCGCGTTTGAGGACCAGTGCACAACGGCCAACCCGCGCTATCCGCTTGTCAGCGAGCTCAAAGAGATATACAAACAAGCGTATTACGGGCAATAGAAGCTGCGCATACTAAATACAAAGCACAGAAAGGAGCCCAGCCTCATGAAAAGGAAGAAAATCCGCAAACAGCCCAAAACCGAAAAGCGCGACAACGATTTGGGTCTTCCCGATAACATCCGTATCGTGCACAGCGGAGAAGCCAATCCGCACGACGGTTAACCTTCTTTCCATCGTTCCGGCAGCCGGTATGCGTGCTGTAATTTGTACGTAAAACCGGCTGCTGATTGTTATGCCGCCTTGATTGTAAAAGCATTTCGTGCGTGTTAAAATAAGGCAACACAATATGAAAACAGGCGGTTTAATATGCAAAAGGATTCATCGATCCCCTGTCCGCAATGCGGCGGCATGATTCGCGTATCTGTTCCCCAATTGCAATCAGGCACCGTTTTTGTCTGCGAATTTTGTCAGTATCAGATCAACATGAGCAGTGACGCCATGCAGCAGGCTAAGGCCATATTGGCGCAGCACGAAAAAAAGCAATAGCGCTGCTTGGCGCTATGGGCCACAACGATGCGGCCCATACCAAACGCCATCTATATCAAAGGGGAGAAAGCACGACTGACATGTATGGCCCGCCGCTATCGGCGAGCCTTTGGGTATACGCTCTGTTTACCAGCAGCGCCGACCGCGGCCGCAGCCCCAGCCGCCGCCCCAGCCACCACAACCCCAGCCACCACGACAAGGGAAGCTGCATCTGCAGCCTCTGCCCCAGCGGCCATAGGAATATCCACAACACATGAGTTTCACCCCCCTATCACTATACATATGCATCATGTCAGGGCTTTGCGCATTGCTGATATCGATTGTATTACTTATTCTGATGAAAATGAATATGTTGAGAGTGCGTGTCAATACAATGCGAAGAACAATAGCTGATGGGACAATCTATAACTGCGATGAATGATGAACAGAGGGGGCCGGCCAAGCAGGCACATCATGTACGGCCCGCCGCAATGACGGGCCAGTCGGGGCAGATCTGTTACCAGCAACCCCACGGACGGCAGCAGCAGCATTTGTACCAGCAACAGCATACACATCTGCAGCAGCCCCCAAAGGGCCTTCCCCAACCTTGGCAGCCAAAACCACCAATCATGAGTCTCACCCCCTCTATACTATGTATATGAAGGTGATGCCTTATTGCGTATATTCATGATTTATTTTTGCCAAAAATCTTGATGGATGCGTCCGCGCACATCAATTTCATGCTGCCGACTGCCCTTCGAAGCAGGATAGCCCAACGCGAGATAGCATGGAAGCCTATAGTTTTTCGGATGCCCAACGGCCTCGCGTACATGCTCCGGCTCATTCCCAAGCGGAATGCGCATCACACCCGCGAGGCCTTCAGCCGTTGCCGCAAGAAGCATATTTTCGATACAGCACCAAATTGACGCGAACGCGTTCAGATCGCTTAGCGTCTTGGGCTCAAGCAGCGGATGCTCCTGTTTAAAAAGCGGCAAAATCAGGCATCCGGCAGACAAGAGCATCGCATACTGCTTTGGAATCGCGTCTTTATACATGTGGCGTTGGCACATATCGTTAAGCTGCCACGAATCCATAATGAAGTCCACTCTCTTGGCAGACAGCGTTTTGGGAATTTTGCTGATGATACGCGCGCGCTGCTGCTTATCGTGTATCACGATAAACTCCCAGCTGCGCATATGGTCGTTGGATGGTGCTTTTAGCCCCGCACCGATGATCCTTTCGATTATGTCCGGATCGATTGGCCTGTCTTCAAAATCACGTATTGTTCTTCTTTTTTCAATGATTTCGTATACCGTCATCACAGTCTCCTTTATGTCTGCTTCCATTACAGCCGATAGGGTGCCAGCGTATCGGCCACCACATTGGCAAAGCTTTTGGAAGCGCCCCAATCAAAACGGAAAAGGCCTTCACCGCCGCCGCCGCCCACACTGTGCACGCGCGTTGTGCCCTCAAAATTATCGATGGTCACCGTTAACGTCAGCCTGTTGCCTGCACGGTAATAGTGCTTTTCAAACACGATGACCACAAAGCCCCTGCCATCGGGCAGCTGCGCGCCGTAGCTGTCGATACACTCGCCCGTGATGCTGCCGCCCACCACGGCATTGCTGATGGCCTGCACCGTGTTCTGTATGTCCAGCGATACGAAAAAAGTGTTGCTCATGCTGATACCCCCTTGTGTTTTTTGGTATGAGATACCATGACTATTTTAACACATCAGAGAGACCGTGAATATCATAACGGATTGCATATAGAGGCATTGTGCGCCTGATGAATTGTATGGCCCTCAAAAATTATTTTTACCTCATATACTAAGTTCATCGAGCTTGTAGCATTTATAATGTACTTTGTGGAACTCACTCTAATAACCAATGCTAATGTCGATCACGCTGCCGTCGATTGCGTTGATCGTTAGAAAGGAATAATCGGCATCACCGCCCTCTGTGTAACCTGAATCATATATTTCTTGTGTGCCGATAAAGTCCCAAACTGGGATAACAAGACATGACCCCATGTTGTCTTTTTCGGCGATCTTCATCAGACCAAGCTCAATTCTGTCAATGTTGAATGTTTCTGTTCTGCGGATTAAAAGATAGCTATAACGGTTTTTAACCTGCTGCCTAAAAATGTCCTTAATCTGTTCAAAAGGCATCAGAGGCGCATTGTCGGATATCACACTGGTTATCATGCTGGGATTAACCCACATCCATTCGACAATTTTATAATCATCTATGATAACGCGTAATAACTCGCGCGAAACACCGGGGCTATACTCGGGCTCTGCCGAAATATTCGCTGTAAAATTTTGAGCTGATGGAGTGATGTACGTGGAATGCACACCGTTATAGCTTCGCATAAAATAAAACACAAGACATGAGGGTTCAAGGTGTTGAAAATCTATATCTTCTCCAGAAAAACGCGTCGCTTTGTTGATGGTGGCAATCCGCGCCAGTTCCATATCATAACCGGCAGCAATTGTGTTGACCGAATCCGCCGCAATCTTAAAGGCTTCTTCCGCATTCATCTGAAAACTTTGAGGCACCTTGTCCAACGCGCTTAATCCAACTTCGTATTGATATGAATAATCTATGTACGGTTGCCTGCAAAAAAACAATTGTCCATAACAAATATCGATAGCCGCAAAGCCAAGTCCATCATCAGGATATGCGGCAAGCGCGATTCGATCCTGAATACCCGTTTCTCTCATATATTTTTCACCATTTTGGTCTTGCTTTATGTCAAAAGGTATATCATCGGGTGCCGTTGGATATGATTCATACAAACATTCTAGCCGCTGATTGATGTTGCCAATAATATCCTCATCCACGTACCCAGACGAGAGCATCTGTAAAGCAGCGATGATTTGTGCTTCGTATTCTTTTTTTGACGTCTCAAACGTTTTATAATAGGGCTGATGTCCATCAAAAAAATAGCTGATCATCATTTTCAGATATAACGGATTCATAAATGGCGTGTCGTCCAAAACCCGAACGGCAGGGTAGCCTGTAACATTCTGCGTGAATATTTGAGCATCAACCACCACGCTGATATCCTCCGTCTGATAAATCATCTCGTTCCAGACTTGGCCGTTGAGCGCAATATGATCTTCCGATTCATAGTCATGATCGCCCAATATCACATTGATTAGACTGCCGCTTTTTGTCCGTACAGCAGAGAACTCCGGCGTGGGCTGACAGGCGGATGCGAAACATGCAACGATCAGAACCATGAGGCCTATGGTTATCGCGATTGATATAGATTGTTTCTTTTTATGTATCATTTGGTATATCCTCTTTCATGCGCAACTGGTTGCTATCAAATTCTAATTCAAGTGTTTGCTTTCCATGTGATGTATCTTCATTATGTAATCAAATCCGATATATGTCAATAGCCGTCATGAAGCACTACAGCAAAAGAGGCGTTTTTGCCGCTTCTCCATCATTCCTTTCACCTCATATACTTTCAAGCATTATTATTTCCTTAATCAGCTGCCTTTTGAAAAAATCCTCAGCAATCAAGCATCGTCAACTTGATTGCTCTATAAGCTAAATTCTCTCAATCATTACTATGCAAAAGTTTGATGCTTTCTAGGGTAAATTCCGCATTAATTGCTTGTTTGTCACTCTGGGTTCGATATAACTGCCGTCGATCGCGCTAAATATCACCGTACATATCTCGTTGTCATATTCGTCCACATCGCTCCATTTCATATGGTAATCAACATACCAGGTTGGGATATACAGCCCTGTATCGTATTCATCTTTCACCGATATAAGGCTTGTACCCAACTCAATTTTCGTGATTTTGATATCGATGCCAACATCATCACGAATCGGCTTGCCTTGATTGTATTTGAATTGATCCACAATACGCGATTGTATGAAATCAAAGGGCTCAAGCGCAACGGACTGTGCCGCGACATCGCCTATCATTGAGGCTCCCTGCCACTTTATCGTGCATATTCCGGTTTTGTCTATGACCATTCTGCACATTTCCATCTCCCACGGCGCCGCATAGCTTGGAAGCGAGTCCGGATTAATGCTAGCCACAAAATCCTGATATGGAACCTGCAAACCGGATATTTTTCGCGTAAAGATGAATCTCCACCCGACACTTTTTTCGACCTGATCGATGATAACAGAGCATGGTTCGGCACTGTAGAGCTCTAAGCCCATATCCAGCTCTTCGACATAAGCAAGCGCCTGCTGATACGCCTCTTCCTGTGAGATTTCGGGCTCCCCCGGCTGCAGAAATCTGAAGCTTTCAAGCGTATCAAAATCTTCATGATAATCACTGTCTTTATGCGAACTGGCTGGTGCCGTATAAAGAAATGTATCTTTTACGTAGACGAAATAATTGCCGTTTCTTATGATGGCGACCTGTGCCGCCCTGTTGTATTGCGTCTTGACATACAACGGCGTTGCGTAATCGGGCAACTCGGATATTTCCACCAAAGGGTTGATTGCCTCTTCATCAGCGCTGTCGTATTCTTCCTGCCAATAGTCCAATGTGTCTTGTATCACAATTCCTGAGTTTACGTGTGGTGTGATCTTGACTATTTTATCCATCCATTCGCTTTTTGATAGGTTCCATTCCGAATACAGCTCATCATTTGCTCCTGCGAAGCGTTCAATAAGCGACAGATATTCTTCGTCCGAGAAAACCCTTTTCGAAACCTTTACAACCGGATATGCGATTGTTTTTGGCACCACCACGTCCGCATCAAATATGATCGAGAGCCTCGCAAAATCATACACGCCGCTGACATGCGCCGGCGCTTGCATTTCTTCGAATTCTTCCGGAGAAACAGGCGTGATGATTGCCAGTATATCGTCCTGCCGTCCGATAACCGCCGCTTTCTCCGGCGTGGGCTGACAGGCCGATGCGAAACATGCAACGATCAGAACCATGAGGCCTATGGTTATCGTGATTGATATAGATTGTTTCATTTCACGAATCATTTGGCGAATCCTCTTTCATGCTCTATTCCGAAAGATTCTTCATTGTTAAGCACCGTCTATTTGATTGCCTATAATATTCAACAACAATCAACTATTTGTGCTTGATAATGTTGTTAACTATCTTTATCTTAATGGTCATAAGTCCCTCACTAAGCTAGAATATTGTTGGATAATCCGTAATTACACCGCCATTTATTGCGTTTAAGGCGATTATGCTCACCCCCTGCTCGTTCGCCCATCCGCTGCTAATATCCCCGATAAAGCTCCACGCGGGTACCATCATATACTGATCAGGATTATCTTTGACCGGCTCCCTGACCAAGCCGAACTCGATTCGCGTGATTTTAATTTCAGCTTTGGACATTCCCCATAAGTTATGGTAGAAAACATCTGTTTGAAAGCGCTCGAGCACTTCTTCAAACGGCATCAGCTTCACATTCTCATTAAGCGTTGTGACTGTTTCACTAAAGCTCTGATAATCCATTCTGACAATACCGCTGCTATTCACAATTAATCGGGCATATTCTCGTGAATAAGGCAATGTAAACTCTGTTATTTCCTCTGCCCATACCACGGGAGCCGGATCAATATACAGCGAAGGAATACCATTGTACTCGCGGGCATAATATAATAAATGGGCCTGCTCCAAAATCGTTTCTTCTCCATCATTCCATAAATACTCTAAATCATTGACTTTATATACTGTGTCAGTATGCACCAATGCAAACGGCACTTCAAATAGTGACTTCATGGCTTCATCCGCAATATGATATGTCTGTTCAAATATCGGCTCATATTTGTATTGTTGACTATCTGAACAGGAGTTTGAATATCCCCTGCCAAATTCATGTGTATCATAGCTAAGATTCGAACCATAACAGCTAAATCTCATGATGCTGTTATCATTATTGGGATAGCTTTTTAAAATCAAGCCCTGCACATCTTCAAATTCAAACTTTGCCTCCCTGTTGCTATCTGCCGCGTTCTCATACATGTCGTTCAATTCTTCTAGCCACTCGTCCACTTCTTCTTGATATTCATCTTTTATCGTGTGCGTGCTTATATTTTTCTGAAAGTTGAGTATTTCCATTAAAACATCCTGTTTAGATGGTGTCCCGTGAAAGATTTCTCCTGTCATCAGATATTTAGCGGCCTTTTCCATAAAGTCAATTTTGAATTTTATTGGTTCGATGATGACCACCGGCACATGCAGGGGTTGTTCGGGCATTGCTACATCCATGCTGACAGCAACAGTATATTCACCGATATCTTTATTATCAACCGTCCTTGTATCACTCCAGACGATTCTATCGCTTGTCTGTGTCCACACCTCGTTTGGGTCTGCCTTTTCGAGTATCAAATCTTCCAGCGGATAGTTGGCTTTGTTCACAACCGCCGCTTTCTCGGGAGTAGGCTGGCAGGCGGATGCGAAACATGCAACGATCAGAACCATTAAGCCTATGGTTATCGCGCTTGATATAAATTGTTTCTTTTTACGAACCATTAGCGAAACCTCTTTCATGCTCTATTCCGAAAGACTCTTCAACTGTCGAGCATCGTCTAATTGTTTGCCTATAATATTCAACAACAATCAACCATTTGTGCGAAGCCTCATTTCGGTGCAAGTATTGAAGAGTAATCTGTAATCACGCTTCCGTTGATAGCACTTAAGGCCAGTATGGACATTTCTTGTTGATCAAACCACCCATCATCAATATTTCCAATAAAGTTCCACGCGGGCACCATCATATACTGATCAGGATTGTCTTTGACCGGCTCTCTGACCAAGCCGAACTCTATCCGCGTGATTTCAATTACTGTTGACAAACCCCATAGATTGTGGTAAAACACATCTTTCTTAAAGCGCTCAAGAACTTCTTTGAAAGGAATCAGCTTCACGTTATCATTGAGTTTTCCTACGGTATCACTAAAGCTTTGATAACGCATTTGCACAATGCCTCTATCATCCACAACGATGAGGGCATATTCTCGCGTATAAGGCTTTGAATATTCTGTATTTTCAGTGACCATTATAGAAGCAGGATCAATATAAAGCGAAGGAACGTCGTCGTATTCACGGGTATAGTAGAAAACATAGGCCTGCCCCAAACTGGTTTCCTCACCATCATTCCATAAATACTCATTATCATTAATGATATCGGTTATACACGAATGCATCATTGTAAACGGTACATCAAACAGCGTCTTTAAGGCTTCATCTGCTTTTACAAGCGCTTGATTGTATGTCGTCTGAGCACCGTTTGCTTGGATGTTTTCACCTGAAATGGTGTCCAGATAAAAAAATACCCTGTTTAATTCGCTATGTCTGAATGAAAATCCATCTTTTCTGAACGGTGAAAACGTCATAATGCTGTTATCAGTCGGGTAGCTTTTCAAACGAAAGCCTATATTTCCATATCCATCTAATTCGTACTCATACCTGGCTTTGCTGTTACCGTCAGTCGCCTCGCTATATTTCTCATTCAGGAATTCTAACATCTCTTCCACTTGCTCCTGATAGTCATAACCTTCTCTTATTGTATGGGCGCTTATATCTTTTTTGAATGCGAGGATCTCCATCTCAACGTCCTGTTTTGATGGCTTTCCGTCGTAAATTTCGCCTCTCATCAAATAATTGGCTGTGCTTTTCAAGAAATCCAAACTCAATTCTTTGGGTTCAATCAAGACGACAGGCACTTTATCAGGAATCTGTGGAACAGTTACATTCATGCTGACGGTAATCGTGCATTCGCCAATTTCAGTATTCACGCTCTTTGTTTCATTCCAGATAATCCTGTCCGTTGTTTGTGTCCATTTTTCGTTTGGATCGGCCTTTTCGAGTATCAAATCTTCCAGCGGATAGTTGGCTTTGTTCACGACCGCCGCTTTCTCCGGCGTGGGCTGACAGGCCGATGCGAAACATGCAACGATCAGAACCATGAGGCCTATGGTTATCGTGATTGATATAGATTGTTTCATTTCACGAATCATTTGGCGAATCCTCTTTCATACGCAACGGGCTGTTATCAAATTCTAATTCAAGTGTTTGCTTTCCATGTGATGTATCTTCATTATGTAATATTAACATCGTCAACTTGATTGCTCGTTATTTTTTTGCTTCTATGGTATCCGATAACAATCAACATCACTGATATGAATAGTACAAAATATAACTCAGCAATTCTTTTCGATTAGCGGAGTATGAATATTCGCAATCCATGACTTCATAAACCTTCTCACTTTGGATGACTAATTGATTCGTAATCTGTAGCTATACTTCCATTTAATGCGTTTAGCACCAGTATGCTTTTATTTTGTTGAAACATCCGTTCTCTTTTAATATCCCCGATAAAATTCCACGCAGGCACCATCAAATATTGATCTGGATTGTCTTTAACAGGTTCCCTGATCATCCCAAACTCTATTCGTGTAACTGCAATTTCTGAAGATCTTCCCCATAGAGAGTGATAGAAAACATAGTTTTTGAATTGTTCAACAACATCATCAAAGGGCATCAGCTTCACATTCTCATTCAGCTTTTCTATGGTATTACTATAACTGTTATACCACATTTGTAAAACGCCCCTGTCGTCCACCACAATGCAGGCGTATTCTCTTATATACGGCTTTGAATACTCTGTATTTTCGGTGACAAATATAGAAGCCGGATCTATATAGAGCGAAGGGATACCGTCATATTCACGGACATAATAGAAAACATAGGCCTGCCCCAAGCTGGTTTCCTCACCAGAGTTCCATAAATACTCCAAATAATTCGTCTTGTCGATAATGCTGACATGCACCATCGCATAAGGCTCAATAAACAAAGACTCAATGACATTATTCGCCACTGCGAGCGCCTCATCAAATGTTGTTTCTGTACCCTCTGTTTCAATATTTTCGCCCGATTCGTTATTAAGATATTTTAGAGATATGTTAGATTCATAGCAGCGAAAATAAAACCCATCACATCGTCCGATGTCATTGGCATAAGCTGCGAACTTCATAATACGATTATCATCTCCGTAGCTTTTTATATTAAATGCTTTGTATCCGTTCTCTTTTTCAACAAATTCGAATATTGCATTTTGGTTGATTTCAGGTGCTTTATTGTACTCTTCGTAAAGAAATGCTGAGTATTCATTTACTTCTGATTCGCATCCATCAAGAATCTTATGTTCAAAAACATCTTTTTCAAATGCAAGTATATCTGCCATGATATCTTGTTTTGAGATAGCTGCGTCATATTTCTCTCCAATTAGTAATAACTCCGATGCTTTTAATAAAAAATCTATATTTAAATCACCTGGAGCAACCAGATATACTGGTACTTGGCTCGGATCATGCGGCATTTCAGCATTCATGCTGACGGTAACAATGCATTCGCCTATTTCAGTATTCACAGTTTTTGTTTCAGTCCATGATATATTATCTTCAATCTGTATCCATTCTTTGTTTGGATCAGCTTTTTCAAATATAAGCTCATCCAGAGAACTACTCTCTTTATTTACGACAACTTCTTCGTCGGGCGTTGGCTGGCAGGCGGTAACTACCAAAACCATTAGGCCTATGGTTATCGTGATTAATTTAGATTGTTTCTTTTTACGGATCATTTGCGAATCCTCTTTCAAACGCAACGGGCTGTTATCAAATTCTAATTCAAGTGTTTGTTTTCCATGTGATGTATCTTCATTATGTAATCAGATGCGATATATGTCAATAGCCGTCATTAAGCACTACAGCAAAAGAGGCGTTGTTGCCGCCTCATATTTTGCATTTTTTCATCGAGCCTGTAGCGTTATAATACTCTTTCTGTTACTCACATCAATACCCCAAGTACCTGTCGATCACGCTGCCGTCTATGGCGTTGATCGTCATCAGACTGACGCCCCGATAACCTGATGACATGCCATCATGTGATGTATATATATAATCACCAATAAAATCCCAGACGGGTATATACGCGTACCCGCTGTCTTTCAGCTTAATGCGCATCATACCAAGCTTTACTTTCTTGACAGAAATTTGAGTATCGTAACCTCTCCCGTCTACCCACGATCTTTGGTAAAACAAGTGGCTTTCGAATCTTTCTTTTATATCCTCAAAATCAAGCAGCTCTACGTTTTCATTTAGAACTTCGCCTAAGCCTCCTGGTGAATCCCAGTTCATTTCTATGACTTCACTACCCTTTACAGTGATTGTTAGCGATTCCGCTCCCCATTTTATATTGAATAATTGGTCATCAGTATAGTCAGCGTATCCGTTAAAATAAATATCTGGAGTAACCGGAATTTTGTATATCAGCGGATCAAAATAGAACTCAAATCTTATATCTGATTCCGGATGATTTATCAGAACGGACGGATCAACGCTGCCCTCATCGCTAAAGGTGGTTGCGAGCACTTTCGTGTCGCTATGCTGTATACCCGAAAAACCTAGATTACGTAAATATTCCACAGCAGTTTCCAGCGCTTCTTGTCGAGATTGTGCCAAATTCTCATAGACATCATCTAATCTAATCGTATATCCTTTTGGTTCTCCTTGATTACGGAATGCCAGATGACTATCCCCATAAGAAGAGACATACACACCCAAGTACGCGGGATGATCCCTACCCAAATCTGCTTCGATGTTTAGAGATTTTCCACCATCTGGCATAGTATCAAATGTGACCGTCGCTAACGTTTTTCCAATCGGCTTTGTTTCTGGTGCATTTTGGTATAACTCTTCATAGTAACGAAGATCCTCATAAGCTTCCTCTAAATTTGCATTCTTTATTTCTTCTGGTGGACTATATTTTTTTAACTCTTCAATATACATCTTCATGTGAATGATAACTTGTTCTAATTCGCTTTTTGTTGCGACATTGTTGTGTTCATATATTGGTTGGCCTTGCATCAATACATCAATGAAGCTCTCTATTTCTTCGATCGTAATCTCGCGAGAAATGGCTTCCACGACAGGGAAAGCTGTAACATCTGGTATTTCGAGCTTAGCATCTATGACCAACGTAACACCGCTACGGCTGAAATATTCGGGCTCTTTCTGCCATTTTTCCGGCAGTGTATCAAGCATTTGTTGTTCTGTTACAGCAGGCTGCCTGATCTTCTCTTCCATATATCCTGTTTTTGAAGCGACCGCCGCTTTATCCGGCGTGGGCTGGCAGGCGGACAGACTTAATACCATAATCAGTGCCAGAAACATGTGAATCATTTTTTTCATGTGTTAAACCTCTATATCTGTAATCTCGCTTACATCATTCAACTTGCAGAATGCTTTTTTGATTCTGATATATCCTATAACAATTAATATTAATGATGCTAGTAATATTGAGAAAATACCAAATACCCTGTTGTGAAATGGCATTTCTAGGCTGCCAAATTCATATCTAAGGACGGGTGAGTAATAATAAGGTGTGTTAAAGAAAAAGGGCATAATGAAAACCACACAATGATAAATAATACCCGGCAGCACCATTTTCATAGAGTTATTTTTGGTGTGTAGGCTAATACCCATACTGAAAAGAGCATAGAGCGCCCCAAAAATAGCTGTGTACAGAATAAACAAAAGTATATACATTGGGACGGATGCGTAATAGGCTTCTGCAAACAGGCCGAAAGGTTTATAATCCAGTGTCCGTATGGTTGGATCAACTATAAAACAGCCAATCATTATAACTAGAAAAGAGACGATAAAAACGCTTGCCCCAATCATAAATGATGATACGCAACGTGCTGTAATGAACTTTTTCAGACTAATCCTTATTGCCTTATGATTCTCAGTTTTACTTTTATCAATAATCAACGAACTCATTACCAGTGCGGGAATATACGGCGCGAGATAACTCATTATCGCATTGCCACGCACATTTCCCATGATAAATAATCCAAATGCCCCTCCCATTTCTTCTTGATAGGATATTGCTGAACTAATTAATATGACAATAGTTGAGACAACAATAATTCCAGAAGCTATCCAGAACCTTTTGGAGCGAAATACTGTTTTTATATCATCAATAAACACTTGTGTCATATAAGCTATCTTCCTTCCGAATTTTTTTATGTTTATTTGCATAATTATAAATTAGGCCTACTGTTGCAATAAGAATAATCCAGTATAAAACGCTGATTAGAATATTCAATAACAAATTATTGGTGCCCCTTAGTGCGAATTCCAAAGAGGAATGTTCGAACGGAAAAATACCCAGTCCTTGAATATCCAAATGAAAATGTGCTATTGCATCGAGTAAGCATACCGCGAACCCGCCCATATATCCAAAGGGTAATTTTCTACATCGACTGTTGATGGCAAAAACAACAACTGCTATAAATACAAGTCGCAAAAAAGTAAATAGAATGCTCAACCCCATTGCCGCAGAGGGTAATATTTCTTTCGGTCCGTAAAAAATTAAAGCCCTCCACTCATTGCTTAAATTAATGACACGCCCTTTTAATAGCATTGCAAATGTATTAAATAATATTATGGATACTATAAACGCTAGACAAAGAAAAGAAATTAAACCAAGGTTCCTAATAAAATGACTTTTTCTTAGTTTCGCTATAACATTATCCTTACAGTCAATTCCAATATCCGCTACTAATATTAGAAACACAGAGTATAAGAGCAATGGTGTAATAACATCCAATCTAAAGAGTACCATCTCCTGAACTGAGGGGTAACCGCCGGAAAAAGACATGCTCATATATAGTTCTAAAGACATGCCGAGCAAAAAAAACCCAGCAAACAAAAATCGCCATAAAGATATTTTTTTTATTTTAAATAAGAAATAGTTCATGATGTTATTATCCTTTCTTGTAACCAATAACCGGGATTGTTCCCGGTTGTTGGTTACAAGGAATCCCTATAGTATCCTTTGACGATCATATAATTCAGATTATAATTATCGTAATTATACAATCTCAAATAATAGAATCCAGCCACCCCTGGAGCTAAACTTATGGTCTGGCTATCATAACATAAATATTTCGGTCCTACTTTGATATGGCTTGTATTGGTCAACCAGCATTGATGCCGACCATACCCCATACCTGAAATCCAAGTTTCTTGATTTTGATTATATGCATAAGTGCCTATTTGAAGGCCACTTGAACAGGTAATATATCTCAATATCCTATAGTCATAGCGGACAGGATTTGCCGCAAACGCCGTCGAAGCCATCAGCAGTACAGTCAGTACGATCAACGTCCAAAGCAACATTTTCTTTTTCATTTGTGTCTCCTTTCATACCGTCCCCAAGCCTTCTGCTTGAAAACAACTCTTCTCGTGTTCCATAAATCCTGCTATAATGCTTATAGTCCTTGCGAAATCTGCTGCCGCTTTTGCGGCAGGGCGCGGAGCCAATGGTTTTTGCAAGGACTTTTTTATGCCCTCATACGCATCACCTCGCGATATAGTATGTTTCCTGATATGTCAATTTCATTATGTAATTAAAGTCGATATTTGTCAATATATAATTTTCCTTAAATGTTATAAATTTTGTTCGTTTTTCGTTTTTCCTTCATTCTCAATTTATAATTATTGCCCTAATATGCGCTATTCAAGGGCATTCGGGTTAATTGAGATGATATATGTGATAAGCTCTTTTTGCATAAAAGTTTTAACTTAACATAAAAAAGAGACGTTGTTGCCGCCTCTGCTGCTTATCGAAAAAGGTCAAAGACCTTTGGAGGCTCTGCCTCCTTGTGCCCACGGGGGGTGCAAACCACCGCTCAAGGGATTCTCCCTTGAGAATCCCGCCGTGAAAATGGCTTTGCGAACTCATTTTTCGCGTCTTTTGCTTCTTTTCTTCAAGAAAAGAAGCGGGAGCGCGAGGGCAGCGCCCTCGCAAGAGACCTTTTTTGACACTCTGAAGCGCTGAAATTGCGGCGCTTG
>OBJA01001204.1_pt1 | contig 18733 bp, 16 predicted proteins | sample 1519751 | NCBI WGS metagenome assembly OBJA01 (sample SAMEA3881238, study PRJEB22517) | soil metagenome | biome: lake sediment; feature: soda lake sediment; material: sediment, water from around vicinity | place: India | collected 2013-12-23 | depth 3 m
CCGGGAAGCCGAAAGCCTGCAGCAACCGGCGCTCTGCAGCGCTGTCGCCGAGTCTGGCGCGCTCGCCTTCGCGCACGCAGCGCAGCAGGACGTCGTGCAGGGCGGCGGTGTCCCAGTCCCGCAGCGTCGCGAGATCGCACCAGGCTTCCTCGGTGAGCGCGCGCACCACGGCGGTGACGAGGCCGGCGACGGCGAGGTCAGCGGCGGGGCATTCCTGGGTGTCGAGCACGCGGATCTCGATGGCGTTGCGGTCGAAGCGCGCGATGGCGCCGCGCGCGTTGACCCACTCGTGGCGCAGCACGCCGTCCGGGTCGTGCGGCGCGAGGTCGCGGTAGATGCCGCCGAGCAGCTCGCGCTCGTAGGCAGCGCGCGTGTAGACCGGCTCGGGGACGACCATGCCGCTGACCGACGGGATGCGGCGGGCGTTGTCCTGGTAGACCGCCAGGCGGTTGTCGAGCACGCCGGTCAGGGCCCCGTCCATCGCCGGCGAGCTGGCCGCGAGCGCCGGCAGCAGCGGCAGCACCGCGCGCACGGCGGCGTGCAGGCGTCCGAACTCGGCGTCGCCGGCGAAGGGCAGGTTGATGTGCATGCTCTGCAGGTTCGACCAGCCGTGGCCGCGGCAGTCGAAGATGCGGTCGAAGGCCTGGTAGACCGGGCTGTGCGCATGCGGCCACAGGCGCGTCTCGCGCGCCGGGTCCATCCACGGGTGCATGGCGGTCGGCATGAGGCGGCCGCCGTGCGCGCGCAGCAGCGCGTTGATGCGGGCGACATCGGCCTGGAAGCACTCCGCCAGGCCGGCGAGCGTGGGGGAGGGGCCGTTGGTCTTGAGCTCGATGACGTGCAGCGCGAGCTCGTTCGACCAGCACAGCGCGCCGGCGTCCACCTCGTCGGCGATCTCGCCGGCCAGCGCCGCGAGGACGCGGTCGGTCACCGGCAGCACCGACAGCGTGCCGGCGTCGACGATCATGTACTCGATCTCGATGCCGTAGGCCTGGAATAGGCGCAGGCCGGCCGGGGCCTCAGCGCGGTTTTCTTTCACCCTTGCGCTCCTCCACGCGCGCGAGGAAGCCGCGCATGATCTCCAGGTAGAGATCGCCGCTGGCGCCCGCGTCCTCTATGCCGTGGTCGATGTTGGGGTTGTCGTTGACCTCCATCACGTAGACCCGGTTGTCGATCTCCTTGAGGTCCACGCCGTAGAGGCCGTTGCCGATGAGGTTGGCGACCTTCAGCGCGGTGGCGACGATCTGCGCCGGCACCTGTTCCAGCGGTACGCCCTCGGCCCGCCCTTCGAGGGGGCGGCCGCCGCTGTCGCGCTGCACGATCTGCCAATGTCCGCCCACCATGTAATAGCGGCAGGCGTAGAGCGCCTTGCGGTTGAAGACGCCGATGCGCCAGTCGAAGGCGGTCGGCATGAATTCCTGGGCGATGATCAGGTCGGACTTCTCGAGCAGGCGCGCGGCCTCGGCGATGAACTCCGGCCGCGTCTCCACCTTGATCACGCCCTGCGAGAAGGCGCTGTCGGGCTGCTTGAGGATGCACGGCAGCGCGATCGAGCCGGACACCATATGCATGTTGCCGCGGTTGACGATGCTGGTGCGCGGCGCCGGGATGCGATGGCGCTGCATGAGCTCGGCGAGGTAGACCTTGTTCGTGCACTTGAGGATCGAACCGGGGTCGTCGATGACCACCAGCCCCTCTATCTTGGCGCGGCGCGCGAAGCGGTAGGTGTGGTGATTGACGCCGGTGGTCTCGCGGATGAACAGCGCGTCGAACTCGGCGATGCGGCCGTAGTCGTTCTTGGTGATCATTTCCACCGAGAAGTCGAGCTGCTGCGCCGCCTTCACGAAGCGGCGCAGCGCGCGGGCGTCGGAGGGCGGCTGCACCTCGTCGGGGTTGTGCAGGATGGCGAGGTCGTAGCGCTCGGTCTGCGGCTCGCGCCGGCGCGAGCGCTTGCCGGCGAAGTATTCGCTCGCGGCTTCTATGACGAAGGACCGGTGATCGTCCGGGATATCGCTGGCGGCGATCGGCCCGATGCTCTGCAACTGCCAGTTGCGGTTGTGGATGAAGCGGGCGCGCAGCATCGGTGCCGGGAACAGGTTGAACAGGCTGAGGCTGAGCCGTTCGTAGCGCTTGGCGAGGTTGCGCCCGAAATAGATGCTGAGCACGAACTCCTCGGACTTGATCGGCGCCAGGCTCTTCTGGATCAGCTCGAACAGGTCGTCGGAGACGAAGCGCGTGATGGTCTGGGACTTCATGTCCTGGATGGTGTTCACGCTCGGCAGCGGCTTGTGGCCGCGCGCCTCGGCGAGCAGCGAGACGTAGTAGCCCAGGCTCTGGTAGCGATAGGAGCGCGAGAGGTTGAAGACCTTGACCCCGCGCATGTCGCTGAAGCGCGGATCGGAAAGGTAGGTCTTGGCCGCCACGACCTCCGCGCCGTGGACGTGCAGGGGCCAGTTTTCCGGGTTATTGACTACGATGAATATCGACATGGCGCTGCGGCAGAGGCTTCTTCGCGGGCTCGATCACCAGCAGATTGGCGTCGTGGGTGAGGACGCCGAGCAGGATCGCGCCGATCACGCGGTCGATGTTGATCTCGTAGTAATGGCTGGGCGCCATCGGGTTGGGATGCAGCGGGTCGATGATCAGTACCGTGCGCGCGTCGGCGCGGTAGCCGCCGAGGATGACGAAGTGGCCGCTGGGATAGCCGCGGATGTCGTCGTATTCACAGCGCGGCCCGTACTCGCGCGCGGAGTGGTAGAGGTAGGTCGCGCTGAGCCCGGTCAGGATCGGGATGCCGCGCTTGAGGTAGCGGCGGATCAGGCCGGTGGTCAGGTCCTCGAATTTCAGCGCACCGCCGAGTTCGAGGAATTCCATGTAGCCTTCGGTGGCCACGGCGAAGCCGTCGGCCTCCTTGGCCTTCATCTGCTTGTGCAGGCGCTTGTCGATGTCCGGCACGCGCACCTCGGGATCGAACCAGGTCGGATCGAACATCTCCAGGTTGTAGGTGTAGATCGTCGTCCGGTAGCCGCGCCGCAGGGCGTGGCTGGCGAGGAACACGGCCAGCGTTCCGCCGTGATGCAGACGCCGGATCTCCTGGATAAGCCGGTCCAGCGGCATCTCGTCGTCGAAATAACGGTAGACGGCGTGCAGACAGGTCGGTCCGCAGGTGGTCTCGTCGGGTTGCGGAAGGATGTCTATGGCCAGGGTGTTTTCCATCGCGCGATGATACATTTTCGCCCCCGGACGGGCCAGCGCCGGCGCGGCGCGACGGTCGTTGGATGCCCTTGGGCGCTGTGCTAGACTGGGATCGGCGCGTCGCGATAATGGGCGCGCCATCGAGGCGGAGTGGAAGACTGTACCGACATCGGGTCGTACGTTTTCGAGTGAGGTGGTTCTATGTCGACAGGCAAGGTGAAGTGGTTCAACCAGTCGAAGGGGTACGGGTTCATCACCCCGGATGATGGCGGCAAGGACGTGTTCGTCCACTATTCGGCCATCCGGCTGGATGGCTTCAAGACGCTGATGGAAGGTCAGAGCGTCACGTTCGAGACCGAGGACACGGCGAAGGGCATCCAGGCTACCAACGTCATTCCGGCACAATAAATAGAAAAGACGGCGCCGTGCGGGCCGTCCGCTTCACAGCAGCTTCTTCATTCCGGCGAGATTCTTCCGCAGAGCTTCCCTTTGTCCCGCCCAGGGGTCAGCCCAGGGCAGGTCGGTGCGCATCAGCGCGCGGCACAGGCGCAGCAGGCCGTCCACGTCGTCCGGGCTGACGAACTCCGGCGCCGGTCCGCCGGCCCCCCTGCAGTCGGGCCCGCCTTCGAACCCCTGGTTGTGGTAGTTGCCGAGCGGCACCGAGATCCCGATCGCGGGCACGCCCCAGGCCGTCATGGCGGTGGCTTCGCAGGAGCCGCCGTCCATGATGCGCCGCTGGTGGCGGCCGCGCAGGCCGGTCCAGGCGGCCTCGCTGAGGACCCTCAGGCCGTCGGCGTCGAAGACGGTGCGGCGGTCGCCCAGCCGCACGACCGGGCCCTTGCCGATCTCGGCCCCGGGCAGTGTGCGCGAGGCCTCCAGGCTGACCGCCACCACCGGCCGTCGGCGGCGCTGCAGCCAGCCCAGCTCCAGGTGTCCGACCGCGCCGACGAAGCCGACTTCTTCCGCGCGCGTGAGCAGTCCGATGAAGGGACGTCTGCCGGCCTCGGCGCCGCGCCAGAGCAGGCGCGCGGTCTCCGCGATCGCGAACACGCCGACCAGGTCGTCCGCCGCCGGGCAGTAGATGTGCCCGCCTTCCTCCCACACCGGCGCGCGGAAGTCGAAGCCGCCGTAGAGGGCGGCGGCGCGCGGTCTGCCGCGCCCGCGACCGAGTCCGCCGGTGACCCGGACCTCGGCGCTGCGCATGGCCCAGCCGCCGGCGTTGGGGACGGCGCGGGCGATCCTGCCGGCGCCCACGATCCCGTCGTCGCTGACCAGGCGCACCCGCGCGCCGGTCAGGTGCTTGACCGGCGAACCGCCGTGCCAGCGCACCGCCAGCCGGTCCGGCGCCAGCCAGCGCACGCCGTGGAAGCCGGGATGGTCCATGTGCGCGATGAACAGGCGCAGCGGCTCCTTCGCGCGGGCGCCCAGGCGCTGGCGGTAGTCGCGCGCCGATTCGGCGCCGAGCACGAGATTGCCGGCGGGGTCCTCGAAGAAGGGCACGCCCCAGCGATCGAACAGAGTGGTGAGGTGGCGGGCGACGTGGCGCTCGCGGAACGGCGCGGTCGGCTGCGACAGCAACTGCAGCAATCGCCGGCGCTGGTCTCTGGTCATGGGCTTCAGCTTAGCAGAAAGCGAAAAGGCGGCGCACGGGCCAGCGAGCAGTCAATAGGGTCAGACCCTTTTCAAAAGCAAAAGGGTCTGACCCTATTGACTTGCTTTTGACGCTTTGGGGTGGGTTGGTGGCTGCTATGCCCGCTTGTCGCGTGCGGCCCGGGACGGTTAGCATTGGGCATGCGCGAGAAGACATACGAGCTCATCGTGATCGGCAGCGGCCCCGGCGGCGAGGGGGCGGCGATGAAGGCGGCCAAGGGCGGGCTGCGCGTCGCCGTGATCGAGGAGAAGCCGCGCGTCGGCGGCAACTGCACGCATACCGCCACCATCCCCAGCAAGGCGCTGCGCCAGGCGGTGCAGATGCTGGTGGAGAACGGCCGCCACGACCGCACCCGCTACGACGAACTGCTGAAGACCGCGCAGGCCGTGATCGACAAGCAGGTCGGCATGCGCGCGAGCTTCTACAATCGCAATCGCGTGGACGTCATCCACGGGCGGGCGAGCTTCCTCGACGAGCACACCGTAGAGGTCGCCGGCGTCGGCGTGATCGAGCGCTACCGTGCCGACCACTTCGTCATCGCCACCGGTTCGCGCCCCTACCACCCGCCGGACATCGATTTCAGCCATCCGCGCGTGCTCGACAGCGACTCCGTGCTGGAGCTCGAGGACAGCCCGCGCTCGATCACCATCTATGGCGCCGGTGTGGTCGGCTGCGAGTACGCCTCCATCTTCCGCAGCCTCGGCATCAAGGTGAACCTGGTCAATACGCGCGGTCAGCTGCTCTCCTTCCTCGACGACGAGATCATCGACGCGCTCGCCTACCACTTCCGCGAGCAGGGCGTCGTCATCCGCCACAACGAGGAATACGAGCGCGTCGAGGCCGATGAGCGCTGCGTCGCCCTCTACCTGAAGTCGCAGAAGCAGATCCGCAGCGATTACCTGCTGTGGGCGCAAGGCCGCGGCGGCAACTCCGACGGGCTGGGCCTGGAGCGCATCGGCATCGAGACCGACCGGCGCGGCTCCATCCGCGTGAACGAGCACTACCAGTCGACGCAGCCGCACATCTACGCGGTGGGGGACGTGGTCGGCCATCCCAACCTCGCCAGCGCCTCCTACGACCAGGGCCGCTTCGCCGCCACGCACCTGGTGCAGGGCGACGGCACCAGCGGCCTGCTGAAGAGCATCCCCACCGGCATCTACACCATCCCGGAGATCAGCTCCATCGGCAAGACCGAGCGCGAGCTGACCGCGGAGAAGGTGCCCTACGAGGTCGGCCACTCCCTGTTCCGCCACCTGGCCCGGGCGCAGATCTCGGGCAAGACCGCCGGCATGCTGAAGATCCTCTTCCATCGCGAGACCCTGGAGATCCTAGGCATCCATTGCTTCGGCGACCAGGCGGCCGAGATCATCCACATCGGCCAGGCGGTGATGGCGCAGCCGGGGGAGGGCAATTCCCTGCGCTATTTCATCGACACCACGTTCAATTATCCGACCATGGCCGAGGCCTACCGCGTCGCGGCGCTGAACGGCCTGAACCGCGTTTCCTGAGTCCGCAGATGGTATACAATGGGCGCTTCGAAGCGCTCGGCTGAACCAGACAGATGAAAGAACTCGTACGCTTTCTCGGCTATACCGGCGCAACCGTCGCCATCATCCTGTTCGTGATCTTCATGGCCCGGTTCGACAACGAATCCGGCAGCCTGCTGCCGATCATCGCCTTCCTGATGGTGATCGTACTGCCGGTCGTGGTCGGCGTGTTCATGGGGCGGCGCGAGCAGGCGAAGCGGCTGCAGGGCGAGAAGGCGAAAGGCGAAAAGTAAGAAAAGGCTTTCCACCCTCATGACTACGAATCGACACACTGGAGCATCGGACGACTTCGCCCTGGGCTACTACTCCGGCAACCGCGCCACCGGCTCGGTCGCCGTGATCCGGCGCGAGGGCGGCCGGACGCGCATCGAGCCGGTGCCGACCGCTCCCGAGAGCGGGCTGGCGCAGGAGCTGAAGCCGATCTTCGTCGGCCTCACCCCGGACGCGCGCGTGATCCTGCTCGACCCCCAGAGCAAGGAGATCCGCGTGCAGGACGGCTTCCCCGCCGATGCCTTCCCCGCGCACATCTACGAGGACCCGGGCTCCACGCGCCGCTGGTTCATGAACGACGGCGACAAGCAGACCGGCAACGACCGCCTCAACTGCGGCGACGGCGGCTCCTCGGTGACGGTGGTGGACGACATCGCCAGCGCGGACGCGCGCTTCCTGAAGACGATCTGCGTCGGACGCGGGCATCACCAGGCCGCCTACACCTGGCCTTCGGCGAGCGCGCCGGGAGTGCCGCGCCGCGCCTACATCAGCAACCTCAAGGACGGTACGCTGTCGGTGATCGGCAACGACCCCGAGCGGCCGGACGAGTTCCTGCGCCTGATCGACACCGTCGACCTGAGCGAGCCCGACAAGGAGGAGGGCGGCAAGGCCGGAGCGCCCAACAACGCCTTCCCGCACGGCCTGGTCTACTCGCCGCTGACCGGGAAGCTGTACAACCTCAACAACGGCTACGGCAACATCGCCGTCATCGATCCGCGCAGCAACCGCATCGAGGACCGCGTCCCGTTCAAGGGCAACAGCAATCTGTTCATGGTCCCGGGCGGCCGCTACATCATCGGGCGCGGGGCGGACCGCAAGTCCGACCCGGCGCACGTCATCGCCAGCCTGACCGTGCTCGACCTGCAGGACATGCAGGTCGTCGACCGGCTCTCGCTGTCCGACGTCTACGTCAGCAAGTACTATTTCGATCCCGCCGGGACGCGCCTCTACCTCACCACCGGCAGCTCGGGCAGCCCGGAGCAGCAGGCGAACCTCAAGCCGGACGCCCTGCTGGTCATCGACCTCACCGCGCTGCCGAAGCTCGTGCTGCACCGCGAGCTGCGGCTGGGCACGCCTTCCGGTTCGCTCGCCTTCGTGGAGGGCGCGCAGGGCCTGCGCGTCTTCTCGTCCAACGGCGAGGCCGGCGCCGTGCTGCTCATCGACGGGGCGGGGGGCGAGGTGCTGGAGACGATCGCCGTCGGCGCTGGCATGAGCCATTCGCGCGTCTGGCCGCTGGGCTGAAGCGGCCGGGCGGCGCGGCGTTGCCGCCGCCACAATACCTCAGTACCAGAACGATAGCTTCGCGAACACGCTGCGCGGAATCTCGAGGTTGCCGAATTCGCGCTGGCCGCCGTTGAGGTTCTGGCCCATGAGCGCGACCTCCCAGTGTTCCTTGCGCCAGGCCAGGCGCGCATCGAGCGCGTTGTAGCTCGGGATCTGCCCGGACAGCGAGGTGACGCGGCGGGCGATCAGGTCCAGCTGCAGGTCGTAGGGCAGATCCATCATGGAGTGCAGCGAGATCTGGTGGCGCGGGTCGGTGGCCTCGAACGCCTCGGCGTTCGGCACGACGAGCGCGTCCTGCGCCGTGAAGCGCGAATCGAAATAGGTGTAGAAGCCGCGCAGGCGCCATTGCTCCGTGAGCGCAAGCATGCCGAATACCTCCAGTCCCCAGCTCTTCGCCTTGAAGTCGTTGTCGAAGTGCAGCTCCGGCGGCGGGTCCGGGTTGATGTTGAGGCTGCGCACGTCGCGATAGTCGTTGTAGAACGTGGAGAAGGACAGCGTCGAGCCGCGCGTGGGCCGGGTCCGGTAGCCGACCTCGTAGGCAATGACCCTTTCCGCTCTGAAGTCGGGATTGCCTTCCAGCCCCTCCTGGGCCTGGAGGTCGACGTCGAAGCGGCTGGGTGTGCGCACGGCGCGCGACACCGCCGTCCAGAGCATGTGCCGCAGGCTCGGCGTCCAGGCGAGACGCACGCTCGGCTGCGTCTCGAAGCCGGAGAACTCGTTGTCGCCGGCCTTCGCCCCCACGGTCATCGCCAGGCGCTCCGGGATCAGCGCGAACTCGCCCTGCGCGAAGACGTTGATGTTGTGCATGGTGCGCTCGGACGGCACGAAGGCGGCCGTGCCCGGTCGCGTCTCGTCGCGCATCAGCCGATAGTTGCCGCCCCATACGATGCGGGCGGTGTCGCCGACAGGGAAGCTGTGCTGCACGTCCACATCGTAGGTGTCGAGCTCGAAGTCGATCTCGACGCGGTCGCTCGACCGCCGGTCCACGTAGGCGGTGACCAGCAGCTCGGACTGCTCGGCATAGCGCCGCCGCCACGCGCCGAGCAGATTCTGTCCCTGCATTGACCTCTGCAGGTCGCGCAGGCCTTCCGTGCTGTTGTAGAAATCGCCCTGCAGGGTAACCGTATCGGCGGCCGATGCGCTGTAGTCGATGCGGAAGCCGCCCTGGCGCGTGGTCCACTCGTCCCGGTCGGTGGCGGACAGCGCCTCGCGCGCCAGCCGCTGCCCGTAGACGCGGAAATAGGTGCGCTCGCCGATCCTGCCGCCGTAGCGCAGGGCGTAGTCCTCGATCTCCGCGCCCCCGGTCACGCTCCCGTACCAGCCCTGCGTATCGGCGGCGTGCTTGCGGATGACGTGGATAACGCCGTTGACCGCGTTCGCGCCCCACAGTGTGGCGCCCGGACCGCTGACCGATTCGATGCGCTCCACGTCCTCCAGCAGCACGTTGTTCACGTCCCAGAACACGCCGCCGAACACCGGCGAGTAGATCGCCCTGCCGTCGATCATCACCTGCAGCTTGTTGGACAGACTGCCGGCGGGCGTCGAGGCGCCGCTGAAGCCGCGCGCGGTGATCGCCCAGTCGTTCGAGGAGAGCCGCGCCACCTGCAGGTTGGATGCCAGCCGCAGTGCCTCGGGCAACAGCGTGGCGGTCGAGCGGCGGATCTCTTCGCCGGTGACGAGCTGTATGGCCGAAGGCGCGGTGGCGAGCGGCTCGGGACGCCGCGATACGGAGGTGATGGAGATCTGCGTCAGCTCTTCGATGCTGAGATCGGCGAGTGCGGAAGCGCGTGCGGCCGCGGATGCGTCGTGCATGCAAGGCATGCAGAGCAGCAGCGCCAGCGTCCAGGGCGTCGGCCGCCCGCGAGGCAGGCGGGATGTCGCCCGGCATCCCTGCTGTCCTGTTATTGACGCTGCCATCTCGATCGGGTCGGCCGCATACCGTTCCACTTTCAAGATGGGCTATACTCACATGCGACCGATGCGGGTGTAAAGGTGTACCTGTTCCAGCGCGGGGTCGTTCTCCTGCAATCCCGGCGTTCCTCGTCATTGCCGGATTCGCTTCGATCGACCGGCCGTGCTTTGCCGGGAGAATGCGTGTCGGAAACGCTTACAAGAATCACGCCGTCATTGCCCGCCCGCCCGATCGATGAGACGGCGCCCGCGCAGCAGACGGCTTCACTTTCCGCTCCATCGCTTCCGCTCCTTCTCCGCCTGCTGCTGCTGATGGCAGCGGCCCTGCTCGCTTCCCTCTGCACGCTCGCGCTGGCGGCAATGCCGCCGGTCACCATCGCCTCGTCCGCGGACAGGCAGCTCGAGAACGAGATCAAGGCGGCGTTCCTGTACCAGTTCGGTTCCTACATCGAATGGCCCGACGGCACCTTCGCCGACGACCGGGAGCCGCTGGTGATCGGCATCCTCGCCGGCGAGGAGATCGCCGGCCCGCTGTCGGAGATCGTGCGCCATCGCACGGTCAAGGGACGCCCGGTGGTGACGCGCCGGATCGAGGCGGGCGAAGAGATCGACGGGATACACATCCTGTTCATCGGCGCCAGCCTGCGTCCATCCCTCGTCGGCGCCACGCTGGAGCGCGTGCGCGGTCGACCGGTGCTGACCGTGGTCGACGCCGGTCACGGCGAGGGCATCATCCGCTTCGTCATCGAGCAGGACCGGGTGCGCTTCGATGTCTCGCTGGATGCGGCGAACGACAGCGGCATCAGGATCAGCTCGCGCCTGCTCGGCGTCGCGCGCCAGGTGCAGGAGGGGCCTTCATGAATCCGTCCCGGCTCATGAGCTCCATCCGGCTGAAGCTGCTGGGGACGATCCTCGCCACCACCGCCATCGCACTGGTGGTCGCGGGCGCGGCGATGCTCGTCCTCAACCTGCGCGACTACCACGGCGCGGCGGTGCGCGACATCCAGACGCAGCTCGCGCTGCTCGGGCGCGCCTCGGCGCCGGCGCTGCAGTTCGGCGATCCGGTGGTGGCGGCCGAGAACCTCGGCCTGCTCGACATCCGCCCGAACTTCCAGGCCGCGGCGCTCTACGACGCCCGCGGCCAGCTCTTCGCCAGCTACGTGCGTCGCGGCCACCGCGCCGACTTCCCGCGCTTCCCGGGCAACGAGGGCGTGTGGGTGGAGAGCGGGACCATGGCAGCCTTCCACCGCGTCATCGCCGACGACCAGATCCTCGGCACCGTCTATGCGCGCATGCAGTACCGCCTGCACGAGCGGCTGCTCGAAGGATTGGGTGTAGTCACCCTCATCGTGGCCATGGCGCTGGTGGTGGCCGTGTTCGTGAGCGGCTGGCTGCAGTCCTTCCTGATCGGCCCCATCCTGGCCATCGCTGCCACCGCCCGCGACGTGGTGATGCGCCGGGACTATTCGCTGCGCGCCGAGAAGATGAGCGACGACGAGGTCGGCACGCTGGTCGATTCCTTCAACGCCATGCTGGCCGAGATCGAGGCGCGGGCGAGCGAGCTGGAGCGCTCGAACCAGGACCTGCAGAACGAGGTGGCCGAGCGCAGCCGGGTCGAAAAGGAGGTCTGGCGCCTCAACCGCGAGCTGGATTCGCGCGTCAAGGAACGGACGAAGCAGCTGGAGAGCGCCAACGCCGAGCTCGAATCCTTCGCCTACTCGGTGTCGCACGATCTGCGCGCGCCGCTGCGCTCGATCGACGGCTACAGCGAGGCGCTGACCGAGGAGCTCGGCGATGCGCTGCCGGACGAGGCCGCCCGCTATCTCGAAAAGATCCGCAGCTCCACGCAGCGCATGGGGCAGCTGATCGAGGACCTGCTGAACCTCTCCCGCCTGTCGCGCGCCGATCTGCGGCCGGTGCCGCTCGACCTCTCGGCAATGGCGCGTCAGGTCGTTGACGTCCTGCGCCAGCGCACGCCGGACAGGGAGGTGGAGGTCAACATATGGGAAGACATCAAGGCCGTCGGCGATCCGCGCCTGGTGCGCATCGTGATGGAGAACCTGCTGGACAATGCCTGGAAGTTCACCACCGGCGTCGAGCGGCCGGCCATAGAGGTCGGCACCATGCAGGAGGAGGGGCGCTCGGTCTATTTCGTCAGGGATAACGGTGTCGGCTTCGATATGGCATACTCAAACAAGCTGTTCGGCGTGTTCCAGCGCCTGCACGGGCAGAACGAGTTCCCAGGGACAGGGATCGGGCTGGCGACGGTGCAGCGCGTAGTGCAGCGTCACGGCGGACGCATCTGGGTCAATGCCGCACCCGGCAAGGGCGCGGTCTTTTTCTTTACGTTGTCGGACGGCGCGCATGTCCAGCAGAGTGGATGACAAGGAGGAGAAGTCCATGGCAAGGAAACTGATACTGCTCGTCGAGGACTGCGCGGAGGACGAGGAGCTGACCGTGCGCGCACTGCGGCGGGCCCGGGTCGCCGACGACATCGCGGTGGCCCGCGACGGCAAGGAAGCGCTCGAATACCTCTTCTGCGAAGGCGCCTACAGCGATCGCGACTGCAACCAGCAGCCCTCCGTGATCCTGCTCGACCTCAAGCTCCCCAAGCTCAACGGCATCGAGGTGCTGGACCAGATGCGCGCCGACGAGCGCACGCGCTGCATACCGGTGGTGGTGCTGACCTCATCGAGCGAAGAGGAAGACGTGCTGCGCTGCTACCGCTCCGGCGCCAACAGCTACGTGCGCAAGCCCGTTTCCTTCCCGCGCTTCGCCGACACCATCACCGAGCTGGGTCTGTACTGGATGCTGCTCAACCAGTGTCCGAGCAGTCTCGCCCGTCCGAGCTGAGGCCGTCCGGGGTGTGAGCGAATTGTCCCGGCCGTCCGCGTGAATTCGCGCGCGGATCGGCGTAGCCACCCGCAGCGCCCGCCTGCAGTCCGATCCGATCCCTATTCCCTTCAGAGACCTGCGACTCTGGCGGGATCCGTGCATATAGGCGTGTGCGTCGGACGGCGCCCATATCCAAGGAGAGGAACATGGCACTGGATCTGCTCGAGGAAAAAGGAACGCCGCTGGAGAAGCAGGTGTTCACCTGGCGCGAACTGGCGCCGCACCCCTACAGCAAGCTCGACGACGACGCCTTCACGCGCGTGCGCGTCATCCTCATGAACGGCATAGAGGCCGGCGCGGTGCGCTTCAGCCACGGCGCCGCCCGCATGGTCGACGGCGAGCTGCGCAAGCATATGGCCCAGGTGCGGCGCATCGACCACATGCAGGAGATCATGGTGAACTGGCTCAATCCGGCCGACCAGTCGGCGCTGGAGACCACCATAGGCTACGAGCAGGTGGCGATCGAGGTCACCGCCAGCGTCGCCCAGAACGAGCCCGATCCCTACCTGGCGCAGGTCTACCGCTTCGGCATGCTGGAGGACTTCGATCACCTCTACCGCTACTCCGCGCTGCTCGACCGCCTGGAAGGCAAGGACCCCAACAACCTGCTGCAGAGCTATACCGACATCCGCCCCGGCCGCCCTACCGTCGTCGAGCACCGCCATCCCCTCGACGATCTGCGCCGTCCCTACGAATGCGAGACGGCCGACCCGATCAGCAAGCTGAACGCCATCACCATCGTCTCGGCGGAGCACCAGACCCGCGATTTCTACATGAACATCGGGCCGATGTACTCCGATCCGGTCGCGCGCCAGCTCTACGCCGAGATCGCCGCGATCGAGGAGCAGCACGTCACCCAGTACGGTTCGCTGATCGATCCCGAGGAGACGGTGCTGGAGAAGTGGCTGCTGCAGGAGGCCACCGAGGCCTACAACTACTGGAGCTGCCTGCAGCAGGAAGGCAACCCGCGCATCAAGGCGATCTGGGAGCGCTTCCTCTCCTATGAGCTCGGCCAGCTGCACTTCGTGGCCGACCTGCTGCGCAAGCACCAGGGCCGTGACCCCGCCGAGCTGCTGCCGTCGAGCCTGCCCGAGCCGATCGCCTTCCGCAGCCACCGCGAGTTCGTGCGCAAGGTGCTCGGCGAAGAGGTGGACCTGCGCGCCAACGGCGCCGACATCGTGCCCATGGAGCAGGAGCACGGCCGCTCGCTGGCGGTGCGCGACCAGCTCAATTCCGAGGGTTCGCCCTCCGAGGCGGTGGCCTCGGGCTACTGCTGGGAGCCGGGCACTGAACTCGCGAACGTCATCCGGATGAGGAGAAGCTCATGAAAGCGCCGATCGACATTGGAGGCAACCGCACCGGCGGGGCCGTCTCGCCCGAGAACCTCAAGGCCACGCTCGAGGGCGCGCGCGCCGCGACGCCGCAGCCCGGTTTCGATCTCACCGCCATGGAGGCGATACGCAGCTCCTATTCCTCGCAGGCCGAACCGCTCGGCACGGTGCCGCCGCCGCCCTCCCTGAAGGGCAAGGCCAAGGCCGGCCTGGAGAAGATGAAGGGCAATGCGCCGACGGTCTTCATCGACCTGCTCGCCGACCGCCTCGCCTTCGAGCGCACCGGCACGCGGCTGTACGAGGCGCTGCTGGTCAAGTACGACGCCGCCGACGTACAGCCGGGCGGTCCCACGCGCGAGGAGCTGCTGCACATCCACGAGGAGGAGCTGGAGCACTTCGGGCTGCTGATGGACTGCCTCAAGATCATGGGCGCGGACCCGACGGTCGTCACGCCCACCGCGGACGCCGACGGCGTCGCCAGCCAGGGCGCGATGCAGGTGCTGGCCGATCCGCGCAGCACGCTGACCGAGTGCCTGCACGTGATGCACATGCTGGAGCTGGTCGACAACGACGCTTGGGAGACGCTCGCCGAGCTGGCCGACAAGCTCGGCCACGGCAAGATGGCGGAGCAGTTCCGCACGGCCTTCGCGCAGGAGCAGGACCACCTCAGGATGGTGCGGGGCTGGCTGAAGAACACGATCGAAGGGCAGGCCGGCGTCGCCTAGCCGGCGCCGCCGTGCGCATCCAGGTCAATCGGGGACGATCCGCTCCGCGCGGTTGAGACACAGCGGGCGCGCGCCGTCGCCGCCGTCCCAGGCGACGGCGCTGACCGCCGCGGGATCGACGGTCAGGCGGACGAAGGAATCGAACGGCAGGCCGAGCAGGCCGGTCAGGGCGTAGCGGATCGGGTCGCCGTGGCTCACCACGGCGATGCACGACAACGGCCGCTCCGCGAGCAGCCTTCGCAGACCGCGGAGAAAGCGCTCCCGGGTCGCGCGCGCGGGCTCGCCCCGCGGCGGGGGCGTGGCGCCGCGCCGGCGGTTGAAGCGCGCCCAGCGCGGATCGCCGCGCAGCTCGTCGAAGCTCATCCCCTGCCACTCGCCGAAGTCGATCTCGTCGAACTCCGCCATGACCCGCGGCGCCAGTCCCAGCCTGCCGGCGAGCGGCGCGGCCGTGGCGCGGGCGCGCTCCAGCGGGCCGCTGCACAGCGCCGCACGGCCTGGCGCCGACCCTCTGCGCTGAGCGCGACGCCGCCCAGCCGACCGGAGAGGCGCCGGCCCGTATCGGGCGTCTCCGCGTGGCGGATCAGCAGGAATACGGCCACGGCTCAGGCGCTGCGGCGCGAGGCCCTCCGGGCGGCGCCCGCGCAGGCGTAGCGCGCGACGACTTCGTCGGCGAAGCGCGCGTACTCGGCCGGGTCCAGCGGCGGGCTGGTATGGCAGGGGCGCCGCCCGCGCGAGGGCGGCGTGAAGCACAGGGTCAGCATCACCTCGAACTCCTCCAGCGCCGCCATCTGGCGGTCGAACCAGGCGAGCGCGTTCGGGCGGTGCCAGTCGGCCCAGCTGATGCCGGTGCGCAGGCGGCGTACGCCGAGCCGGCGCAGCCACTGCACCGCGCAGTCGAGGCGGCGGTCCTCGAAGTGGAACCACTGGCAGATGCCGAACGCGGGGTCGAACTCCCCCAGCGCCGGCTTGGGCGTGCCGTCAGCGCGGATCAGGCCGAGATGGAAGTGGCGGTAGTAGGCGCTGCCCTCGCTCTCGCGGTGCCGCGTGGTCGCGCCCCAGGCCTCGGGCAGGTCGAGCAGGCTGTACCAGTAGACCCTGTCGCTGCGCCCGCGCAGCAGCTCGATGCTGCGCCGCAGGCCGAACGCCTGCACCTCCTCGGCGCCGAAGGAAGAGGCGCCGACCTCGGTCACCCATACCGGCAGGCGGGTCTCGGCCTCGACCGAGGCGATCTTGTCGGGCCAGGCGTCGATGCGCCAGTGGTTCCAGTCGAGCGGAAAGCCGTGCACCGCGACCGCGTCCAGGTCGTCGAGGACGCCGTAGCCGGCGAGCATGCGGATGAACTGCGGGTCGATGGGAGAGATGCCGCCCAGCACCAGGCTCAGGCCGGGCGCGCGCGCCCGCACCGCCTGCGCCGCGAGCCGCACCATCGCGGCGTACTCGCGCCACTCGCCGTCCATCTGGAAATCCCAGTGCGAGAGGTTGTTCGGCTCGTTCCAGAACTTGATCGACTCGATCATGTCGCGTCCGGCTCAGCGCGACCGCGCCGGCGCCAGCCCAGGCGGGGAGAGCTCGCGCAGGCGCCGCGCGCCGCGGGCGATGAAGGCCTCGGTCAGGCGGCAGGCCTCGTCGTCTCCGATCTGCCGCGGCGGGTGCTTGCAGAAGTAGGCGGCCGGACCGTGCAGCACGCCGGCCTCGCCGCGCTCCAGCGCGAGCTTGCAGCAGCGGATGGCGTCGATGGCGACGCCGGCCGAGTTGGGCGAATCCTCCACCGACAGCCGCAGCTCCAGGTTCACCGGCACGCCGCCGAACATGCGCCCTTCCATGCGGATGAAGCACACCTTGTTGTCCTTCTGCCAGGCGACGTAGTCGCTGGGGCCGACGTGGATCGCCTCCTCGGGCAGCCGCTCGCCGATCGCCGCCTGGACCGCCTCCACCTTGGAGATCTTCTTCGAATCCAGCCGCGCGCGGTTGAGCATGTTGAGGAAGTCGGTGTTGCCGCCGGTGTTGAGCTGGTAGGTGCGGTCCAGCCTTACGCCGCGCTGGCGGAACAGGCTGGCGAGCACGCGATGGCTGATGGTCGCGCCGACCTGCGCCTTGATGTCGTCGCCGATGAGGGGCAGGCCGCGCGCGGCGAAGCGCTGCGCCCAGTCCGCGTCGCTGGCGATGAATACCGGGATGCTGTTGACCAGCGCGACGCCCGCTTCCAGCGCGCATTCGGCGTAGAAGCGCGTCGCCCGTTCGGAGCCGACCGGCAGATAGTTGAGCAGGACCTCGGTGCCGGTCTCGCGCAGCGCGCGCACCACCTCCGCCCTGTCGGGCGCCGGCAGCCCGGCCGGCACGAAGGTGCGCTCCGCGGGATAGTCGCGCATGTGCGCGGCGATGCCGTCGAGCGGCGGTCCCATGCGCACGCGCACGCCGGTGGGCGGCACGTCCGGGTGGAACGCGGCGGTGCAGTTGGGCGGCGCGAATATGGCTTCGGCCACGTCGCGGCCGACCTTGCGGCGGTCGACGTCGAAGGCGACCGCGACCTCGACGTCGCCGGGTCCGTAGCCGCCGATGTCCCGGTGCATCAGGCCGACGGCATCCTGCGCACCGCGGCCGCGATAGTAGTGGATGCCCTGCACCAGCGCGCTGGCGCAGTTGCCGACCCCCACGATTCCGATCCTGATCCTTTGCATCCCGCCTCTCCGCCGTTCGCTGCCTTCACCTGTCCATCCGCTCACAGCAGTATTCGCGCCAGTCTGCCCCGGCGCCGGAGTCGGACAGTCCCGACAAGGACTTAGTCCCGCGCGCCTGCGCGCGAGGGCCGTTCCGCGCGCGCATCCCCTGAAAAAACGCCATCTCGGCCTGTAACTCTTACATCCACGCGCACGGCGCCGCGTTGCAAATCGTGCGCGGACCTTGTAGAACCTGCCGCGCCGTCCGCATCCGGCCGCGATGGAATGGCGGATCCGCTGCGCGTCCCGCGCGGCTGCGCCCGGTCGCGCAGGCGCATCGCCGCGACAAAAAGCGAAGGCCCCGGAACGGCTTGTGCGCAGAGGACGGATCCGGATCGCGCGGCCTGCCCCGCAGGCGGCGCGTTCGGTTCCCATGCGGTACGCATATTGCTCCTATCCGACGACACGGTTCCAAGGAAGGAGCGACCACCATGAAACGCGTGCTAGTGACCGGCGGCGCCGGCTTTCTCGGCAGACACCTGTGCGAACGGCTGTTGCAGGACGGCTGCCAGGTCATCTGCGTGGACAACTTCTTCACCGGTTCCCGCGACAACATCATCGACCTGCTGGACGATCCCTGCTTCGAGGTCATGCGCCACGACGTCTGCTTCCCGCTCTACGTGGAGGTCGACGAGATCTACAACCTCGCCTGTCCGGCGAGTCCCGTGCACTATCAGCGCGACCCGGTGCAGACCATCAAGACCAGCGTGCACGGCGCCATCAACACCCTGGGACTCGCCAAGCGGCTGCGCGCGCGCATCCTGCACACCTCGACCAGCGAGGTCTATGGCGATCCGGCGGTCCATCCCCAGGTCGAGGACTACTGGGGCAACGTCAATCCCGTCGGCGCGCGCTCCTGCTACGACGAGGGCAAGCGCTGCGCCGAGAGCCTGTTCTTCAGCTACCGGCAGCAGCACCGGCTGGAGATCAAGGTCGCGCGCGTCTTCAACACCTACGGCCCCTACATGCAGCCGGACGACGGCCGCGTGGTCTCCAACTTCATCATCCAGGCGCTCGGCGGCAGGCCCATCACCCTGTACGGCGACGGCAGCCAGACGCGCTCGTTCTGCTTCGTGTCCGATCTGATCGACGGCCTGGTGCGCTTCATGGGCGCGGGCGAGGCGGTGACCGGGCCGCTCAACCTCGGCAATCCCCAGGAATGCACGGTGCGCGCGCTCGCGGAGACGATCAAGGACCTCACCGGCTC